>Ga0315906_10001027_pt1 | contig 42459 bp, 32 predicted proteins | sample LakEriMetagenome_4_FD_203526 | JGI IMG/M metagenome (GOLD analysis project Ga0315906, IMG submission 203526) | Freshwater fungal communities from buoy surface, Lake Erie, Ohio, United States - Buoy 2 MA122 | ecosystem: Environmental > Aquatic > Freshwater > Lake > Lake biofilm | place: USA...
TGGTAAGACCTTCTTTGTTACCTTGTTTGATCGTGACCTTCGCCGGAAGCGATAGGGAGATGCCGGTGAAGCCGGTGACGTCGCGTGTCTCAGTTTTCACGTTGCCTGAGGCGGTCACCGATTTGCTGCCCCAACTCCATTCCCACGCAAGGCATTGAGCAGGCAACGCGGTCAGCAACGCCAGCGCGGCGGTAGTAATCAAGGGCACCCAGAAGGCGTTGGGATTAAAGCCACTCTCAATGCGGTGCATGTCGGTTCTCCAAGTTGTTAACGGTCGTATGATGCGATGTATGGCCGAATTGGATTCAACTAGGAAAAATGGATTCGGCCCAATAGGCTGAATCAGCGACGTCTCTAGGCCGCGGCGTTGAGGGCGGACTTCATCGCCATGGCCGCGGCGAGAGCAGCTTCCGCCGTAACATCACAGACAGTCACGTGGCCCATCTTTCTGCCCGGCCGCGCGGTACGCTTGCCATACAGGTGCAGGTGCGCACCTGGGTGACTTAACACGACTGACCAATCCGGTGCAATCTCGTGATCTTTGCCCCGCCACAGGTCGCCCAGCAAATTTAACATCACCGCCGGTGAATGCTGGGTCGCGTCGCCCAGGGGTAAATCACATAACACGCGAACCTGCTGCTCGAACTGAGAGGTGCGACAAGCGTCGATGGTGAAGTGGCCGCTGTTATGGGGGCGTGGCGCGATCTCATTGATGAGCAGTGTATTGTCCGCGAGCACAAAGAACTCGACGGCAAGAACGCCGACATAGGCTAGGCGTGCGGCGACTGCACTGGCAATCGAGGTTGCGGCATCGGCGAGTGCTGGCGGAATCCGTGCGGGTGCAATGGTGATATCGAGGATGCCATTGACGTGTTGATTTTCCACGACGGGGAAGACGGAAATTTCGCCGCTGGCAGTTCTCGCCAGTACAACTGAAATCTCGAGCTTGAGTGGCACCCACTGTTCGAGGATGGTCGGCGGATAACGCCACTTGTCAAGCACCTCTACCAGCTGTGCGCGGCTCTCGATGCGTGCCTGACCTTTGCCGTCATAACCAAAGCGGGCGGTCTTGAGGACGCCGGGCAGTGTGACGGTACGTAATGCGACGTCGATGTCCGCAGCGCGTTTGATCACCGCAAAGGCTCCGACCGGGAAGCCATTGGTTTTGAAGAAGCCTTTTTCCAATTCGCGGTCTTGGGCGATCGCCACTGCATCTCCGCTGGGACGAACCGTGGTTCGGGCGGCGAGCTGCATTAACACTTCCGCCGGTGCATTTTCGAATTCCGTTGTCACCGCCGCACACGAGTTGGCCATCTCCTCAATCGAGATGGGATGTGTGTAGGCGGTGTTAAGGTGTCCGGTGGCAAATTCCGCTGCGGGCGAGAGAGGATCGGGGTCGAGGACGGTGACGCGGTAATCCAAATTGCGCGCGGCCATGGTGAACATACGGCCCAGCTGGCCGCCGCCGATCAGTCCGAGCGTGGCACCCGGAAGAATCACAGCACGTCTGGCAGCTGCATCGCAGCCACCATGTCTTTCAAATTTTCGCGATACGCTGACAACTTGTCAGCAAGCGCGGCGTCATCGTTGGCCAATAGACTGACGGCGAATAATCCTGCGTTGGCAGAGCCGGCTTCGCCGATGGCAAAGGTGGCCACCGGAATTCCTTTGGGCATTTGCACAATTGAATACAACGAGTCTTGACCAGCCAAGTGTTTGGATGGAACGGGGACTCCCAACACCGGAATGGTCGTCTTCGAGGCAATCATGCCCGGCAGGTGCGCCGCGCCACCTGCGCCGGCGATGATGCATTTTAGTCCGCGGCTGCGAGCAGCTTCCGCGTATTCAAACATCGCATCAGGCGTCCGGTGCGCGGAAATCACTCTATGCTCAAACGGAACACCGAACTCCTTTAGGATTTCAGCAGCGCGCTGCATGACATCCCAGTCGGAGTTTGAGCCCATGACGACGCCAACTAAAGGGTTCATTAAAGCGGCCTTTCTGAAATTGCTAACTTGAAACCGAGGGCGATGAACAACGCACCGCAACTGCGGTTGATCCATAACGCGATAGAAGACTGTGCCAATAACTTCCCACGGGTCTGCGCCACCAATGCCGCGAAGCCAACCGTGACAAACATGCTGTTGATGACAAAAACAAGGCCCAGCAGCAGAAACGCCCAAGTTTTGCTCGGCGCTTGGGTATCAATAAACTGAGGCAAAAACGCTAGGAAGAAAATCGCCACTTTTGGGTTCAGCACGTTGGTGAGAAAGCCTTGCCAAAAAATGCGCGCAATTCGCGGGGCCGCGGTTGGGATGGAACCGCCAGGCGCGCCCGGTGCAGGCGCAGTTCCCGCAGTTGGTTCGCGCAGCATTTGTATCCCCGCATAAACGAGATAAGCCGCGCCGACCAACTTCACGACGAAGAACGCTTCTGCAGAGGTCAGGAGAATGGCGGAGAGCCCGATAGCCGCCGCAACGGAGTGCACCATGCAGCCACTCGCGATGCCGAAGATTGCGGCAAGCCCGGCGCGGAATCCGCCAACCGCAGTGCGGCTGCCGATATAGACCATGTCCGGACCCGGCGTGAGGTTTAGTAATAGGCCGGCCGCGATAAATAGTGGCAGGTCGTGTATGCCGATGGACGAAAGCATTAGTTAACGAGGTCCTTAGCTTGTTCGAGCTCTTGGCGATAGTGGTCAAAGATGCCCTTGAGCGCATCAGCCATATTGACCTGCGGCGCCCAGTTGAGATCCTTCATCGTATTCTCAATTTTTGGCACACGATTCTGTACGTCTTGGTAACCCTTGCCGTAGTACTCGCCGGAAGTGGTTTCAATCAGCTTCACCTTCGCGGCAGTCGCGGCATATTCAGGGTACTGCTTGGCGAGCTCCAGCATCATGGTCGCCAATTCGCGAACCGAGAAATTATTCTTCGGATTGCCGATGTTGTAGATCTGACCGGTCGCGACATTGTTTTCGTTGGCGATGATTTTCACCAGTGCTGAGATGCCATCGCTGACGTAGGTGAACGCACGTTTTTGTGCGCCGCCATCGACCAGTTTGATCGGCTCGCCGCGAACGATGTGGCCAAAGAACTGGGTGATCACCCGCGATGACCCTTCTTTCGGTGTGTGGATGGAATCAAGGCCCGCACCGATCCAGTTGAACGGACGGAACAACGTGAAGTCGAGGTCACCACGCGAACCATATGCAAAGATCACACGATCCATGAGCTGTTTTGAGCAGGAGTAGATCCAACGCTGTTTTTCGATCGGGCCAAGTACCAGGTTGGAATTGTGCGGATCAAACTCTGCATCGCTGCACATACCGTAGACCTCGGAAGTCGATGGGAAGATGACGCGTTTTTTGTACTTCACGCAGGAACGGATAAACGGCAGGTTGGCTTCGAAATCGAGCTCAAACACCCGCAACGGATCAGACACATAGGTGGATGGCGTCGCAATGGCTACCAATGGCAGCACGACATCACATTTGCGGATGTGGTACTCGATCCATTCTTTGTTGATGGTGATGTCACCCTCAAAGAAGTGAAAGCGCGGGTTGTCCATGAACTTGGCGACGCGGTCGGAGTTCATGTCCATGCCGTAAATGTGCCAGTCGGTCGACTCCAGAATAGCTTTCGACAAGTGATGGCCGATAAAGCCATTCACGCCAAGGATGAGTACTTTTTTCATATGGGGAGATTCCTGGTTTTGATGCTTGAGCCGCTACATTTCATGGCGGTGCGGTCATGGCGTGGATGCCAGTGCCGATCCACACCGCCAACATCAGCTCATTGTACGGTTGGCCATCGATTTCTGCTTCCAACACGCGCAACATGGTGCCGCTGCCACAAAGTGCGATCACTTTGTCGTTTGCAACGTTTAAATGTGCGGGATTGGCGTGGGTCAGAACGGGAGGCATCCGCTTGGTTTTTGTGATTTTGATGGTTTCGCCTTGGATACGTGTTGTGGCACCGGGATAGGGTGGAGCCACAGCTCTGACGAGATTATGAATGTTTTCCGCCGTGGCATGCCAGTCGATGACGCCGTCTGCAGGTTTACGGCCGCCAAAGTAGCTGCCCTTGGTGAGGTCTTGCGGGGTGAGTTTTGCATTACCTGCGATAAGAGCCGGTAATGCCGCAGCCAACACCTCTGCTGCTGCCGTTGTGACGCTCGCAAACACCTCGTATGCCGTTTCATCCGGGCCAATGGGGATCGCCTTTTGACCGACGATTCGGCCCGCATCAGGCTTTTCGACCATCTCATGCAAGGTGGCCCCCGTTTCGGTTTCGCCTTTGATAATCGCCCAGTTAATCGGCACACGGCCGCGATACTTCGGCAGCAGCGAACCGTGCATGTTGAATGCGCCGCGTTTGGCGGTCGCCAGCAGCGAAGGCCTTAACATGTTTCGATAGTAAAACGAGAAGATGAAGTCCGGGGACAGGGCTGCGAGCCGGGCGATGAACTCATCCGAGTTCGGTTCCTCTGGCACAACTACTGGTATCGCATGCTCGTGAGCGATTGCCGCAACGCTGTCGAACCAAATCGTCTCTGTCGGGCTGTCGGTGTGTGTCACGACGAGTTTTACGTCCACACCGTTTGCCAGCAGCACCTTAAGGCAGGCCACGCCGACGTTGTGGTACCCAAAAACAACCGCGGTCGCCACCGAATCAGTCCCGCTTTTGGTCGGGATTTTCGAGGATGCCATCGATCATGTAGCGCGGCCGCGAGCGCACCTGTTCGTAGATGCGGCCGACGTACTCACCCAACAGTCCGATGCCGAATAAAGTAATGCCGATGAGGAAAAACGCGATGCCGAACAGCGTGAATAACCCCTCCGCTTCGGGGCCGACAACTAGCCGGCGAATCGCCAGAAAGACGACAAACCCGATGGAAAGAATTGAGATGGTGATGCCGACTAGCGAGAATAGCTGCAGGGGGGCGGTGGAAAAACCGGTCATCAAATCAAAATTGAGTTGGATAAGCTTGTAGAGAGAGTATTTCGACTCGCCGGCAAAACGTTCTTCGTGGGCGACTTCGATTTCCACCGGACGGCGCGCGAAAGAGTAGGCCAGCGCTGGAATGTAGGTGGAGGAATCACGCGTGCTGTTGATGGCATCAACAATGCCACGGCTGTACGCGCGCAACATACATCCTTGGTCGGTCATCTTGATACTGGTGAAGCGTTCACGCAGTTTGTTCATCGCGCGCGACGCATAACGTCGGAAGGCGCTGTCTTGGCGCATACGACGAATCGTGCCGACGTAATCATGGCCTTTATCCATCTGGGCAAGCAGGTTGCCAATTTCTTCAGGTGGGTTTTGCAGATCAGCATCCAGCGTTACGATGCGTGAGCCACGGCAATGCTCAAAGCCGGCCATGATCGCCATGTGCTGACCAAAGTTGCCGTTGAACAAAATGACGCGGGTGACGTCAGGGCGCTTCTGGAACTGTTCGCGCAACACCGCTGCCGAGCAATCACTCGAGCCGTCGTTGGTGAAGACAATCTCGTAGCTGCACCCAAGTGCGTCCAATGCCGGGTAGAGGCGGGCGAACAGTGCTGGTAGTCCATCCTCTTCGTTGTAAACAGGAATGACAACCGAGAGAAGCGGTGCGGAAGGCGCGGTCATGTCGTCAAGCTTTGGCTAGAAAAGAGATTAGCGATTTCACAACCCGAGCGACGTCTGTCTCGGTCATCGCGGCATGCAAAGGCAGCGTCACGGTTTGTTGTGCGATGCGTTCGGCGATCGGATGCTCACCTTCTCGGTGGCCTTTGCCACGGAACAGGCTGGTCAGGTGCATTGCCTCGTACGAAATGCCGATGCCGATAGCTTGGGCATGCATGGCAGCGATAAATTGTTTTCGCGTGAGTTGCGCTTGCCATGGCTTTTCGAACGGCAACAACACGCAGTACATATTCCAGGAGTGTCCGGTCGGCTCGTTCGTATGCGCGGGCGCCGGCAGCACGATGCCAAATTCATCAGCTATCGGACCCAACAGGGTCATGTAAGTGTGAGCCAGGCTCTGCCGATGGGCATTCCATGTGTCCAACATCGCCAATTGTCCCAGCCCGAGCCGCGCCGATACATCACTCATGTTGAACTTTCCACCCGCGACGGTCACGTCACGGGTGCCATCCGCAAGGCGTGTGATGCCATGAAACCGTAACACCTCTGCGCGTTTGGCTTCATCTGGGTTGGCGAATACTGCTGCACCACCTTCGATGGTGGTCATATTCTTGTTCGGGTGAAAGCTGAACGTGGCGATGTCTCCAAACGCGCCGATGCGTTTTCCCTGCCAGCTGGAGCCAATTGCCAATGCGGCGTCTTCGATCACACGCAGGCCATGTTTTTTAGCGATCGCGTAAAGCCGGTCCATCTCACACGGCAGTCCTGACATGTGCGTTGGCACAATCGCTTTGGTGCGTGGCGTGATGGCACGCTCAACCTGGTCGAGATTGATGTTCCGGGTGATGAGGTCACAATCCACAAATACGGTGGTGGCACCGACTTTCTCAATCATGTTGCCGACGGAGAAAAATGTCATGGCCGACGTAATCACCTCGTCACCTGGGCCAAAACCACAAACTTCAAACGCCACTTCCATTGCCGCCGTTGCTGAGGTGAAGACACGGGTGGGGCGACCTCCATGGTAGTTCGACAATGCCGCCTCAAAGGCCGAGACTTGTGGGCCACTGGTGAGCCAGCCGGAGAGCATGGTGTCGCGCACCGCGTCAGCCATCTCATCGGTAATTACCGGACCGGCAAATTTTAAGAAGGGGAGTGCGCTCATGCCGATTTTGCAACCAACCAGACGCCCACACAAATGACGGCGATACCAACCAGCTTTTGTGCGCTCAACGACTCACCAAACAGATGCCAAGCCGCAAACGCGTTAACGATGTAACCAATCGACAGCAGCGGATAGGCGACCGAAACCGGTACGCGTGAAAGTGCCATGATCCAGACGATGACACTCACGCCATAACAGCCGAGCCCCAACAGAATATGTGGCTGCAGGGCAACCGCTTTGGCGATCGGAACAATTTTCTCGCCGCTGAATTCAAAACTGCCGATGCGGTTCGTCCCGGCTTTGAGCAGCAATTGCGCGGCCGCATTGAGCAACACGCCGGTAAGAATCAAACTGAAGCTGACAAGGTTCAAGGCCGTGTTTTCAGGGAAGTTGTCGGGCGGGGGTCGGACAGAATCAGCGCTTCATGATGGCAAAGCGCCGGGGGGACTCATGAATGACCTCGAAATCAAGGCCCAAGCCCCGCATTTTATCGACATCCTGCGGTGGAATGATAGCGATGACGGGTCCCGACTGCTTCCATACCGGGGGGAAGTCGTCCAGCCGCGCGATATTGCGGCCAGGTTCACTCTTTTGCCCCATCTCAAACTCGTCGACGTAATCGACCAGTGTTGAGTAACGACCCAGATAGAAAGCGAGGGTTTGATCGTAAGTATTTACGGAGTAAAGCCGCGTTTCCTTGGTGAGCTTTTTGCTGATGGACTGCGCCAACCCATGCCCAGACTGCAACGGTGACAAGGTTTCATAACCACTATCGATACGCTGCACCATAAACACGCTTGCAGCCGCCACCGCCGCGACTCCCCAACGACGCGACACCTTGGTGTTGCGCCAAAAACAGGCAACGGCAACCGCCGTGCCGATCGCAAAGACGATGAAGGCCGCAACCATGATCTCGCCGTACTCGGTGTAGAGGCCGAGTTCGAAGGCATTGCGCGCTTTTTTTGCGGGCAGTGTGTGTAAAACGTAGGCAATCATTAATGCGATCGCCGGGATGGGGAGCACGTACCAAGCAATTTTTCGACCGGCCGTGGACGCTAGGTAATAGCCGATCAACATCGCCAAAAACGGAAAGGTCGGCAAGATGTAGGCGGGTAACTTCGAGCCGGAAATGCTGAAAAAGAAAATGATGAAGAGCGACCAGATTAGTGCAAATCTTAACGGTCGGAACGATTGTGTCTCGCTTGAATGAACGGAAATCGTGCGCTCACGCCGCCACGCGTTTACCAGCGACGGAACCAACAAGAACGCCCAAGCAAGCACCCCAACAAACAAGATGGGGATAAAGAACCACCATGCCTCAACCCGCCGATGTTGGGTTGTGGTGAAACGCTGGAAGTGTTCGTGAATAAAAAAGAACTGCATGAACTCGGGATTACGCTCGGCCACCAATACAAACCACGGGCAGGCAGCGATCAGGAACAGTGGCACCGCCACCCACCAGTTAATCCGAAGCAGGCGAGACCAATCGAAATTAAAGAGGCAGTAAAGAAACAGCACCGCCCCCGGGAAAACAATACCGATTAAGCCCTTCGACAGTACCGCGCCGGCACTGGCTAATGCGGCGACACACAACCAGATCAACCGTTCACGTGCACCGGCTGTTGCCTCTCCTGAAATGCGCTGTGACAACATAAACGCACACACGGTTAACGTTGTCCAAAACGTAAGCCCCATATCCAAGGTTACGATTTCCGCCAAGGCCATGTAGTACGGGCAGGCCACCAACGCAAGCCCGGTAAACAAGCCGGTTTCTCGACCAAAAAACTTGCCGGCGGTGAAGGCAATGAGCAGCACAGTCAACAGTCCGGCCAGCGCAGTGTAGAGGCGGGCGCTCCATTCAGATTTGCCAAAGCTCTTGAACGCCGCCGCCGTCACCCAGTATTGCATGGGGGGCTTCTCAAAGTACTTCAGACCATTAAGGCGTGGCGTCACGTAGTCGCCGCTGTCAGCCATATGCATGGCAAGCACGCTGTAGCGCCCTTCATCAGGGTTGGCTAATTTACGATTGCCGATGTCGCTCAACCAGAGCGCGGCCAACAGGGTAAACAGGCAGCCCACCAACAGGGCGAAACGGCCGGGTGACAGTGAATTCATGTGTGTTCTTGGAGTTATGGGTGGACTGACACGACTTCACGAGCAGAAGATCACTGCCAATCGGTGGTGCCAGGAGGCGGATAACCAAATTTTACCTGCCTGCGACACCTTGGCCGCGCGCGGTATGTCGTCGAGGTCAGGAAGCGGGTAGTCAGGAAGACCGTAACAAGGCAATAACAGCGCCACCGCCACCGTCGACCGGTGGGGCATCACAAAAGGCCAATACTTCCTCGCGTTGGGACAGCGATAGGCGCACTTTGTTTCGTAACAGCGGAATGCCGTTGGCCGAACGGATGCCCTTGCCGTGCACAATGCGTACACAGCGCGCGCCGCCATGGCGGGCGAAGGCAAGAAACTTTGCCAACTCAGTTCGGGCTGCGGCAGTGGTCAAGCCGTGTAAATCAAGGCTTGCCTGCACCGCCCAATGGCCGCGCTTCAATTTGCGTAAGATGTCACCGGGCAGACCTTGTCGTAGGAATGAGATCAGATCGCCGGTATCGATGTCATCATCCCAGCCGGAGGTGTCCTTTAAGAGTTCCAGCGGCACGGACGCCTCGTCGCGCTCGCGTTGCTGGGCGATCGGTCGTGGTTTGGGGCGCGCAAGTGAGGCGCGTGGTGCGTGTTCGATAGGTTTAACCCCGTCTGCGGCCATCTCCGCGCGAAACAAATCGTCATCCGACGCTGCTGTGGGTTGGGTTGGCAGGTTCGGCTGTTTGGCCATGATAGTCAAAAGTCGTTACAGGACGGGAAGTTTCAGGCAGTTTGCCCTGAAAAGACCCGCCAGTATTAGAGTTTAGGTAAAACTCTCGAGGTATTTTTCCGCATCGAGCGCTGCCATGCAGCCAGTTCCGGCGCTAGTGACGGCCTGACGGTAGACATGATCCTGTACGTCGCCAGCCGCAAAGACTCCCGGAACCGAGGTTGCCGTGGCGTTGCCCTTGAGTCCCGACTGCGTGACGATGTAGCCGTCTGTCATCTCCAATTGGCCTTGGAAAATTTCAGTATTCGGTTTGTGGCCGATGGCGATAAAACATCCCTTAAGCGACAAGTCCGTTGTGCCGCCATCAACGGTGGAACGGATGCGGACGCCGGTGACGCCGGTGTTGTCCCCCAGTACCTCATCCAGTGTTTGGTTCCATTTGATGGTGACTTTGCCTTCTTTTTCTTTGGCAAATAGCCTATCTTGCAGGATTTTTTCCGAGCGGAACTTGTCACGCCGATGTACGACCGTAACGTGACGGGCGATGTTGGACAGATACAGCGCCTCCTCGACGGCGGTATTGCCGCCACCGACCACACAGACGTCTTCGTCTTTATAGAAAAAGCCGTCGCAGGTCGCGCAACCCGATACCCCTTTGCCCAGAAATTTCTCCTCGGAAGGAAGGCCGAGATATTGGGCCGACGCGCCCGTGGCAATGATCAGTGCACCACAGGTGTAGGTGTCCGAGTCACCAATGAGAGTGAAGGGGCGTTGTTTGAAATCAACCGTATGGATGTGGTCAAAAATAATGGCCGTGTTAAAGCGTTCGGCGTGCGCTTGGAACCGACTCATCAAGTCCGGACCCTGCACGCCATCAGCATCAGCCGGCCAGTTTTCGACGTCGGTGGTGGTCATCAATTGCCCGCCTTGAGCGAGGCCGGTAATCAAAACCGGGGATAGATTTGCGCGTGCTGCATAGACGGCAGCGGTGTAGCCGGCAGGGCCGGAGCCGAGAATGATAAGGCGATGGTGTTTGGCGGACATTTTTAGCTTTCTATAAGAGCGGCTATTTTAGCCGACAGCGAAGCGCATATTTGGGCGCGACACGCTGAATCAACTCTTCGCCCTGCCGTGAAGGAAGTATTGGAGGAAGACATACGCCGTTTGAGTGCAATGCTTGCTGCTTGGTTGTGACAAAATTACTTCTAGGTTGCGATAAGCGGCACAAACATCTCTCTGGGGCACTATCTTGTCCACCGTACTTCGTAACATTCCACTGTTCCAGGCGCTTGATGAAACTGAACTCGCGCACTTGGAGGAGCTTGCCACGGATCGTTTGGTGCCGCGGGGCGCAATCATTCTGAACGAGGGCGATGCTGGTGATTCACTTTTTGCGATCGCGACCGGGCGCGTGAAGGTGTTTATCGGTGATGAAGACGGACGCGAGATTACCCTGAAGATGCTTGGGCCGGGCGAGTTTTTTGGTGAGATGTCGCTGATCGACCAAGAGCCGCGATCGGCGTCGGTCAGTGCGGTGGAAGCGACGACATTGAAGATCTTGTCCTACCAGGCCTTTCACGATTGCCTCGGCCGGTTCCCGGGAATTAGCTTTGCGGTGATGAACGGCCTAGCCAAACGCCTGCGCGACGCTGATCGGAAGATATCCAATCTCGCCCTGATGGACGTTTACGGACGTGTTGCCAGCACATTGTTAGAATTGGCCATCAGTAGCGACGGTAAGTTGGTTATCGGCGAAAAGCTCTCCCAGCAAGACATCGCTAATATGGTCGGAGCGTCTCGCGAAATGGTGAATCGAATTCTCAAGGATTTGACTGATCGCGGCTACATTTCGGTCGAAGCAAAACAGATCACGATCCACAATGATCGTCTGCCACCGAGCTTCTGAGAGAACGCTTGGTCACCCGCCCGGTGGGGTGCCCTTGTGCGCAAATCATCCGCAAATGCAGCCCCGTGTCCGATGCTGGGTGCGCCCTTATAATCGGTGCCAATGAGTGCTACTGATAACGACTTCTTCGACCCCACCGCGCCGGCACCCAAGGTCGCCACGCCTGAGGCGACGCGCATCTCGCGTTTGCTGCGTGAGGCGGGATGGATCCTGTGTCTTGCGTTGTCAGCCTACCTGGCGCTGATTTTTGCCACCCATTCGGCCAACGATGCCGGCTACTTTTTTTCTGGAACCAATGCTGCGGTCGAGAATAAAGGCGGGGTGACCGGCGCATGGATGTCGGACTTCCTGCTCGGGTTGTTTGGTTTGTCAGCCTGGTGGTGGGTGGTCCTCGCCGCCTACGGCGTCAGCCGATTGTTTGGGCGCGTTGAAACCTCTCGCCTGTTCCACCGCCGCAATATCGTCATTGCGCTGATCGGTTTCTTGGTCTTGCTGGTCGCGTCCTCATCGCTTGAGGCGTTACGCCTGCATTCGGTCAAGGCGGCATTGCCAAATGGCGCCGGGGGTGTGGTCGGTGGATTACTGGCCGGGGTGATTGAAAAGGGGCTCGGGTTTGTCGGCGGCACCGTATTGTTGCTTGCCCTTTGTGCCGGGTCTTTATCCGTCTTTTCAGGGCTATCTTGGATTCGATTGGCGGAGCGTGTCGGCACCAGTGTGGAGTGGTTGTTTCTTGCGCTGAAAGGTAAGTTTGAAGAAAAACGCGACCGCGAAGTGGGCGAACAGGCGGTCGTACAACGCGAAGAAAAAGTTGAAGAGATGCGCCGCGTGATTGAGGATCATCCGCCGATTCGGATCGAGCCGACGGTGATCGAAATCCCACAGTCTGAGCGTGTCAAGAAAGAAAAGCAGGCACCGTTGTTCTCGGACATGCCGGATTCGCCGCTGCCGACGATAGGCTTGTTGGACCCGCCCGAAGCAACCATCGAGCGCCCATCCGCCGAGACTCTCGAATTTACCTCGCGTTTGATCGAACGCAAGTTGATGGATTTCAACGTTAGTGTGCAGGTTGTTGCCGCCTATCCTGGCCCCGTCATCACCCGTTACGAAATCGAGCCTGCGGTTGGTGTGAAGGGCTCCACGGTTGTGAATTTGGCACGTGATCTGGCGCGTGCGTTGTCAGTAACCTCGATTCGTATTGTTGAAACCATCCTGGGCACCTCGCACATGGGGCTGGAGATTCCGAACCCGAAGCGTGAGATTGTGCGGCTCTCCGAGATTTTGGGTTCGGCCGTTTACGCCGATATGAATTCCAAACTGGCGATCGTGATGGGCAAGGATATTGCCGGTCGACCCGTCGTAGCCGACCTCGCCAAAATGCCGCACGTACTGGTTGCCGGCACCACGGGCTCAGGCAAATCGGTTGCCATCAACGCGATGATTTTGTCGTTGGTGTATAAAGCCACCGCCAGCGAAGTCCGGTTGATATTGATCGACCCGAAAATGTTGGAATTGTCGGTCTACGAGGGGATCCCGCACCTGTTGGCACCTGTGGTCACCGATATGAAACACGCTGGGCACGCGCTGAATTGGTGTGTGGCCGAGATGGACCGCCGCTACAAATTGATGAGTGCGGTTGGGGTGCGGAACCTTGCCGGATTTAACACCAAAGTTAAGGAGGCAAAAGACAAGGGCACACCGATTCCGCACCCGTTTTCACTGACGCCGGATTCACCCGAACCCCTCGAAGCGTTGCCACTCATTGTGGTCGTAATCGATGAATTGGCCGACATGATGATGGTGGTTGGTAAGAAGGTCGAAGAGTTGATCGCGCGCCTTGCACAAAAAGCGCGCGCTTCGGGTATTCACTTGGTACTCGCCACCCAGCGCCCGAGTGTTGATGTCATCACTGGGCTCATCAAGGCCAATGTGCCCACGCGTGTCGCGTTCCAAGTCTCGTCGAAGATTGATTCACGCACGATTCTTGACCAGCAGGGGGCGGAGGCGCTACTCGGTCAAGGTGACATGTTGTACCTACCGCCGGGCAGCGGTGTGCCCCAACGGGTACACGGTGCATTTGTCGGCGACGCCGAGGTGCATCGTGTCGTGCAGCATCTCAAGACGCAAGGAGAACCAGCCTACATTGAAGGTATTCTCGACGCTCCGGAAGAGTCCCTGTCCGAGGCGCTAGGCGGCGGTGGGGTCGAGGGTGGTGAAAAAGATCCGCTCTACGACCAGGCGGTACAAGTCGTCCTGCAAAACAAGCGCGCGTCGATTTCTCTGGTGCAGCGGCACTTGCGAATCGGTTACAACCGCGCCGCGCGGTTGTTGGAGGATATGGAAAAGGCAGGGCTGGTATCGACCATGGGCGGTAATGGCAACCGCGACATCCTCGTGCCAAGTCGTCAGGAATAACACTGCCGCGTTGTTAGTATGATGCAAGTCGTGGTGCCGTTGGCAAATCCCGCCTGTTTGTGCCGCAACTTGGGCAACTAATCCTTGAATCGGTCATCTTATCCAAATGAATTTACTCCCCGCTTTACGTCCAACATTTGCGGCCAGTCTGCTGTTGTTGGTCTTCACGTTCTCTACAGCCGCCTCTGCGCAGAACGCGATTGATCAGTTTCGGACGTTTGTCCAATCGACCAAATCGGCGCGTGCCGACTTTTCGCAGGTGGTAACCGACAACCGTGGCAAGGCCGGCCCGGCAAGTATCGGTACGCTGCAGTTCGAGCGTCCGGGCAAGTTTCGCTGGGTGTACGAAAAGCCCGCCCAAACCATTGTTGGCGATGGTAAGAAGGTTTGGTTTTTCGATCAGGACTTGAATCAAGTCAGTGTTAGACCACTCGAGGCGGCGTTCTCGTCGACTCCTGCGGCACTGCTCGCCGGTCGCGCTGAAATCGACGCGGCCTTCACGTTAGTTGCCGGGGCAGAGTCGGAGGGCATGGCTTGGGTAATTGCAGAACCAAAGACCAAAGACGCGGGTATCGAAAAGATCCGGCTTGGATTTCAGGGGGTAGATTTACGCTTGATGGAGTTATCCGACGCTTTCGGCAACAAGACTCGAATCACCTTGTCAAGATTTGAGCGTAATCCACGCCTCGACGCCAAGCAGTTCACCTTCGTACCGCCCAAAGGTGCTGACGTCGTGGGGCAGTAAGTTGGCTAATAAGGTGGCTTTGCATCGCCCCGAACAGGGGTTTTCATAGGGAAAGCAGGGCGAGCGTGGCATAATTTCGAATTATCCGAAAACAAAAGTCATGCGCATCCTCCTCTCGAACGACGACGGCTACTTCGCCCCCGGATTGGCGGCCCTCTATGCCGCACTCGCCCCTCTCGCTGAAATCACCGTCGTTGCGCCCGAGCGTGACAAAAGTGGTGCCTCAAACTCACTCACGCTCGATCGTCCTTTGTCGATGCGTAAAGCGCCGAATGGCTTTTTCTTTCTGAACGGTACACCGACTGACTGTGTTCATATGGCCGTTACCGGCATGCTCGATTTTGTGCCTGACATGGTGGTGTCGGGCATCAACCACGGCTCGAACATGGGTGACGACACGATTTACAGCGGAACGGTTGCAGCCGCCACCGAGGGCTTCTTGCTCGGTATTCCGTCGATCGCGGTGTCGATGGTGGCACGGGACTCGAAGAATTTTGATACGGCCGGGTGGGTCGCGGCAGAACTGGTCAAACGCCACCAGCAACACCCAATTTCCGGTCCGTCATTGTTGAATGTGAATGTGCCGGATGTTCCGCGCGATCAGTTACAAGGTTTTGAAGTCACCCGCTTGGGTAAACGCCACAAGGCGGAGCCGTCGGTGAAGGCGTTGAATCCGCGCGGCGAGACTGTCTATTGGATAGGTGCCGCCGGTGGCGCGGCTGACGCCGGCCCAGGCACCGACTTCTATGCCGCCGAACATAACCGCGTTTCTGTCACCCCATTACAAATTGATCTGACCAACTACCCGCAGATGAAGTCGCTTGCCGAATGGATGACAACCTAACGATGGCGGGGGGCAGCAATCTGGGCAAGCAGGGCGCGGCACGCTTTTCCGGCAGCGGGATGACGTCGGATCGCACTCGGGCGCGGATGATCGACGCATTGCGCCAACGCGGTATTAAGAATGAAAAAGTATTGGCGGTGATGGCGGAAGTGCCTCGCCACGTGTTTATTGAAGAGGCGTTGCAAGAGCGCGCTTACGAACCTGATAAGGCGCTGCCAATCGGTTTTGGACAAACAATCTCGACGCCGGAGATGGTTGCCATCATGACCGAGCTGGTTTGTGAGCGGTCGCTGGGTGTGCCGAAGAAAGTGCTCGAAATTGGTACCGGCTGCGGCTACCAGACGGCCATTCTCGGCAAATTGGCCAAGGACGTGTATACGGTGGAGCGCATCGCACCGTTGATGGACAAAGCACGGCGCACGTTGCGTGATCTGCGTTACTACAATGTCATTTTTAAACATGCGGATGGCCATTTCGGGTACGCCGATGCCGGACCATATGACGCCATCATCATGACCGCTGCTGCCTCCCATGTTCCGCAGGAACTGACGGCACAACTCGCAGTCGGTGGGAGAATGGTCCTGCCGGTTGGCGTCGATCAGCAGCAACTGTTTGTCATTGACCGTACCGAAACCGAGTTTCTCCAGCGCGTCGTCCACGATGTGCGTTTTGTACCCCTTGTGTCTGGAATTGCCTGATCGATATGTCTAATTTTTTCTCTGCCACGCGACTTGTCACCGGTTCAACCCTTGCACTCCTGATGACGTTGACGGCCTGTTCGACCAAGACGCCGGCACCTGTCAGTGATAGGGGGGCAGTAGCGCAACAACCAACTGCGGTCGCCACGTCGCCGTCAAGCGCGCCGCAGCCTGCTGATATCAGGCCGACTGATCTTGGTAAGACACATACGGTTCAAAGAGGCGACACCCTCATTGGCGTGGCACTGCAATACGGCTTGGACTACCGCGACTTGGCAGCGTGGAATAACATCGAAAACCCTAACGTGATTAAGCTCGATAGCGTATTGCGCCTCACGCCACTGGCAACAGTTGCCACCGGGACGGCTGCTACCAATATACCGAAAGAGCCGAAACCCGGTGCGCCAGTTGCTACGCCGCTGGCTCCAACGTCGTTACCTTTAGCCTCCGGCGAGCGTCCCGCCACAAACTCTGCTACCAGCAAAGTCGAGCCACGCGGCGGCAAAGTGCCTTATACGGACATCGCGTATCAACGGCTATCCGCGCAAGTGGCCGCAGCACCCGCGCCAACCCCTGGCCCGACACCGGCGGCAACACCGGCCTCGCCAACGGCGGCAACGGGCGCGGCGGCCCCTGCGACATCCGCGCCAGCAGTCCAGCCTTCGGCCACCGCAGGAGACGATGTCGATTGGGCATGGCCGGTCAAGGGCAAGCTCATGACTACCTTTACTGAGGCCAACAAGGGGATTGACATTGCCGGCGCCAAAGGAACGGCGGTGAACGCCGCTGGCAACGGCAAGGTTATCTACAGTGGTTCGGGATTGCGCGGTTATGGTCGGCTCGTGATCATCAAACACAATGTCACTTGGTTTTCTGCCTACGCGCACAATGAGAAAATTGTTGTCGCAGAAGGTCAGGAAGTGAAACGCGGCCAGAAGATCGCGGAAATGGGTAATTCGGATACGGACCAAGTCAAGCTGCACTTTGAGATCCGCAAAAACGGCAAACCGCTTGACCCCGTTAAGTTCTTGCCACCGCAGTAGTTCGGCGTGCCGATGTTCCTCGTACTGTGCCGCAATTTTGCCGAAGCACGTTCGGCTGTGAACGTCCCGACGGCATTGCAGCCGCGCCCACCCTAGATCGAGACTATCCTCGATAGGATCGTAGTGGCCGGACCATTGCCTGATGCCCAGACTGGCTCGGCGGGGCCATTACTGGATCGTTGTTGGCCTGCAGCGTTGATTCGGTGGCCGCTGCACTTGAGAGGCTCGAAGCTGACTTTAATTGCAAAGCAAACATCTCGGAAGCAGTGGGGATGCATTGCTTTCAATCCGTCCAAGGTTTGACAGCAGATGTGCTGGAATCCCGGACTGCTGCCACCAGAATCGGTTGTTCGCTGTCGTTAGCTGCTTCTAGCCAGTGATCCAGCCTATCGAACGAAGCGCCTGCCACTCCGACCACCGCGATCAATTGCCAGACTTAATCTGATACCACCCTCGCGATATTGTCGTCGGAGTTGCGATCAATGCGTTTATTGTACGGATCAATGCCCACAAACTTCGGTAACTTGTCTGTGATGAAAGTGACGGTTTGCCTACCCGTCTTCATCACCCGGCGATCCATCAACAGCACCGACTCACGCTTGTAGCCTTTATTGCCAGGCTCCTCGGTAAAGGCCCCGACATCGAACGCCTCGTCCAAGGCAGCTTCGGTTTCCTTGCCGTTGCCGTCGGCGTAGAGTTTCTTTGCTTCGACTGAAAAACTCACCTCGTACATACCATCGGCGCGTTTCTTTGCGTTTGCATCTGTTGCCTTCATGTCATAGAGCGTGATTTTTTCAAACAGATCGGTGATGAGCTGATCGTGCTGCGGGCCCGCCTCTGCACGAAGCAGACGAATGAAGTCTGTTGTCGAGGCATAGGGCGCAGGCTTAAATGCAAACTCGGCGAGCAATTCTTGTAGCGCACGATTGACCACGGCCTCGCCTACGGCTTCCTTCAGCCAATACATGACGAGCGCGCCTTTGTTGTAGTGAATGTAGTTCTGGTTTTCCACCCGTATCAGCGGAAGCTCCTCAATCACCTCGCCGCCGCGAGCGCGCAAATAGCGATCAAGCTCGGTTTTCAGGAACTTGCGGATCTGCTCGCGGCCGTAAAGCTTTTCCATCACCAAGAGCGCGGAATACTGTGCAAATGACTCTGACAGAAGCGTCATGCCCTGCTTATTCGCACCGATCACTTGATGCGCCCACCACTGGTGCGCCACCTCATGTGCCGTCACGAAGGTCACCTGATCAATTTTTTCATCAGCTCTCTTCTCATCAAAATTCTGAATAAAGCCGATACTTTCCGAATACGGAATGGTGGCGGCGAAAGATTGGGCAAAACCTTCGTAGGCGGGGAACTCCAAAACACGCGCTTGCTTGAACTGATACGGCGAGAAATTATCGTTGAACAGATCAAGCGATGTCTTCATGGCATCCAGCATACGTTGTACATTATGCTCATGCGCAGGGTGATAGTAGACCGCGAGATCAACCTGCTTGCCTGTGCTCGATGTCCACACGTCACGCTTCTGCGCGTATCGCGCGGACTGCATCGAGAAAAAATTCATGATCGGTGCCTCGGTCTTGGTGACCAACACTCGGCGTTTGCCCTCAGGACTATCCTTAACAACATCGCTGACCATATAGCCTGGTGCCACGGGCGTTTGGTCCGCATCGGTACTAACCGTAATTTGCGCATTAACCCAGTCGCTATCCGCGCGCAAGTAGTGCCTGTCATTTGCCGCCTGGTCCTCTAATTTTGGCGGACGCAAGTCGGCGGGCAAGTCGTGCTTGCGACGTCTGCTCCGATCTTGGAGGAGCATATCCCGACCCATGCCCAATATCGGTGCGACGGTGAAGTTGTCGATAAAGGTCCCGTTCTCGACGACTCGCGTGAGCGGGCGGCTATTCGGAAAGCCGCGTTCTTCGAGCCGCGTGGTAAAGCGAATGGTGCGCTTCTCGCCAGGCTGCATGGGCGTTGTGAACCGATAGATACGGTAGTCGAACTTCTTGTATTCCTTCTCAGTGCTGGCACCTTCCACGTCGAGCGTTTCCATCTTCAACGGCGCACTCCAGCGTACATGTACTGCGGGAAGTGGTTCGCTGCTGCGATTTTCGATCACGTAGCTGCCACTGGTGATGACGCGAGCCTGCTTTGGGAAAATCGCGACGTCGAGAACAACATCGGTAATCTTTGGCTGCGGCAGTTTTTCATACGGCAGTAAGGTTTTCTCATAGTCTGCAAAAAAGCGTTCACGCTCTGGACCCGTTTCGTATCGGTTCAGCACGTTTGTGTTGTAGAAGATGAATACCCCGATGCCAACCCACGCGACGCCGGCCGCGCCAATAATCAAACCGGGTCCACCAGAAAGACGTGAACGCAAACGGTCGAATCGAGGGCGCAAGCGCGTCTCCGCGCCGCGTCGCCACAGCAAGTGCGTTGCTACGAGCAGCATCAACGCGAATGCAAGCCAGTACGCTTGGAACCAGGCACGACCAATCCAGAAACGTCCTAGGCCATTCATGTCGGATAGTGGGACACCCGGTTCGCCGCCGTAGTTGTAGAGATTGTGTTCAAGGCCAATGGTATTGAGCGTGACACTCGCCACGACATAGACCAGCATGACCGCCCATCCGACAAATTTTTGTGGCACCAGCGCTTGCACAAAGATCGCGAGCGCTGCCAAAAGAACGGCAGAGATGAGCCCGGGTAGGATGAACCACAGCAGGTATGCGTATAGCTGTAAATACGTGTAGCCATGAAAGAGCTGAAAAAGAATGGCAGTCAGCGCAGCCACGGCGAAGCTCGCCAGTAAAACCAGCGTAATCGCTAACACCTTCGGAATGATAAAAGCCCAGTCCGGCGCAGCAGTGGCGTCCACGATTTCGTGAATGCGGCGTTCGCGATCACGCCACACCAGTTCCCCGGCATAGTAAATCGCGATGATGATCGGGATGATATTGAATGCGCCCTGCAAGCTTTCGATCATCGCGCGCGTGACGGGAAAATAATTCACACCATTTTGCTCGACGACAAAATTCATGCTGCCGAGCGCGTTGAATACACCAATTGCCAGCAGTACAAAGAATGCGGGGCTCTTGAAGACGAAACCCATATCAAAACGCGTTAAGGCCATGAACTGCCGCCAACGTGTGCCGCCAGACGCGTCGGTTGTTGCGAGCGGCCTAGCGATAGGAGGGATATCTGCTATTGCTGTTCGCTCTTCCTGCGCAGCCCCTGTTTTCTCTCTTACTTTGGCCCCCTTCAACTCAAATCGGAACATCGCATAGGCCAGCCCGAACAGGGCGAGTGCGACCGATAGCCAAATCACACGGTTGTAGAGGATCAAGCCGGACAACGATGGAAGCATCGTGTTACGGTCGGAGGCCGTCCAATACTTGGTCGCCTGTTGTAATGCACCCAGCCCGAATGGATCAGATAGTGCTGAGATAGCATCGAATGACGAATCGCGCAGCAGCAATCGTGTTGTGGCAAACAGGACGAGAAAGGCTACCACCGCGACGTACGTCCACATCATCGAACGCGTAGCGGTGGCAACCGCAAAGAACCCCGCACTCATGACCAAGATCGTCGGCAGGCCAAACACAAAAAACGCATACAGGTAGTGCGTCAATACGAACGGGCCAACTTTTTCCGCATCCAACCATGGCATCCAAGACCCGATGAGCATGCCTAACGGGACACTCGCCATGACAAACATGGCCACGATTACCGCCCCGCTGAAGCGGCCGACGAGATAGTCAAACTTTGATACTCGCGTCGCGCGGACAATCGGCGCGAACCGAGTTTCATCATCTCGAATCACAACGTTGGCAACGAACGCCGTCACAACAAAAAGCGCGAAGACATTTAAGAGGCCAAGCGTTTGTAACAGCGCATATGGCGAATTGACATTAACGTTACCGCGTCCGCCAATCTGCACTTGGTCGATCGTTACAGAGGCAAATGTCATCAGGAAGAACAATACAAAGCCCACCACAAACAGCGGTGAGCGCAATTGATAACGCAGCTCGAAAGCAGCGATTTTGGTTAACATGGCCGGATTTCCTTCTACTTGATGCTGGCGGTTTGTGCCGCAGTAGCGCCTTCGCGGCGGGTGCCCGCGAGCGTCGCAAAATAGAAATCTTCCAAGTCGCCAGCGATCAGCTCAAACGCGGCTTCTGGTGCGGCGTTTGCGGCGACATGAATGACGGTTTCACCACCGCGTAAGCGCGTGGAAATGACGTTCATGCGCGATTGGTACTGCGGTAGTGCCGCTTTCGGAATCGTACGCCGCCACACTTGACCGCTTAAGCCCTGTATCAACTGTGCTGGTGCGCCCGTCTCGACGATCTTGCCATTAACGATGATCGCCATACGAGAGCACAGATCAGCCACGTCATCGACGATGTGCGTGGACAGAATAACCACCACGTTCTCACCAATCTCGGACAACAGATTGTTGAAGCGATTGCGCTCCTCCGGATCTAAGCCCGCCGTCGGCTCATCGACGATGATCAGCGACGGATTACCGATCAGCGCCTGCGCAATACCAAAACGTTGGCGCATCCCACCTGAAAAACCGGACACGGCCTTTTTGCGTACCGACCACAGATTGACTTGATTGAGCAGGGTCTCAACCGTGTCTTTGCGCTCCCCTTTATTGCTTAACCCTTTCAACACGGCAAGATGGTCGAGCAAATCTAGCGCGGAGACGCGCGGATAGACGCCAAAATCCTGCGGCAGATAGCCAAGGGTCGCGCGCAACTTTTCCGGCTGCTGTACGACGTCAATGTCGCCAAACTTTATTGTTCCTGTGCTTGGCGTCTGTAGCGTCGCGATGCAACGCATAAGTGTTGACTTGCCTGCGCCATTAGGCCCAAGCAGACCAAACATACCCTTGGGAATATCAAGGGTGGCGTTATCTAGCGCCTTAGTGCCACTGGGATAAATGTGCGTGACGCCGTCAAGTCTAAGCATGGAAACTCCCTTTGTTGTGAGATGAGGTCGATGAATGGTCGATTGATGTGCGCTTTTGTTGAACTGCATTCAATGCCACGCGTAGCCCAATCTCAACAAAGGTGCGACAGAATGCCGACTGAGGAGGACGACTTGCAGATGAGGGTACAGCCCCTCAAGGAAGAGGCACATAAAGCGGCAAGGCCTGTTCCGGTCGGGCTCACCTGCCTTCATTCCCGATTAGATGATGGTCGGCGTTGAATCGTTTTTCACTCGATTTGCCAGGGCAACGCACGAAATCAAGAAGCGCCCGCGTACTGCCGCCACAGTTGGGTCTTAGGATCCCGACCGTACACCGCAGCGCCATCTTTATTGCCCAATAATGAACTCCTACCGGCTCGCCATGCCATGTGGTATGCAGCGTGCAGTCGTTCGCCTTTTCGTCGTCTACGCGCATCCTTCTTGCTGGCGCGCATGTCTAGACTTACGTGTCCATGTTGCAATGTACGTTGACACGTAGTCTGACGATGTTGGAAAAGCGATGGTGGGACGGTTAAGAATACAACCGCCGATAGTGGGCGGTTAACTCTCGAACGCGCCCCCTTGAAATGTTCAGAGTAGGCCGTTGAGCTGCGGAGGCGACCAATTGCGGATCGAAAAAAACGGCATCCACGTTCATGAATGCCGTCCCGCGTTAGCGCGTGTCGAAGCGTAAACGCGCTTCAATCGAATTTGTACGTCGCCGTAAATCCGAAGCTGCGTCCGAGCACATTATAGGTGTCGGCGAAAGTATTGAAGGTGCTAGGATTTGTTGGGGTTGGCGGTTTCTTGTCTGCGATGTTGTCGATGCCGGCATTGACGCTTAGGCCTTTGACAGGGGTGCGCCACGCGACGTTTAGATCAAAGTAATCCTGTGCGCTGATGCTGCCTGTGCTGCCGAAGGTGCTGTCATTTACCTTGCCTATGCGTTTCCAACCGATTTGCGCAGTGAGCATACTGGCTTCCCAAGTAACGGAGGCGCGATGGCGATAGCTCGGTGCGACGAGTGAAACCGCATCAGACGAGCAGCGGGAACCGTAGGTACCTTTGCAATCGATTGGATCGAGCACGGCGTTGCGCTGAATCGTGTACTTGCGGACGAACGCGCCTTGATATTGCCACTTCAATGTTTTACCAGGCAGACCGCCAAGCACACGATGTCGGAAGCTCAGATCGAGATCAAAGCCCTCTTGTTTGATAAAGGCCAGATTACGATCCACTGGAAAGCCATCCTGAATGCGCCCGGTGGTCGGGTTACGCGTGACGGCTTGGCATAGCGGATTGCCAGCCGATGGATCGGTGATATAGCAACTTGTTAAGGCATCAATTGGCTGAATCTGGCCGACAGCATCCTTGATTTCGATCCGGTAATAATCAAACGCTAGGGACAAATCTTTTAGCGACGTCGGTGTTAACACGGCACCCAAGGTACTAGTTTTCCCTTTTTCCGCGCGAATGTCAGGGTTGCCACCAAAAAAGTAGCCGCCCAGCAAATTCGCGGCGTCGAGCGAATTGTATGAGCCGACCGCCGGCGCATTAAAGCGGCGGCACTGCTCCGCGTTGCCGGTGCCCAGTACGCATGGGTCGCCAGCATAACGTGGGCGTAGTCGTGCAACCGTTACTAGGCTCGAAAATGGAATCGAGAAAACCGGATTCGCAAATTCGCCGAAATTTGGTTCGCGCACTACGTTCTGGCGCGTCGTGCGGAGGCGGAAGTCATCGCTGATTGACCATGATGCACCGAATTTGTCGGTGTCGTAAGTATTTGAGGCACCAACCGATTTAGTGTACGCCGAACGACGCTTCGCGCCTTCAATCGAGAGATTTTTGATTAGCGGCAAATCGCTCAATAGAGGGATCAAGACCTCACCGTAAACTTCGCGTGCTCGGAAGAAAGGCGGAACGCCTGGGCCAGACTCGACCCCTTGATTAAACGACTGACCGAGATTCGGGTTGTAGTCAAAGGTACCTGTCTCGCGGCGATTCTCTGCGCCCAAAGCAAAGCCGATTGGACCAGCGGGTAGTTTGAATAAGTCTCTGCTGTCGCCGGAGACATTGGCACCGATTACATTTTGCTTTCTCTCGCGATCACCATATTTGAACTGCTGTGCCAGACCAGATAAATCTGCTCCGGGGCCAAAAATATCGATGGTATTTACCAGCGTTGGGAAGCGCGCAGCCACGCCATCACCATTAACGACGATAGATTCCTTGGAGGTTCCTGTTTGTGCGTAAACATCCCAACTGACCGCGTCTGTGAATGAACCCTTCAGGCCGACTTGCGCTTGAAAAGTGGTACGGTCGTTTTCCGCCGTTTTCACGCCAAGTTCTCTAAGGGAGCGATTGACGCGAACCTGCGCCACGCCGTTGACGAAGGTCAGAAGTGGCCGCGCCTCAGGCGGAATAAAGCTATTTGCGCTCGTGATGCCGACCACTGTGTTTACAACCACCGGCACCTGACCAGAACGCGGGGCACCGGTAGTTTTGACATTTGAATACATCACACGACCATAGCCTTGGACCGAGTCAGTGAAATCGTACTTGAAAAACGTCGAAGCGTTGACGCGCTTCATCGGCTGGATCAAAAGGTAGCCTGGTGTGTAGTCGGTCGTCTGCGGTGTCAATGTGAAACGATTGGCGTCGTCTACCGAGAAAATCCGACCGCTGGCGACATCGGTGAAGTTGCCGCCGCTGCCCGCGACTAGGCCCGGATTGCGTAGCGCCCAATCGCGCTTACCCGCTAACAACTCTTTGCGCTCGGTGTATTCAGCATAGCCCACCACACTGCCGCGATCAGCGAACTCAGACCCGAAGGTAACGTTCGCGCCGTGTTGCGAGCCGCCACCCTTGGCACCACGATAGTTGGCAGACGTTTGCAGGCCGCGGAAGCGGTCATTCATGATGAAATTGACCACCCCTGAAATCGCGTCTGCACCATACACAGCGGCGGCACCACCCGTGAGGATATCGACGCGTTGAATCAGCGGTGCAGGGATCGAATTCACATCGACCGCGTTACGGAAACTAAACGGTACCGCACGAGTCCCGTTGATCAAAACTAGTGTGCGGCTTTGGCCAAGGTTACGCAAGTCCAGCGTCTGTGCGCCGAACGCATCGCTGCCGGCAGAGGTGCTGTTGACGCCTCCCGCTAACTGCGGAAGCTTGGTCGAAAAATCTTCTACCGTGATCGCACGCACCATGGCGATATCGGCAGCGCTGAATTGACTGACGGGGCTGGTCGCAGTAAGACTTGCGGCCTGCATACGGGTGCCGGTGATCACCAATGATTCTACTTTTTCGTCGCCCTTTTTGGCGTCTGCGGGCGTCACTGCGTTGGCGGATGGGGCAGGCGCGATTTGTGCATACGCCGAGGAAAGTGCTATTGGCGAAAGGGCAAGCATGACAGCCATCGCCGTTGCCTTCAGACGGAACGCGGGTTGATGCAGCGATTGTTTGGGTGTCATAAGCGTCCCTTTGGTTAGGAATGGTGAATAAGCGAGTCAGACACACTTAACTAACCAGCTTATTCTCGAGTTGATGGTTAAGTGGTCTTTAATTGGGATGCTACCTTAACTCACCTGTGACTTGCAACGCGCTGGCAATTGGTACTAAAGTGGTATACAAACGCATTGCGCCTGCCGCCTAGCATCGGTCGCTACCGCCTACCGCCGGGACACGAAAAGACACCTAGTATGTCGATGTTCAATCGATGTTTTTTGGTTGGCCACGCGGGACGGCGAATTCGCAGGGAATGCGCTGGATTTGCTATCGGCTACGAGTCCTAGGTTGAACCGTCATCATGAACACAAATCTCCAGAAGCTTTACCACGTCGCTAACCAGAAGACTCGTCGCATCATTGGTTTGATGTCCGGTACTTCGCTTGATGGACTCGATGTTGCGCTTTGTGAAATTAGTGGTGCCGGGGCAACGACTGAGGTCGAGCTGGTGCACTTTGCGACGATCAGTTACACCGAGGATACCAAGAACGAAGTTCGCAAAGTGTTCGCAAAACGCGAGATTGATTTTCAGCACTTGGCCATGCTGAACGAATGGATTGGCAACCTGCACGCGGAGATAGTGCTCGAGTGCCTGAAGCGCTGGCAGGTTGCACCAACCAGTATTGATGCGATTGCCTCGCACGGGCAAACTGTGATGCATGCGCCAAAGGCACTGCACCGGCAAGCAAAGTTTCCGAATGCGACTTTGCAGATTGGCGACGGCTGCCATATCGCGGTAAAAACCGGTATCACCACGATTTCGGATTTTCGCCAAAAGCATCTTGCAGCAGGCGGCGAGGGTGCGCCGCTTGCTGTATACGGCGACTTTTTTTTGTTTGGCAAGCGCGGTGAGAATCGTATCCTGCTAAACATGGGCGGAATCGCCAACTTCACCTATCTGCCTGCGACCATGCGTGCCGAGGAGGTGTTTGTCACCGACACCGGCCCTGGAAATACTTTGATCGACGCTGTCACGCGCCGGTGTTTTCCGCAATTATCATTTGATCGCGACGCGGCGCTAGCGAAGCAGGGTAATGTGCATCCCCCGTTACTTGCTGCACTCAAGGCAAACGCATTTTTTCGCCAGCCATTTCCAAAAACAACCGGGCCTGAGTTATTTAGTTCTGCCTACGTTGATGATGCCAAACGCGCTAGCGACAGTATGAACGTTTCTGCACACGATACGCTCGCCACGCTGACTCGATTTAGCGCCGAGACTATTGCTGAAGCCGTCCATCATGCCGTTGCCGGCACAGGCGTCGCGCTATCTGAGTTCACCATCTATCTTTCCGGGGGCGGCGCGCATAACCCGCTTTTGGTAGCGTGGCTTCAAGAACTAATCGCGTGTCGTTTTTCGACGACCGATGAGTTGGCAATAGCAGGAGACGCGAAGGAAGCCGTTTTGTTTGCCGTGCTGGCAAACGAAACAATTGCAGGCGGTCGATGTGAATCTGGGTTGCGACCAGGTATTCCCTCGGTGGCGATGGGCAAAGTTTCCTTTCCGAGTTGAGTCGGACGGCGGCTGCGAAAAAATCGGCATCCTTTGCCGCCGGTCGATCAAATACACGGTTTCAGTTTGTTGAACGCCAGCATGCTAAGGCGTTGGTACAGTAGTTGACTGTATCGTTGCACGCCGTTGGTTATTGCAGCCGCCACTAAACGCAGCTGGGTTTACGCGATTGGTGCGATTCTAGTTGGCGACCATGGTTCGCGGTCCGACGCGGCCAACCTCGGTGTACATCTCACATTGCAAGCCATCCGGGCTGAAGAGAATGCCAAACGCATAAGGTGTCGGTTTATCAAAGTAGTTGAAGAGTGTCGGTTTCAAGAGGAACATATAGCCAAGTTTGGCGGCATTTTCGTAGGCGGGCATCGCGTCGGCGTACAAGAATCCGATGTGATCGATGTTGCTGCGAAACTGTTTGGGGTCGCGCTTAATCACAGTCTCGCGTTCGAGCCCAAGAGCCGCAGGCTCGGAGAGCACAAACAGATGTTTGCCGATTTCCATCAGGGTTGCCTGATCGTTGCGGCTTTTCACCACGCCGCGAAACACGTCCGAGTAGAACTTGACGTTGTCTGCCACATTGCCGACCAGTAGCTGGATATGGTCGATCGCGTACGCACTATTCAGTTTGGCATCTGGCCGTTCAACCAGCACAAGCAAGTTGTAATCCGGCGTATGCACTGCGGCGGCTTTGGTTGTTGGCTGACCGGGAAGTTTGAAGTTGCGCGACGCCACGCTGACACCATTGGCCTCAAGTGTTGCCAGCGATTTGGCGAGATTATTGGTGGTAAACGCAATCCAATGCACACCGTACATTGCCGGTAGTGTTGCGGCCGGCGGCACGGTCTCCTTCTCCCAACGTTTCGGGTCACCGACACGCACGCCTTCGAACGGACCTTTAGGCGAAAGATTGATGGTCGATTGAGTGGGCGAGATAGCGAGAAAATCAATGAAGCGCAGCGGATTGGTCGGCTGCTCGCGCATGGGTTTTGCGCCAAAGTGTGTGATGAAGAACGCCTTCATCTTCTCGTGCGCCACACTGTAGTAATGCAGGTCATCCAGCATGATGGGTGCGAATTTGTCTTCGGCCGCAACGCTGCGCGGCGCGGTGCTTTGCGCCATCGCGGCTGAACCGATGGACAGTAGGATGACCACAAGACTGCGAGATAGAGACTTGATCAACATGGTGCCTTCTCCAATAAAAAATCGCACCTCAACGGGTGCGATTTGGTGTTCGATGATTATGCCGGTAGTGGGTCGCCGGCAAATGTCGGGCCGGTGATGCCCCGCCATTCATGCGAGACAAGTTGTTCATCGATTAACGTCCGCGACACAATTCGGCCGTCACGATACCAGTGCCAGACGCGGTGACGTGCCTTGCCGTCGTCTGATATCTGAATCATTTCGTAAAGATAGAGGTTGTCGTCGCCCTTGCGCTTCCAATAGAGCATGACGGTGCGGTTTAAGTCATCAAGTGGAACTTCAGCAGCCCAACCCTTGATGAGCTCATTGTCAAACCACATACGACCGTCGTGAACCTGTGCGGGAAAATCGCGTACTTCGGTTTTGCCATCGGGCCAGCTGTAGTGGTTGGTCTGGTGATATGGGTACGGGCCCGATTCAGGAAAGCGGCACACCAAGCGTGACTTATGTTCATCGATCATCTTGCCGCTTGGGTCATAGTGGCGATACCAGCCATCCCAGACGCCCTCGTGTTTTGACAGCAGCGGTAGCATTTCTTTGGCAGTGGTCAAGTTTGTGTCTCCTCAGTTTGCTTAGGTTCTTCCTAGCTCATCAGCTTTGGCGTCAAGATCGTAGTTGTTGTCCGGTGAGGCGTTGAGGGCCTCGATTTCTTGTTGCACGATTCGTAGCACCCGCGCGATGTACATACGAGACCACTCAGCGCGCTCTGTCGCTGATGCTTGGTCTGGCGCATAAGCGTCGATTTCGGCGCGCGTGAGTCCGCCGTGTTTTTCCAGCAAACGTTCCACCGTATCAAGGCGTTCACGCAATACTGCGACCTCCTGTGCAACGGCCATGGTGATGGCCAGTACGCGCTCGACGGCGGGGTCGTCAAAAAAATAAGGCCGTTTGCCGCGTGGTTTTGCGCCTGTTAGCGGGATGTAATCCAGGGGTGTCTGCGTGCTCATTGCGCTCGATCCGATTGATTTTCTACATGCAAGCGTAATCCTGTCGCTCGCTTATTCCAACCTGACCAAGTCGCCTTGCTCGCATCCCCGCAACGCTGGGCCCCTGCTCGGTGGCTCACTTGCGCTCGCTTCGTTTGATTTTCGTCATGCAACCGTAACCCTGTCGCTCGCTTATTCCAACCTGACCAGTTCGCCTTGCTCGCATCCCCGCAACGCGGGGCCCCTGCTCGGTGGCTCACTTGCGCTCGCTTCGTTTGATTTTCGTCATGCAACCGTAACCCTGTCGCTCGCCTGCGCCAGTTCGCCTTGCTCGCATCCCCGCAACGCGGGGCCCCTGCTCGGTGGCTCACTTGCGCACCCCAAACACGTGCCAGCTGGCTTTGCGGCCATAGTCTTCTACGTCCTCTTTTTGCTTGCCGAAGATCGTCTCATCGACGACCGCCTGCGCACCAGAGACGAACATTTTTTCGCGTTGAAATCCAGCCGCTTCCATCATGGCTTCCAAATCCATTTCGTGCATCCGGGTCCAGAAGGGTTCGTTATTGTAAAGCGCGTCCCAGTCGCGCATGAACTGTTCAAACGGCGGCAGCCCTTCAAATTGAGGCTGCTCCAAATGCAAGCAGAGCCCACCAGGACGCAGTAGGCGATGCGTTTCGTTGATGATGCGTTTGATCGCGGTATTTGAGGTCTCGTGTAAGAACATCGTGGTGAATACTAGATCAAAACTCCCATCCGGTTCCGGCACCTGCTCGGCGTTTGCCTGGATAAAGGTAATGTTGTTAACGTCTAGCGATTTGGCTCTTGCATGGGCAAACCTTAGCAGAGGTGCCGCCACATCAATGGCGATGACTTCAGCGTCAGGAAACGCCTGTGCCACCGGCAGCAGGCTATGTCCCATGCCACAGCCCAAGTCAAGAATACGTTTGGGCTTTAGCTCAGGCGCGTTTTTCTTCAGCCATCCGGCCAGCGCGTGCCCTGCACCGTCGTTTAAGCGTCCGAGCCCGCCAGCGGTGGTGGCAAAAATGCCGACATCGTAGTTCGCCGCCGCCGATACATCGTCGGGAGCCAATTCGTCGATGTAGCCACCGGGCATGCAGTGAAAATCCACCTTAGCGATGTACGGCGGAACCACAAAGTTTGGGTCGAGTTTAAGTTTTGGTGAGCCGGCGTTGAGTGCTGCCGCACGTTGATTGAGATCGGCGATCTGCCGAAGTACCACTTCGCGACCATTTTGTTGACGCAACTCCATTGACGAGCGCCGCAGCGCACTCCAAGTTTGAAAAAGGCTATTTTTTAGCATTGCGCGTCGTACTTCGTGGCGATCTGTGGGCGCGCGCCCGTGTTCTTTTTCAAACTCCGGTTTGACCCTGAGCTCATAGGCGCGAGCGTTAGCGGGGACGACGTTGGTCGCCAGATGGGTGTTGAGTTGTGCCAAGAAGTTAAACCGCGCACGATCATCGTGATTGGTGACGGGTGATAGCCCGTGTTTGCCAACCAGAGAATAAGGTGGGGGGGAGGGCCAGCTACTCATATTGATTCTCCTGCGGAACATTACGTGATGTGGATGAGACCAACACGCGCACGATATGCCAAAGGCTAAGTGACGGGTTGTGTTACATCAAGACTTGGATTGCTTTAAAGACATCGAGTACACAAAATCCGAACCCGGATGCAGGTTCACAGCGGCAACGATCAGCTTACCGGAGGGATCGAAGTACCGTCGTGCGATACGTAGGCATACACTTGATTTTGGTACGCCCAGTTCTAGCGCGTTTTCTGTGGGCAATGGTGCGGCGTTGATATCTTGCTCAACCATGCCTATATGGCCAATCTCTAATTCTTCGACAAGCGCGTAAACCGCTCCGCTGACTTCCATCAGACGTCTCGAGAGTGGATCTTTGCTGCCGATGCGGTAGATGTCGGACACACAAAACGGTGCCTCGCCCTTTTGCGTGCTGCGCAGACCATGCAGATGAATACACTCGGTGCCGACTTCGCAGCCAAGCAATTCGGCGAGTTCTTCGTCAGCCGCGACAATTTCGGTGTGTTTGATGGTCAGGCGCGTGTTGGCACCATACTGCAGCAGGTCCTGTACGGAGCTGATGCTATGGTTAAAGCGCTGTCGCGAGTTCGCGATCACCAATGTGCCCGAGCCCTGCTTACGTTCGATCATCCGATCATGGATCAATACGCGTAACGCTTCCCTAGCGGTGTGGCGTGAGATCTCGTAGGCGGCACACAGCTGTAGTTCGGTAGGCAGCAGCGTACCGACTTGGTGACGCCCTTTTTCAATGTCCCGGCGGAGCTGGTCGGCGACAGTTTGATAGCGGGGTTTTGACATTGAATGGGTGATTACAAAGGCAAAGGATACGATGGCTTAAACTGCGGGCACAAAAATCACCATCGACCGCAGTTCGACGGTCTCAAAATGTCCGGACAACTTTATTATGCGCTTATAATGAAAATATGTCCGGACAAATTTATCTGAACCGCGCCGCAAAAGCCAGCGCCAATGCATCTGCAGGCACCGGCCCGAGCGCGAGTGTTTTGGAGACATTAGCCACGCGCCTGGCGGCACCGGTTGATGATGCCACCCGTAGCCGTGCATCGCAACATGTGCTGGACTGGTTGGCCTCGGCCCAGCTCGGTGTGGTTCAGCCAGCGGCGTCGGGCTTCGCTGCGCTGGCGCGCGAATCCGCCCCCAATATTTGTCGCGCCGTAGCTGGTCAATCCGTCGATTGGTGGTATGCACTGCAACTGAACGCCGCCTTGGGCAACATCATGGAGATGGACGACCTGCACCGGACCTCGATCCTTCATCCCGGACCGGTAATTGTGCCCGCTGCGATTGCAATTGCAGAGAAAGTTGGCGCGTCCGGCGCTGAGTTACTGGACGCCATTGTCCGTGGCTATGAAGCGACGATTCGTATCGGCCGCGCACTGGGAACGTCGCACTACAAGTATTTTCATAACACCAGCAGTTGTGGCAGCTTTGGTGCCGCGGCCGCTGCAGCTTCATTGCTCAAGCTCGATCATGCCAAAACTGTGTCTGCACTGGCTAATGCCGGCAGCCGTACGGGTGGTCTGTGGCAGATGCGGCACGAAGCTTGTGAAACCAAATCGTTGCATAACGTGATGGCGGCACAGACCGGTGTTCAAAGTGCACTGCTGGCAGCGGCTGGGGTGCGGGGTCCATCACAACTTCTTGAAGGCCCGCAGGGGCTGTTTGCGGCAACTACTGATCAAGCCGATCCGCAGGCGGTAGTCGCGCAAATGGGGCGAGGGGATGGTTGGCTGATTCATGATGTGAGTTTCAAGCCCTGGCCGGCTTGTCGTCATGCCCATCCCGTCATTGACGCGGCATTGGCGCTCGCCAAGACCATGGCGACAAGAAGTGTAGGGCAGGCGGCTGACATCCGCGCGATTGAGGTTGCGACCTACAAGAGCGCCATCGATTTTTGCAACAAGCCGGACCCGACGACGGAGGCCGAAGCGAAGTTTAGTTTGCAGCATTCGGTAGCGATCACGCTCCTGCGCGGCTTGGCGGGTGAGCTACCGCAACTCATCGACTTTGCGGTTTCAAATTTGGCTGATCCAAATGTCGTGGCGTTACGCGAGCGGGTGAGTGTGGGTGAAGATGCCGGCCTAACCAGCGCTTTCCCTAATCACTACGCCGCGCGATTGAAAGTCACGATGAGCAATGGTGATGTCCTCAACCACTTACAAGAAGACGCGTGGGGCGACCCCGAGTTGCCGCTTTCGCAAGAAGGTCTACAGGCAAAGTTCTTCATGTTGTTTGATGCCGCCGGTGTTGAGCGCGCGGTTACCCAAGCTTTGCTGGCGGCAACGCTGGCGTTGCCGATGTCCACAACAGTCTCCGACTGGACTGCGCTGTGGCCCAACGTCGTTTCTCAAAATTCAGCGCAGCATACATGACCACGGCGATACACAAACCGGCGGCCGCCGATCACGTCGGGTTAATCGTGCAGCATGTATTGATGCACGCGGACCCGAGCAGCGTACCGCTCGTTGCACGCAACGCCGCAAAAATATTTATGCTCGACAGTATTGGTGTCGCGCTTGCCGGTGCTTCAGTCGCAGAATCTTCGCTGGTTCGCCGCGCCGCATTGACGTGGGGAAAAAGCGGTGGACTCGATTGTGATGCGAGCGTTTGGGGCAGCCGTGAAAAACTGCCGGCACCCTCAGCCGCAATGGTGAACGCGTTTCATATCCACAATCAGGAATTCGATTGTGTGCATGAAAAAGCGGTGGTGCACCCCATGGCGGTGATCCTCGCGGCGTTGATGGCGTATGCAGAACGTAATGGCCAAGTATCGGGAGCAAAATTCTTAGCCGCACTTGCCATCGCCGTCGATGTTGCAACCGTGATCGGCATGACCGCCACCAAGCCGATTCGTTTTTTTCGCCCTGCACAATGTGGATGTCTTGGCGCTGCGGTAGGTATGGCGTATCTAGCCGGCATGGATGAAGTCGGTATCAAAAACACTTTGGGGCTTGCTTACAGCCAGCTCGCAGGCACGATGCAAGCGCACATTGAAGGCACCCCGACACTCGCATTACAGGTGGCGTTTGCCGCACGTGCCGCTGTGTGTGCGGTGGATCTCGCACAGCTGGGTTTCCGAGCACCACACGACGTAATCGACGGCAAGTACGGTTATTTTGCGTTGATTGAAGACGGTGTCGCCAACGTTGCGGCGTTTGCGGAACTTGGCAAGGTCTGGCAAATCACACGTGTGTCACACAAGCCCTACCCGACGGGGCGCGCCGCGCAAGGCGGCATTTCCGCGTTGCAAACTGCGATGCGAGAGCATGACCTGACTGCTGACGCTGTGATCTCGGTGGTGTTGCATGCGCCGCTGCTGATTCGACAATTGGTTGACCGGCCCTATCGCGATGGAATGGCAACAAACTACGCGCGACTGTGTCTTTCTTATTTACTTGCGCTGGTCTTGCGTGACGGCAAGGTTGGACTGGACGCCTACAACGAAACGAATTTGCGGGACCCGCAGTTGCGGGCACTGGCGCACCGAATAAACATCGTCGCCGATACCAACACAAACCCGAACGCACTTACACCGCAGGCGCTCACGCTCCAATTGGCGGGCGGTCGCAGTGTATCCGTCGATATCGGTGTCGTGTACGGCTCCCCCGAAGCGCCGATGACCAGTGATGCACAGCACGAGAAGTTTGTCGCATGCTGTAAACACGCGCCCAAGCCGCTGACCGACCTACAGATCGAGAGATTGATCGCCGCGATCAATACTATCGAAGGCACCGAAGACGCATCAAGTATCGTTAAGCTAACCATCGCGCTCTGACCGCGCACCTCCTCACGTTCCCCTCTTTTCCTTCACCCCATGTCCCAGCCCCTCTACTTCGATACCTTTGATTGGCAAACGCTAAAGCAGCAATATCCCATCGGCGCGGATTTCATGACGCGCTACAAAGGTATCAGCAGCGATCATTTATTTGCCATCCAGGATGCACTGTTCAAACGCTGTATGTCGCGCGGCTGGAAGATTCCGTTTTATCAGCGGCTGTGGGGGGCCAAGGGTATTGAGGCAGGAGATATTCGCGGTCTGGAAGACATCGCCAAGCTGCCGACGTTTTCCAAGACGGAGTTGATGGAAAGTGTCGAGCTGGCGCCACCGCTAGGTGACTATCACGGGCTGGATAGTTATGACGACGCGACACGCCCACCCATGATTTTGCATACCACCAGCGGCACCACTGGCCGACCACAGCCGCTGGTGTTTGGTCCGCGTGGCCGTGAGATTCAGAACCTGTTGCTTGGACGTGCTTATACCTTTCAAGGCATAGGTGAGGGCGACACCGTGCACTCGGTCTATGGCCATGGTTTGATTAACGGCGGGCACTATGTGCGTGAAGCCGTGTTGCATTACACCCGCGCAGTGTTTTTGTCGGCGGGGACGGGTGTGGAGACGCGCTCCCTGCAGCAAGTGCAAATCATGCGTGACTTTAGCGTGACCGCAGTCGTTGGTTTCGCGGACTACATCAAGAAACTTGCGGAAGTTGCGCATGAATCTGGCATCGTGCCGGGACGCGATATTCCGGTCAAGCGAATTTCCGGACACTTGGGGCGTGAGTCACGCGAAGCGCTGTCCGCGTCGTGGGGCGACTGTGAAGTGTTTGATTGGTATGGCGTTGGTGATACCGGGTTGATTGCCGCCGAGGGGCCCGATCACGACGGCCTGTATGTCATGGAAGACGCGCAGTACGTAGAAATTGGCGACGTCGATACCGACCTGCCGGTTGCGGATGGTGAAAACGGCAACCTGATCGTCACGTGTTTGTATAAAGATGATATCTACCCCTGTATTCGCTTTAACACGAAGGACGTTTCGGCGGTGAAGACGGGTGGCTCCGCAATTGACCTCGGCTTCAAACGCATTGAAGGCTTCCTCGGTCGCTCCGACAACATGATCAAACTTCGTGGCATCAATATTTATCCGCAGGGTTTGGCGCCGGTGCTGGAGCAAAACAATTCCTACGCCGGGGAATTTGTGTGTGTGGCCGAGCGCGATGCCGATGGGCGCGATGAATTAACGGTGCGCGTCGAAGTCAAACCAGGTGTTGCGGCAGATGCGGGTTTGGTGGACGCGTTTGAAGAACTGTTGAAGCAGCGTTTTGGTGTGCACATGAAGGTGACATTGGACAAGCCCGGCACACTTGCCCCGCTGACCGGCATCGAAACACGGCAGAAGCCAATTCGTTTGATCGATAAGCGCTTTAAGTAAACCTTTGCAATCCCACTCAGCGTGATGGACGTCTTGAAATTAATCGATGACATTCAACAGCGCGATCGCGAGATCGGCGCGTTTGTCGCGTTCGCCAAATCAACAAGCTCGCCTATCGACGGGCAGTTTCAGGCAAAAAATGCTGAAAACGCCCTACAGGATTGGACTTTTGCCGTTAAATCAAATATTGCTGTCGCAGGACTCGCACACACGGCGGGCATCGGCGGCTACCGCGATCGCATTGCATCCGAGGACGCGTTTTGTGTGGCGCGGTTACGCGCGGCGGGTGCGGGCATTATCGGCACGGTGAACATGGAAGAGGCCGCACTTGGTGCTGTCACCAGCAATCCGCACTTCGGCAAGACGCACAACCCGCTTCGTCACGGTTATACCGCGGGCGGGTCGAGTGGCGGCAGCGCGGCGGCGGTGGCGGCTCGCATGGTACGCGCGGCACTCGGAACCGACACCATGGGCTCGTGCCGAATTCCCGCCGCCTACTGCGGCGTGGTTGGCTTTAAGCCCAGTTACGGTCGTATCAGTATGCGTGGGGTGGAACCATTGTCGCGCAGGCTCGATCATGTCGGCATCCTTGCCAATACCGCTACCGACGTGCGTGACGTGTTTGCCGTCCTTGATTCTTTTGATGCGAACGACGCCGGTGCCCGTCGGTACAATGCTAAGCACGAGACTTCGGTCAAGCCGGTTCGCTTAGCCGTACTTGACGAAGCATCACGTGCCGGGCTCGACGCCGATGTGCGCCGTGACTACGAAGGCGCGTTGGACCAAATTGCGGGTGCGGGTTATCAGCTGACAGAACGTGCAGTCGACCAAGCCAAATTAGCTGCAGCGCGGCGCGCCGGCTTACTCATTTGTGAAGCCGAACTTTCGGTTACCTTGGCTGACTTGCTGGCCAAGGACGATGGCGGCGTGTCTGCAAATCTTCGCAAACTTATTGCCTTTGGTGCGGCCAAATCGGCGGCGGACATCTCAAACGCCCACGCGGCCATTGATGCCACCGCGGCAGTATTGCGTGAGCAGTTATCCGACGTTGATGCGGTGTGTTGGCCGACCGCACCACAAACTGCATTTGCCTTTTCCGCACCGGTACCCGCCAACCAAGCCGACTTTACTTGTCTGGCGAATTTCACCGGCGCACCAGCGATCAGCCTGCCGATGCCGTGCGCGCCGAGCAACATGCCCAGCGGCCTGCAACTGATGATGGCGTCCGGCGAGGATGAGGCTTTGCTCAACCTCGCCGAAATGCTCGCAACAATAGTAGAGTCCAACCGTCGCAATGCAAACAACAAAACATAACGCCCGACCAGGAGAATTTGCCATGACCGATACGCCGATCCCGTTGGCCACCAAGCCGAATACGGTTTACCCCTGGGTGATGGCCATCATGGCCATGCTGCTGTTGTTAGTGACCAACGGCCTGACCACCACCGGTATCACGGCCTTCGATAGTTCGCTGCTGAAGGAATTCGGCTGGTCGCGTGGTGAGTTAAAGTTTCGTGACCTGCTGACGCTGGTCGTTGCCGGATTGTGCGCGCCGTTTGCCGGGGCGATGATTGATCGATTTGGCGTACGGCGCTTGATGATGCTGGGGCTGGGTATTTTTGCCGTGCTGTATTTTCTCTACGGCCAGATCCAGGACAAAACCCATCTCTACGCGATTCACTTTGGCTTCGGCATTATTCTGGTGATGGCGGGAATCAATATCGCGGTAATCCTAGCCTCGCAGTGGTTTGTGAAACATCGCGGCACGGCGGTTGGCCTTGCGGTTGTTGGAAGTAGCCTTGGTGGAATCGTGTTGCCGCCGCTGATCATCAGTCTCATTGGCGATTACGGCTGGCGTAATGCATTCGGCATCGTCGCCATCATCCCGGTGGTATTCATGCTCCTGACATGGTGGCTGGTGCGCACACCCGCTGAGAAGAACACCGTGCCGTTAGGGCATGGTGTGCCGAACAAATCCGCTGCGGCACCGTCGCCAAATGATTTGCGCTACAAAGAAGCCTTAAAGACCCGGAGCTTCTGGGCGCTTTCGTTTGTCGCGATGGCTACCTTTTATTCGGTGTTGGCGGTGGTCGCGCACTTGATTCTGTATGTCATTCCGCTTGGGTTCGATCCCAAATACGCGCTTGGCTTATTGTTTATCCCGGGGCTCTTCAGCAAATTTTTGTTCGGATTCTTGGCCGACATCCTGCCGCCGAAATGGGTATTCCGCGGCAACCTGTTCATCATGCTGATTGGCATGGTGTTGCTGGTCACCTTCGACAAAGATTTAGTCAAAGCTGCAGTTGTCATCATCGGCTTTGGCTGGGGCGGGGCGTATACCCTTATTCAGTTGCAGGCGATAAATAACTTCGGCTTGACTGACGCCGGCAAGATATTGGGAACCATCACCATGATGGATGCCATCGCCGGGGGGCTCGGCATTTGGCTCACGGGCGTGTTGTTCGACAAGTTCGGCAACTATCATGTCGCGTTTTACATCCTGTGTACCCTCGTCGCGGCGGCGTTTTTGATGAGTTTCTTTGTTAAACGCGAGATCAAGGAAATCAGTGACGCACCGCAGGCAGCCGGCTAACGGGTACTGTTTGCTTGACGTGAGCATGAGCTGGGTGCAGTGGGTCAATGTTGTGTGCGTGCAACAGCGTTTGACGCGACCCTATTTGGGGAATACAATTTGTCCGGACAACTTTGTGCGCTGGCACGCTGTCCGCGCGCGCGTCAATTAGTTGAAAAAAGCTAAGGTCACAATCACCGCAATCGTAACCACCGCTGCATTTTTTCGGAGGCATCCATGAAGATTAAAAAGATCACCCAAGCTGTCGGGCTAGTACTGGCAGGTTCCATGATTGCCACCACACCGGCGTTCGCCCAAGACGCTGCCAAGGTTGAGAAGATCGAAGTCACCGGCTCCAACATCAAGCGTGTTGATGCGGAAGGGCCACTGCCGGTCACCGTCATTTCGCGCGACGAGATTGATCGTTCCGCCGCGGCCACCATTGGCGACTTTGTCCGCAACCTGACCGTGAATAGCGGCGGTAGCGGTGGTGATGGCGAATTCAACGGCGCCTCCGCTGGTTCGGCCGGTATCTCGCTTCGCGGCCTTGGGCAGAAATCAACGCTGGTGTTGATCAACGGCCGTCGTATGGCCAACCACGCGTTCGCCCGCAACCTGCAAGACACCTTTGTCGATATCAACTCCATCCCGAAGGGCGCCATTGAGCGAATCGAGGTATTGAAGGACGGTGCATCTGCCATCTATGGCTCGGATGCCATTGCCGGGGTGGTGAACTTCATCATGCGCAAGGACTACACGGGTGGTGTCATCGGTGCCAGCGCGGGGCGTTCCACCGAGGGTGGGCTAGGGGAGCGCAGCATGAATCTCTCCTTCGGTTTTGGTAACTTGAGCAAGGATCGATACAACGTCTTCGCAACCATCGACTACATGCATCGTGATCGTTTGCTGCTCACCGATCGTAAGTTCATCGGTCAGGGCGACATGTCGCGCTTTGGTATCGGTAACCCATTTTTGTCCTCGTCCGCCGGTACCTGGGTATCTGTTGCGCCGCAGGCCGCCTTTGCGCAGGGCCAACTGGCCACCGTGCCACCGGGCACACCGACCGGCGTACGCCGTGCCGCTTTTGCCACCTGCCTGGGCAACGGCTTCCGGCAAACGTTGGTGCCGTTTGCACCGCTCGCCTTTAGCACCGGTACCGTCTGCGCGAACTCGGTCGCACCCTTCATCACAACTTTCCCGGAAGTGAATCGCCTCGGCTTCCTCAGCCGCGCCACCTTCGACCTGAAGGGCGGCACAACGAGCTTCACCGAGGTCTCATTGGCCAGCAACGAAAGCAAGCTGATCTCCCAGCATCAGTCGATGACCAACGTGACACAGGTGTTTGACCCGGTCACGCAGGGCTCGCGCTTGTTCAATCCTTCTATTCCAGTCGGCAACGCATCCAATCCGTTCCCCACCGCCTACCAGTTGCGTTACACCTTCTTTGACGTGGGCGCGCGAGAAATCAAGTTGCAAACCGACGCTTACCGCGTACTCACCGGTTTGAACGGCAACGCCGGTAAGTGGGAATGGGAAGCGGCCATCGGCATGTCCGAAAGTAAGGTGAAGGAAGACACCTCTAACCAGGTCGATGCGTTGGCCTTGCGTAACGCGATCACCAACAACACGTATAACTTCCTGGCACCGACTCCGGCGCAAACGGCCGCGCTACGAATTGCCACCCAGCGTAACTCAACCTCCAAACTCACGTTTGGTGATGCTAAGGCCACAACGACGTTGGGCACGATGGCGGGTGGAGACATCGGCTTTGCGGTTGGTATGGACGCACGTCGTGAAGCAATCAACGATACGCCGGATGCGTTTGCCCGCGGCGGACGTCTATTGGGCACCGGCTCGTCGATCACCAACGGCTCACGCAACGTCGTCGCAGCGTATTCCGAGATGGTGTTGCCACTGGCGAAGGTGTTTGAAGTCCAACTCGCCGTACGCGGCGACCGCTACAGCGACTTCGGCAGTGCGTTGTCGCCAAAGGTTGGTGCCAAATGGACGCCCTATGACAGCATCCTCGTTCGCGCCTCGCACAATCGTGGCTTCCGCGCACCGACGCTGACGGAAAACACACAGACCACCTCACTAACGCTGACGTCGGTGACCGGTATTCCGGGTGGTGTCAGTGTGATCTACACGGGTAACCCAAATCTGAAAGCTGAGAAGTCGGAATCGACTTCCATTGGCATCGTCTGGGAGCCGACCAAGACCATCTCCATGAGTGCGGATTGGTACTACATCGTCCAGCGTGATTTGGTCTCGCAGAACGGCACTGCCTACATCGTTGCCAACCCAACCCTGTTTGCTGCTGACATCGTGCGTGATTCCACCGGCGCCATCACCACCATTTTTGATCGTTATAACAACGTGGCAAAGGTCGTGGTCGAAGGTATTGATGCCGAAGCCCGCTGGACGGTTATGAGCGGCAAAGATGGACGTCTGGTGTTGCGCACCAACGGTTCGTACCTTGCCAGCTTCCAACAGCCACCAGCGATCAACCAGGCGATTGCTGAGTTCGCTGGCGGTAACGCGGGACCGCGTGGTGCCTTGCCTCGCACCAAAGCAAAAATTGGTGTCGACTACGACTACGCCGGTTTTGCGTTTAGCGTGAACGGTAACTTCACCAGCGGCTATGCGCAGAAACGTGTTGGCCCGTTCGCGACCACACAAACACGTGTGCCGTCGCAGTCAACCGTCGATCTGTCCGTCGCGTATTCCGGCATTAAGAACCTCAAGTTGTTTGCCAACGTGCAAAATGCCGGCGACAAACAACCACCGTTTGATGCCAGTGTGGGTTATTTTGATGTTACGCAGTACGATCTCCGCGGGCGTTATGTCCGCGCGGGTGTTGAGTACAAGTTCAAGTAAGTTCTCCAGCGCGAGAAAAAAGCCCGACTTCGGTCGGGCTTTTTTTTGGCTATCCCAAATATCATGTGGAATGGGACTCTTGGAATGTCCGCTTTTTTTCAGCGGGAACCGCCGAGTCTGACCCAAAGCTGACATCGCGTTCGCCCGAAAGCGGTCATTTAGATTTCGGGTTCAGCAGGGGCAAATCGCACTGCTCACTGCAATCGCTTGTTCGGGGTGGCTAAGCTCCTCGATACCTGCGCGCCACCTCGGTCAAGTACACCATCGCCGTGTGCTCCGCCGCTTCATTCGGGACCACGCGGTCAGGACCGAGTGAGTGCCGAAGGGAATGATAAAGATCCGCCGCCGCGAAGAGCGACCGTGCGCACCCTGCAGGGTCGTATGGGGCCACAGTCGCCTGCAGTGCTGCGGCGCGGGAGGGTGCCACAGTCTCCAGTCGACGCACGCCAGACGGCTGGCCCCCCGCCTCTAGGAGCGCGAGTGGACCGAGCACCTTAGCGCGTAGGAACGCAAGGAAATCCACGGCCTCGAACAGCTCGCCCCGCCCAACCTTGGTCGCGCCGTAGTGGATCCAAACCCAGAAGCGGTCCTCGATCCATTGCGGGTCTGGTGAAGGGAAACGCGCTACTCCCTCTTGCAGCGCGCTCGTGACTCGACCGTCCCGCTCCCACAGCACGGCGAGATCGTCCACGCGCCCCGATGGCCACTTCAAATTCCCCCACTTATGGCCGCCCAAATTCCCCCGGGCAGGACGCGTTGATTATTAGTTGACGGACGGGTTTTGTGCAATGCGGGCGGCGGCTTCTTTTAGCCGATAGCT
>Ga0315906_10001030_pt1 | contig 42425 bp, 52 predicted proteins | sample LakEriMetagenome_4_FD_203526 | JGI IMG/M metagenome (GOLD analysis project Ga0315906, IMG submission 203526) | Freshwater fungal communities from buoy surface, Lake Erie, Ohio, United States - Buoy 2 MA122 | ecosystem: Environmental > Aquatic > Freshwater > Lake > Lake biofilm | place: USA...
TATTCCTTCGGTTTCTGCTAAATTTGTGGCCTGCTCAAAATACTTTCTTGCTCTTGCGATTGCATCGTCTGGGTCATTTGTAATTCTCGCCTGCATAATTCCCATAGCGTCATTAAGTATAGCGCTTGATTTAAACCTAGCATCATAGCTGTCATCCATAAGACTATCAACATAACTATATAACATATCAACATCAGATGAAGTGGATCTAAATGGAGATGTAGCAGCTTGTGCTCCGTAGCCGAACTGTTGATTAGAAACTTCTCCACCCAATGTGCCATTATTAATTGCCATTAGTAATGGAAGATTTCTTTGAGTAGCTTTTCTATTTACAACAAATTCTCCAGGAGTTAAAACTGCTGGAACAATGTCGGAGTCTACATTTGGACCAGGAACAATATTTGGAGAAGAGTATACTGCTCCTCCAGAGTTAAATCTTTTTGGCCTATTTACTTCCATGCTGTAAGGTGCGCCAAATGTTTTAATTCCACGAAGTCTGCCGAACTCCTCCAAAACATTCTTGCTGCTTTCACGCTTAAACATATCTCTTAAAGTATATTTTCCAGTAGGATCTGTTACAGCTTGATTTATTAATGGAGCTTTTGAAAAATCAATTGTTCTTCCACGAGCTGCTGCTAATTGAGATATTTCAGCAGACATTTCTGCCTCAATTTGTGCATTGAGCTGCATGATTTGAATTCTAGCCTGATCTACGGTAATTTTAGCTGCACGTAATTCTGCAACAATTAAGGCTGATTCTGAAGCAGCTTTATTAGCAAACTTTGATGTTATTGGAAGCAAGTCATCATATGTATTTAAAAGATCTGAGCTTATTGTTCCGCCTAAAGCGACTACCTTCTTTAATTCTGCCACCTCTGCTTCAGTTTGCATTCCAAGCGTAGCCATTAATGCATGGAACTTAGCCGCTTCCTGTGCAACAATTCCAGTTGAAACTCCTCCAACAGAAGTCAGACCTTCTATATTTGGAAGTCTTTCGGTCATATACATTTGTGGAGTTGCACCCAGCCTTCTATTTACTGGTATTGCTCCTGGAACTACACCCAATAATTGTCCAGCATGACCGCTCTTTCTTGGATTAATGTGTGAGAATGCTCTAGTATCTCTTTCTCCAGTAAGTCTATGAGTAGGATCTACTTCTATTTGTGTTCCGCCAGTCATTATTAAATTATTACCCATTGTAGAAATTGCTGGCTTTACAGATATGTTTCCACTATTTACTGCATTATTTAAAACATTAAACTCGTCTACAAGGTTTCTTAAAGCCTGTTCCAATACAGCTGCCGCCTGTGCATCACTATAAAATGTTGCCTCTAGGGATTGAGCAGCATGATTTGCTGCAACAATTTCTGGAGTAAGCATTTTCCATCCCTTTGAGCCAGAAAGTAATGCTTTTAAATTAGTTGATCCTTTTAACAGATATCCAGCAAAGTTTGCAAGAACACCAGTTAACATAATTATTGGTCCAGCAATTGCGGTTAATCCTCCAAATGCTGTTATTAATTTCTTTACTGGTTCTGGTAAATTGTTTAAAAACTTTAATAGTTTAGTTATAATATTAATGAACTTAGTTCCTATTGTTAAGAAGTCTTCACCTAATGTTGATAATTCGGCCTTTAAAGACTCTATAGCCCTCTTATATTGTCCAGATGCAGATTCAGTTACGGCTGCTAATTCTCGGCCCGCTACAGCCTCCAGATCCCCAGCACTGGCCTTCATAAGATCCATTACCTGGAGCGTTTGGCTACCCTGTCTTCCTAAGTTGTTAAATAAAGCATTAAGTCTTGAAAATTGAAATTTACCAAATAATTGTTCAATTGCTTGCTGCTTTTGCAGTGGGTCAAGTTTATCTAATGCAGATTGCATTTCCAAAATCATGCCAGTTGTATTACCAGCATTTCTTTGAACCATTCCTAAAATATCTATTCCCCAATTACTAAACTTAGCAACCGCCACATCTGTTGGGTTAATTAAAGAAGCAAGACCAGACTTTAATGCGTTAGCTCCTTCTGATGCAGATATTCCACCTTCACGCATAGCTGTAAGGTATAGAGCTAAATCTTGAACGCTTCCACCTAATCCTTTAATAACTGGACCAGCTTTGGGAATTGCTTCTACTAAATCATTTAGAGTTGTTGAAGTTTGGTTTTCAACTGCGTTTAAAAAGTTAATTGATTCAGATAGTTCATCTGTATTTTGTTTAAAGGCAGTTTGAATTGCCAGAGTGGCCTTCATCGCCTCTGCTCTATCTACTTCTCCAAGTACGGCTAATCGAGTTGTTTCTCTTAATGAGCCCATCAGTTCGTTGCCCTGCTTACCTGTTGCGGCAATATCAGCGGCTAATGAAATAGTTTCTTTATAATTTACGCCTAATGCAGCAGACAATTCTTTAGATGTTGCAATAATATCTCTTCTTACTTTTGTAAGTTCATCAGCTGTTGCGCCGCCTATATCTCCATACACCTTAGATAATCTTGTTAACTCTTGGTCTGCTTCTCTAAATGCTTTGGCTGCTGCCGCACCAAAACCTGCTATAGGGACAGTCAATCCAACTGTTAACTGACGACCAGCCCACTGAGTATTTTTACCCCAATTAATTAATGCTGTGGCTCCTTCATTAATTGCACGATTCATAATCTGCAATTCCATACGAGCTAAGTTTGCTTTATTTTTTACTAAATCTAAACCTCTTGGAATATGTACATTGTATTGCATTAAGCCTTGAGCATTTCTACCCAATGGCTGCATAACTGCATTTTGTAACATTACTTGCTGCTTAGCAAGGTCTCTAATTAATCCGCCACTTTGTTTTGCATGCTGATTAAAAGCACTATAATAATCTCTTAATTTTAATCTTCCAGAGTCTAAGCCTTTTCCAAATCTTTCTACATCGGAATGTAGTGTTACGAAATGAGACGCAAACTGTCCAGTACTTCGTAACGTTTCTCCGAATGAGTTATTGATAACCTTTATTTGTGAAGCAACTGATTTTCCAGCTGATGAAAGGTTTTGTTGTAATTGTTGTAGGCTGGCAGTAGCCCTGTGCACTTCCGTGACAAGGCTTGAAAGATCAGCTTTCGCAACTATATTAGTTACAATCTGATCATCGGCCATTTGCTACCCCTTGGAGTATCCCAATCCCATTCCGATTCCGAATCCAGCTTCTGAGGCGAACGATCCTTGCAGACTAACTACATCATCTGCTGATGCGTTAATCCCAAGTGCTCTCCGCTTGACATCGTCGAACGTAGGACCTGATTTTTCTGCTTCATCGTCCATCGGTATTCCCTTTAGAGATGCTGCAAACTTTCTCTGGTTGTGCTCTTTTTCATGCATTGATTTCAATGTCTGAATGAGCTCTGGCATTGATAGGTTTTCTTCTAACTCTTCGTAATTCTTCCAATGTCCTAAAAGAAATACTTCTCCTTCTAAAGCGGCAAGATCTAGTTCTGACCAGCCAGAACCGCTGCCGCTATTAGGTTTGGGTCGTCCATCTTAATCCCTCCACATACTTCAAGGATGCGATTGATTGTTGGTACGTCCAATGCTTCTTCTAATGCGTCTCTATCTGATACCAAATCTGGTAACTGTGTTTCTAGCGCAACTGCACATGCATCAATTAAAATGCTCAATGTTGCATTTTCATCTGTTGATTCTTGAGTCTTTTGTACGGCAGCCATAAATTTACGTAACTGCTTGATTGATAATGGCTTTAGTTTTACCTTAGCACCATTTTGTAATTCAATTTCTTCTACGTCGTATACTGTAGTAGCCAATTTATCCTCCTTTAGGATTCTTAATTATTATAACATAAGGATGGTGTGGATACAAATGAAAAGCCCCCATTTCTGGGGGCCTTATTTAATAATTAAAATTAATTATTATGCTGGTGTCCAAGCACGGTCAATAATCTTACCGTATTCTGAACCTGCGTGAGCTGAGTCACCAGATGGTAGAAGACGGAATGTTACTGGGAATGTGGTTGGAGCAGTACGAGCAAGCGAGAACTGTGACTGTTGTACTGAAAGAACACGACGTGCATAATATACACGCTCTGTATTTGGAGAAGCTACTGTAGGAGCCTTTCCAATAGCGACAAGCTGGCGCTCTGTTGGAGCTGCACCAAGTGCACCTGCCTCAAGACCTAGTTCGTCGTTATCTCCTTCTGTCAAAGTTGACTTGCCTTGTCCGAATACAATAAGAATATTTTCTAATGTACCTTCGGACATTTCGGTTGCGATCATAACCTCCATCGCAGACTTGAAAAGCTTAGCTGTATCAAGTAGCTGGTCGACGGTTACTGAATCGTATGTTGGATTATAAGTGATCTGAAGACCATTATTTGTATAACCAACGTTACGGTATGCGCCTCCATCCTTTGGTGTTGTTCCCTGTGTTGTGGCAGTTGTTACTGCAACTGCGTTAAGGGTATCAGTGTATGACTCTGAAGTTGAAAATGCTGGAACGAAGCGATTTTTGTTCGCTACGAATGTATTTGCAACGCCAGCTTCCATGCTCTCATCGTAACCTTCGACTGTAGAATCTTCTACTGAAAGGAACAATGGAGAAGCACCGACAAGAATGTTTTTAGCATTACCTACGTTTTGTGCTGCCATGAAGTCTAACCTCCTATTTCATGAAATGTTTATATATATATAAATGGCTGGCTAGGCCCTTCCCTCTATGTCCAATTATAGATGTCCTAGTCGCCTAAAGCAAACTAGGCAAATCTGCCAGAGCTATCAGTTATTCTGGAATATTTTATCTCCAAAATAACATCTGCTGCCAAGAACCCTTGTAGCTCTTCTGATGGGGCTGTCGGCGACATGTCCGATATAAATATACTGTGAAATTTAAATTTATCTGATAAGCTGTCCCAACGGTTTACGTCTCTAGCAGAATCATCCATTCTGCGAAACTCATCTGTAAGAAAGTTTCTTATCTCTACAATGTCTAAGATGTCTGTTGAGTATATTGTAAATAATATTTGCTCACAGCATATAAGCCAATTGTTTTCATATGACATTCCTATTTTGTCATAGACTATATGCTTTTTGCCACTTAAAAATTGATTCATTTCTGGTGCCTGCTGAATTGGCAAAATTGGAACTATAGTTTCATTTAAATTGTCACTATAGTAATCATCTGGATCAAATATATTAGCATCTCTTAACTTTTCCCAAAGATACTTTCTGATCTCAAACATAGCGTCTAATCTATAATTTACCATTCTATACCCCCGCAAATGCTGTGCTTACCGCCGCCTCAGCTTGGCTTGCAACTGAATTAGGCGAGAACTTATATTGTACCGTTTTTATATTAACAGGTATCTTCATTGCTTTTGTTAAAGACGAATTAAATAATCTCTGAAATCCAGAAGCTTTAATTGAGTTGCTAACTAGATTGCTGGTAAAAAAATATTTATATGCTGATAAAAAAGAATTTTTTGTTGCTGCTCCACCAGGCTTTTGTACAGTTACAGATTTTCCTTTGGGCATAAAAACAGTATATCCGTTTACATCAAAAACGAGTCTCTCTGCTGATCTAGGGGATATTACAACTGGCTTGCCCTGTTCCATAATTTCTGCTTTGCTAACAAAGACATGTCTATGCTTGCCCTTTTTAGTTGGAACCATGGACTTTGAAGGCAGAAGGTTATAATTGATTTGAAAAGACATTACGCCTTCAGAAATTTTGTTTAACTTAAAAAGCCTAGCTTCCTTGTCACCAACTCTTTGCCATTCATATACATGGTGCATTGACCTTGGAGAAGTTCTTGCTTTCGCATCTATGTACTGGCCAAAATCCTGTTCGATTTGCTTAAATATAGTTTTTGCAAATGCTCTATTAAATGATGTGCTGTTTGTTAATTTTGCTACAACATTTGCTTGATAAAATATTGCTGCGGAAACCTGGGCCACAGTACTATCTTTAATTGCTCCGTCAACTCGTTGTCCCGCCATTAACTTTGTTAATCCGCTGGCTGCTTGTAATAGTAATTTATCAGATGCCAATTTGCTGGTTCTCCGATCTTCTTACAGATGAGTTATATCCTAAAACCGATCCAAATGGATCTGTTATTGGTGTGGTTCCTACGACTTCAAAAACAGTTGGGCTGTTGGTTGGAAAGTTTATCTCAGTCCAAACACATTCTCCTCTTGAATCCCTTATATTTGTTATCTTTTCTCTTATTGTAAGTCTGTCTTTAGTTCTTATCTGAAGTATTTGATCATTATAGTATCTATTGTCGAATACCTGCTTATCGCTAGTTCTTGTTGTAGCTGAGTTGCTTATTACTCCTTTAGCATGACAGTCTAAAGTTTTATCATAAATCCATTCTTTTTTTATAGAACCAGTGTTTGCGTCCTGAATATCAATCTGCTTATATACATCCAGCTTCATTGATAAAACTGCATTAATAACTGATGACATTATATCAATGAGGCTTTGTTTACAATGAAGTCAGACAATAGTCGGTCAGCGTAAGCATTACCCGTTCCCATAAAAACTTCTGGACTGTATTCAAACTGCCAGTCAAAAGTTTGTATTGTTGAAATATATTGATTCTTCCAAGTGTTATCCTTTGCGAAGAAATCTTTCATTAATTCTATAGCTGCAAGCTCTACCTTGTCTGGAACCTTCTTCCATCCGAACTTGCCTTGAACTTCATACATCGCACCGTTTTTAAATACACCTTGACCATCATGTATTGTTGGTGGAACCATTCCATTTGCAATATAGACAGTATTATCTAACATTTCTGCTCTATTAACTCTTATACCAAAGCCAGTTTCTGAAACCTGTACGTTGTATCCCCAATTATTTACTGCTGGGTAGGCAGTGTTATCTATTAAAACAATATCATTTAAGTATAGCTTATGAATTGTGTGAAGACGATCTGGTAATGGCAAGGTGTCAGAACCAGTTCCCATGACTCTATGTATATCGCTATACAGATAAAATTGTTGTCCAGTATAATCTTCTATTCTCTGTCTAGCATATCGTTCTGCCGCTGCTAGCTCTGAAAAAGATTTATAATTTGGATCTGAAGGATCTGTGCTTACACCAAGCATGTAGGCAGACTGGTATAAATCTGCATATGGCGTCACTACGAAAACATCATGACGGTAGGTAAACTCTTCAGAATCTACCTCATAATTCCAAACAAGTCTTAGGGTACCTGTGTTGCTTGTATATGGCAAAGGTATGTGTGCTGCATACAGACCAACATTTGTTTCATCTTTTTCAGCAGTAATAGTATCTAATAAAATTGTTAAGCCAGGATTTTCTTCTTCTGGAGTTTCAGTGATATCGTATATCTCTACTGTTGGTAGATTGTCTGCATCAACAACATTTCCTCTCCAGAATACCTGATGATAAACTGGGGAATTGCTATTTTTTAATATCTCTGCCATTTAATAGGCTTAGTTGTAGAACTCTCTTACTTCTGCTGGAGTTGCTAATCTAAAGCCCTCCTCCTTGTCAAAAATTCTTTGAGCGTCTTCCTTGCCCATAGCGACAAATGGATGCTCTTTAGTAAATGTCTTACCCATTATATCGTATCTAAAATTATTTCTTGTCATTCTAACAAGCACTTCGTCTGCAGAAATATCTTTATTTGGGTCAAACTTTGGAAGCACAGTAGGAGCTTCTTCTTTTGCCTCTTCAATATTCTTTAATGTGCTTTGGTATACTGACCATGTTACGCCTTCTTCTGCAAGAGCGGCTACTATATCGGCCTTGTTTTTTAGACCATCTGTATCAACTGCAAAGTCCTCTGCAATTTTCTTTAATTCTTTTACCTTTAATGTCTCGAATGACATATATTCTCCTTAATCTAGGTAACAATAATTATAGCATTACTGGGTTAAAAGGAAAAGCCCCCAAATTTAATTTAGGGGCCTTTCAGCAGTTTAATTCCTATAAATTAGGAAGCAACCTTAACGTTCTTAACGACAACCCATGCATCTGCTTGCTCAATTTGGGTTCCGACACGGGTATACATTGTATACTCAATCGAATCCTTCTTTGGCCAGAAGAAGCGATAAACTGTAACGTCACGCTTGATACCAATAACTACGTTATTAGGGAATGTCAAGTGTACGTCACCATGGTTACCTGATGGAGTGTCATAATCTCCAGCTTGTGTCTCAGGAAGTAGTGGCACTTCAACAATCGGAATACCGAATGCGAATGGTGCTACGAATCCAGCTGGGCCACCAAGACCTGGCTGATCTCCACGGATAATGCTTGAAGCGATATCCTGTGGGTTTACGTTCTGGATATTTTGTGATGTTGAATACAAATAATCCTGAATCAAGTTTGATCCTGATAGGAAGCGGAGATCTGGTCTACGCTGCTTGTACTTACGTGGCAAAGCCTTAAGGGCATTGTTGAATACTTCACGGGATACGTTAGCACCCTCAGCATCAACTACATGTCCGTTTGTCTTTGCAATCTTAACTACGCCGTCAAACGCCTTGTATAGCTGGTCAGAGCTTAGTGCAGTATTTCCATTGAGGATTACATCTTCAATGTCGTTACCTGCCTGAGTTGCCATCATACGTGCGATATGATCTTCTAGATCAGCACCTTCAATGTTGTCTTCAAGAGATTCTGTTGAAAGCTCCCAATCTAGGCGAAGCTTCTTTGTTGTAAGAGAAATCTTGGAGAAGGTGACTGCAGCATTACCACTGTTTGTGTTATCTGCTTCAGAAGCAACCTTCATAAGTTTCTCACCTACGCCGATACGATCAATTTCAGTAGTGTCTGCTCTCATTCGAACAGTACGAGCTACCTTACCGATTACTGTCGCATCGAACATATAATCGAGGAATCGAGCAGATTGCTCTGGGTTCAACAAACCACCCTTGCCTTCGGAACCAACGTGGATACCTGAATCGGCACCAGCGGAACCAGTCATTGCTGTGGTTAATGTTGTATCAGCGGAAACTGCTTTTTGTAATAGTTCATTGCTCATTGTTTTTTGTTTCACCTACCTTCATTATTTAAGTAATTCATTAACGGAACCGAGGAAAGAACCGTTCCATTTTGATTTTTTTATTGTAATCTCCTGAGACCCGCCAAGGTCTGAGGACTTCTTGAATGCAGTCTCTGATTCGACTGCGTCTACTCTCTTTTCAACAGTTGCAATTGTATTCTTAATTGCATCTACTGCAGATGAGAGTGCTGTGTGTTGTTCTGCTAATTCTGAAATTCTAGCATCTACGCCTTTGCTGAAAGTTTCAACTGTCTCTTTGATAGCTGTAACTTGAGCTGCGTTTGCCTCAGAGGCTTTTTCCAAAGTCTCTGAGAAGAAACCCTTTAGGTCACCAAGCATCTTTGCAAAATCAGGTTCTTCAACCTCAACTTCTGATACGTCGGCTGCTTTTTCCAGAACTTCGGCAGAAGTTTCTTCTGATGTTGCTTCAGTGTTTTCAACTTCATCAGACTTTTTAACTTCATCAGATGATGGAGCAGCTGGAGTTGCTTCTACAACTGGAGCTGCAGGCGCTTCTGCTTTTACAACAGGAGCTGCTGCCTTTGGCTCATCTTTCTTTGGAGCCTCAGGAGCACGTAACTTTTCAACAGTGTCTTCTACGACTTCTGTATTTTCTACGTTTTCCACTTCATTACCTCCTTCTGCGTTTGCCTGTTTTGCAATTTGTGTATCAGGCAACGTTTTTAATCTTGATTTATGAGAATCAAGAATCTTATCTATTTCCTTTGATTTGTTAATATCGTTTGACTCTACCCATCCAATGAGTTCTGTCTTCTTTCCAGTAACTGGAGAAATATATTCTGCCTCTGTTGACATAAACACAGAATCACTTTCTGCACAATAAAAAATATTTTCCATTTTTACATCTGCAGCAATTCCTTTAAATATCATTTGGCCATTTACCTTTTCAATAGACAAAATATTGCAAAGCTCATTTGCTGGAGAGTCTACTATTGATAATTCAACTAAAGAATAATCTTTAATAAATCTAACGCTTTGTCCTGTAGACTTGTTAACCTCTGTGTCTGAATCTATAATCTTTCCGCCAATTGAAAATCCTGTTAATGTTCCGTCAAGAACTTTTTCCCAGGTATCCTGTGCGCCTTTTGAAATGTATGCGTCAACATATACTCCGTTATAAAACTCTTTTGTTTTTGGATCGTAATATGTTTCTGGTCTAAATGATGCAACCTTACCGACAGCTAAAGGCTGATGCATTTCTCTTAGATTTCCACGAAAACCTTCGAAAGCTTTCATGCTCGCTTCCTGCGTAACAACATCACCAGTCTGATCTAGGTTGTCTAATGTAGCAAAACCTGAGACTGTTCTTTTTTCTCTGTTGACCTTCGTAAACGGAACTGATAAATTAATAACATTTCCGTTAGAAGACCAATGGGATTTTTCAATGGTCATATGTGTATATTATAGATTTCTATATATCAAAAGGCAAATAACAGTTGAGTAAGACTACTCGACTTGTCTGCCGTCGCCTTTTGCATTTCGGCCTTCCCCAGAGGTATCTGGGGAATTTGCAGATCTTTCTTGGTCCCTAGTTCTGGTTTGCATTGCCTGAGCCTTTGCTTCTGCTGCCTGGGCTTGAAGATCTACGACCTCATCGCCACCTTCTCTAGGAACTAATCCCATTCTAATTCTAACCTCATTTGGTGTAATTACCTGGAATCTTAAATATCTTTCATCAATTTTTGACTGAGTATCATCATCATTAAGGGCCAACTGATTAAATTTAATTGTTAAAGCGTCTGTCTTTTCTTCAATAATCTTATTTAATTTCTTTTCTAAATTAGCCTGGGCAGGGCCACAAACCTGCTCCCTGAATGTTTTATCTGCGTCTCTAGCGACTGCTAAATTAACTCCAGCAGGGGTTCCTATTTTATTTATAGGAACTCTATGAGAAATTAATATTTCGTCCCTATTTGAAATTCTGTAAGTATTAAATGACCCATCTTGAACTCCAGATTCAATTGGCTCCATTTTAAATTCAGTTTTTGAATCAGCAGAGTCTGGGGGCAAAGGAATATAAAGAGATCTATGATTTTTACCTCTTAAGCCTACCTGGAAAAACTCTAAAAGTTTTCTTTCTGATTCACCCGAAAGCTTTGCGCCCTTGACTGTAATAAGATATCTTGGCACCGCCTTGTTTTCAAAATAATCTAGGTTGTACTTTCCAGCAAATTCATTTCCAGCCATTGCGTTTTGAGATGCAATAATGTCTGGTATTCCATAATAATTATTTGTTGGAGTGTACTTCTTTAAATGAATAATTTCATTAGGGCGATCTGTTGCACTTGTAATTGGATTAGGAGTCTCTTGATCTCCAAAGTTCCTAAAAAACACTGCCTTTCCATATAGCAACTGCATATATCCATCACGCAATCTTCTTACACGCATTGTTTTAGCAGGTATATGTCCAATATATCCTATATCGCCTCTTGTTGTTCTTCCAATCTCGATGTATCCATTTCCTGTAGATTCTAAATCTGTATACACCTTAATAAGAGTTTCAGTAAATGTTTCTTCTTCGTTTACTGACTCAAGCCACTCATTTAAATCTTGTCTAATTCTATTTAGCTTTTTTCTAGCTCTTGCAAGCTGCTTTTCATCTTCTATGTTGTCTAACGCATCATTTGCTCTTTTTGATTCTACAAACTGATAACCAAGTCCAACGATGTTGGACACCTTTGCATTTATGGCAGCGTAGTTGTATGGAGAAATTTCATAAATTCTTGAAAGATATTCTAGGTTATATGGTGGCTCGATCAAGTCAAACATAGCATAGCCAGTTACTGCTTGCTGTAATAGATTTTGCTGAGTAGCAGTTCCATCCACACCTACAAATCTTTTTTGCAGGTCACGATTCATCTTTCTTCTGAATGTAGGTCCTAATCCAGATATCTTAGATATGTCTTCGCCCTCCACCTTAAATGGATCATTGCTGATGGTGTTCTTTGGGCTATTGTACTTAACCCAATCAGCCGCATTAGAAATTTCTATTTCGCTGATCGAGTTTTCTTCATCATCAATAAACTCCATTATTTCCCACCCTTTAACTTTTTCATTTCATCCTTATAGTTTCCTATATCCAACGGATCTGGAGTAAGTCCCCATTTTAATCTTTGTTTTTGATACTCAAACTCTTCGTCGTCAATTTTTCTACTGCCTTCTAAAAACTTAGGCTTTCCTTCTTCAATTCCATAATGTCTTACTGCTTTAGCCAGCATTTCAATCTTTTGTCTATTATCTTTACGTGATGCCACCGACAAGAAGTTTCCCTCATCGTCTCCGATCCAGCGTCCGTCTGGCATCTCCCAGACATAAACACCAATTGTGGTTTCGCCTTCTTTGACCTTATAGCTAGTTTTGATATCCATATACACATCATTTTACCACTAATGACAGCCTAAGTCCAGCCTTTTGTCACACAAAATGACGCTGAGCTAATTTGATATACGTACCCAGTCTGGAGAATATGTGTACACATCTAGTTCTGTCATGGTGATGTCCGAATCCTCTACTATTAAAGAGTTATTGCCCATATAAAGTTGATAGTTATTTATTGGATCAGCATCACTATTTGAATATATGGTTATATTTTTGTAGGTATTATTGTCTAAAAGCCCGCTCCAGGATCCAGACTGATACTTTACATTAAACCAGGTGTCTCCCGTAATCTCTGAATTGAATTTGATAAATATATGATTTGAATCATTTATATTGATATAAGAAGATATGTTTGTAGCCCCTGTGGCGTCCTGTCCATTTATGTATAGCTCAGATATCCCAGACTTGGAGATAGAGCCTCCAGAGGCCCAGGAAAGGCTGTATTCGGTGCCCTCAGTCATGTTGTATACCAAGTATCCCGCAGACAAAGATTTAGGTGTAAATATAAATTCTAAATCTAAAATTGAATTAATTGTAGTTAATTTAAACCCTGCTGATTTACAAACTATGCCATCATTTTTGGCTCTTGCAAGAACTGGGTGTTCTAAATTAGATAGGTCTATATCTCCAGATAATTGATTAGAAGATATATATCCAGTTCCATTGTGTGCAAATAATTTCTTCTCTTGATAAAAAAACAAACTTAAATAATGTAGTTCTGGAGTATACTCTGTTGAATCAGAAGAATCAAACTGCACCTTAACATATATTATTTTTTTATTATTTGGGTTTGGAATAGAAGATCCATTCTCACACTGAGTCCAGGTTATTTCATCAGTTGAAACAAAGACAGACACTCCCTCTCCGCCCAGCCATTCTATTTTTGAAGACACATAATTTTTTCTTATTGATAAAGAAACTGCTTCTACGAATTCTCCAGATAATTTCCCTGGCTTTAAATAGATAGTGTTTTTAATTTCATCATAAGCCAATTCCGCACTTGAAAAGTAATCCCATCCTTTTGATAACGGAAACATAAACTTATCTGCTTCTGGCTGATGTTTCTCTGTTGATTTAAATATAACTCCAGAGTTTAAAGAAGCAATCTGTGATGGTGTAACAGTTGACGATTTAAAGTAATGATTTTTAATTTGATTTATACTTAATGCATACCTGTATACTGCTGGTGCATCTATAACAAAACTTTCACCAGCAGAACATGGCCCAGAAGAAAGTAAAATTGAATTATTGGAAAATCTAAAATTATTTAGTTTTTTAGACCTAACAAGAACTCCGTCTATGTATAAAGATATTAATTGCTTTTTATATACTGCAACAATGTGCATAGTTTTATTTGTATTAGGCAGGGTATAAGAAATTTTTTCTGAGCCAACTGAAAAAACAATATTTCCCTGATCCCAATAAATCCCTAAGTCGTTAGATGTTCCTAAAATTTTTGTAAAAGAGTTTATTGACTTTGGGTATATCCATGCCTCTAAAGAAAAATCGTTGTCCGAAGTTTTTGTTGTCCCAAAAGCTTCTGATGAGTTATTCCCATAATAGTCTTTTGTTATTGGAAAATTGATATAAGATGTGCTAGTTATTGTTGTTCCAGAAACTCCTTGAGGAATCAATGGAAATATCTTTTCATCTACAAAATTGTTATACTCAGCGTGATTTCCGCATCCAGAATAATCATACGCCACATTGCCCACACTCTCATCAAGCTTCCAGAAACCTAGTGGGCTGTCCTTAAAAATTGAAGTATAGTAGGACATGATTTTATTATATCAGAAGCTTTACTTTTTGCTGAATATCTTTTTGAAAAAATGAATAAAGCTCAGGGCAGCTTTTTCTATTTTCACCTCAGTAGAAGTATGTTCTTCTTGATAGTGTTTGCTATGGAAATAAGGATTTTTCATTTGATTTGAAAAATGCCTTCTTGGATGCCTTTGATATGGTGACATAACTATATTATACCAATTTTATCCGTTTAACACGATATCCGATCCAGTTGTTTTTAAAAACCTTTCTGGATCAAATCTCCAATTATCTTTGGCAAAAGAGGTGGCTATTTTGGCACATGCCTTATCGTATACATCCTTTTCTAGAAAAGGTTTTAAATCATTTAAGGCTTCCGCAACATCATAGTAATTTTGTCTTAAAAAAGTTGGATCCCCCGCCTGATTTCTTTTAAACACCTTTTGATTTATTCTTCCAGATGGCTCATATAATGTTACTGTCAAGTACTGTCTAGCAAAACCCCAGTCCTTATACATATTGTATGCTTCAGATGCATCTATTGCATTGTCATAGAATATGATAGTTCTTACTGGGGACTCACCATCTCTAGATATTGTTAGCATATAAGATGTTGCCTTTTTAGAGGAAACATCATTAAGATAGCTAGAAACAACATCGACATGTTCTTGCTTTAACTGTCCAGCAGCTGTCATGGCGACTCAAATCTAGAGTACCACTTGTAGTCTTGGTAAGGAATAACTGTAGAGTCAACCCACCAATCTTCATGGCCAATTTTACAAACTAATGAATAGCCGAGGCTATCTAAAATTTCTCTCTGTGCATCTCTCAAAGAAGCATTTTTATAATGAATTATAAACTCATGCTCGAAAGAAATGACAGTGAATCTATAATGATTTAGTGGCAAAGCAATTAAACCTAAAAGCGGTTGTCCTATCGGATGCTGAGGTCTCCCGCCTCTGTCCATTGGACTCTCTATATCAATTTGAAGATAATCTATTTGTTTTGGAAAATTATTTTCTTCAAAATACTTTAGGTAATTAAATTTAGTTGCGTCTTCTACTAGGCATGGATTGGATCTAACCGAGTTATAGTTTTTAGCATGCTGTTCGTTTAAGTCGAACCCTAGTCCTTTCCATCCGTAATCTTTTTCCATTCTATAAGTAGTATTTCCCTTAATGGGGTCTGCTGAACCCATTTCAACATAGTATCCATCCCTCTTATAATTCAGGATGTCTAGTGCAAATGAGTCCGAAGAACTTATAAAGTTTCTTTTATCTATAAATTGTTCCATCTGATTCCTCTATTCCATCAAACAGTTCCTTGCTTAGAACTGCAGGTTTATCTTTAGATCCTTTAACAAACATTGTAGATATATATCTATAATTATTACTTTTAACTGGCAGCGTTCCATGTAATATGTTTCCACCATGAATCAACATGGACCTTGCTTTTGGCTTATGTATTAGATTTAGTTCTGGATACTCTATCTCTCCGCCCTCGTAATCATCATTATAATATATAACAAGACCGTATCTTATATGATAATCTTCATCGTATTTCCAATAATCCCTGTGTGTGCCTAAAAAATCATCTTTAGTGTATCTGGCAATATTTATTCCAGTAATCTCTAAAAACGAATCAAAAATCTTTTTACATTTAACATTTATGCCATCGTAAAGATTATCATTTAGTTCATGAACCATTGGATCTATTATTTTGCCATCCCAAAAATTAAACTCGTATGCATTCTTATCCATTGCATACCAGTAACTTTCATCTAGTAACTTTATCTGGTCTAGAATAAGAGACTGTTCTTTTTCTGTTATAAAATTTTCAACCTCATAAATGTCTGGTAAAAGTTTATTTATATTCATGATTATCCTGTTACATCATCATGAGTTTTACTAACAATTTCATTCCAAATGTCTTTGTGTCTTTGATCTAAAAATTCTTCAAACTCTTCTACGCCCATAGAGTTTTTATCATTGTAGTATTCTTCTGTTCCGTCCTGCCAATATTTCCAATAACTTCTAATTATGTACTTAGTTCCGTTTTCAACAATTTTTACTCCATGATAGACGGGGTGCTTGGATGGGAAAATTATTGCATCTCCCTTTGATGGTTTGTACGATATTCTGTGTAAAACTTTTGAATAGTCTTCTTCGAATACCTTAAAACATATTTCTCCACCATCATAATTATCATTTAGGTAAAACACAGAAGTTGTTTCAAATTTCATGCCTGGCTCGTAATCTCTTTCTAGCTGATAATCAGTATGATAATTCATGGCCTGGGTTCCAGAAACACCAGACATTTCATTATAGTAACACAAATCTGGGCTACCAAACTCCCAATTATCTAAAACTATTCCTTGAGACTCAGTATATTTTTTTGTTATGTAATAAAAAGAATCGGTAAATTCTTGAAGTGATTTGTTTTTAGAAGACTCAAGCGTTATTTTTTCAGACCATTCTAAATCAGATGGAAATTTTTCAAAACTAGATCCTCCTATAGGAAGATAAATTTTTTCTCCGAAAGAATACCATTGCATCCATTGATTAGAAAATTCTTCACCCCTTAGATAATTTATTAAATCATCACTTTGAGTTAGTATGTTTTTAAAAACCCAAATTTTAGGGTGAAGAACTTCCACTTCAATGTTATCAAAAGACAACTACATCATTCCATTCATTTGCTCGTGATAAGCTTTGATGTACTCCTCTGAAGGACCTCCTGGTCCACCAACAACATAGCCATCTACAAATATGAAACCTGGAGTAATATATTTTTCTCCCTCTTTCATAATATGAACTTGATGCTTGTATGGGTCAGTAGATGGGAATATTAGTGCGCTACCAGCTTTTGGCTTTGCAGTAAATGTAACCATGTCTTTAGTTCTTGGATCTAGAGCGTCGTCTGGTGGTCTCAAATGACCATTAACCTCTAGTCTTAAGTCTTCTGGTCTGATTACAAATGATATTTCTCCACCTTCATAATCGTCGTTCCAATAAATGATAATTGACCACTCTAAACTGTTATCTCCAGCCTGTCTGTCAAAATGTGCTCCCATGGCACAACCTGGAATATATTTAGAAATACCTACGAAAGGAGAAACGTTTGGCTCTCCCTTCAGACCTCTGTCTACAATAAAAGCTTCTGCAATATTTCTAATTGCATTTCTAATCGTAGAAATAATTAAGTCTACATCCTTTCTAACTTCTGGATCTAAACCTTCTACTTCAGCTAGATTGAAATCTTTTTTCTTACCAAAGATATTTCCATCTCTGCTGCTTGAGTTCCAGTTGTTCCACTTAGGAATAACCTTGTGAACTCTTTCGTCAGAATCCAGCTTATTGATTAAATCAATAATTTCTTGAGGATTCTCAATTACATCCGAATACATGTAAACATTTTCATGTAATCTTTCTTCTAGTTGCATTATTCGTTTTCCTCCATTTTATATTTATTTCCGTCTGGATCTAACTTATATCCTTCTTTTAGTGCATCTTGCCAACCAGCCTTTATCACTTCTTGCTCTTCTCTAATTCTTTTCATTTCAGCGTCCCAGGCATCAATTGTTTCTTGAGGGTAAGCACTCTGGTCTCTGTCGTCCCAAAATGATCCAAGCGTGTACCTAATGCCAGAAGTAATCATTGTAACCTCATGAGTATTATCAAACCCGCCTGCAAAAGCAGCTAGAGAACCTGTCTTAGGATAAATCAATTCATCTTGCTTATTGAACTTTAGTAGTCCGCCTTCAAACTCGTCATTAAGGTATAGGAAGGCAGCGTACCTGCTTCTTTCAAATGGTCCAGTGTTGCCTTCTAAATCTGTATTGTCTGAATGTTCTTTTGCAAAGGCTCCTGGCTCCCACTTCTGAGCATGAAAACCAATCTTGTGAATATCGGAAAATTGTTTTCCATGAACCTCTGCAACTGCTTCAACTATTCTATTCTGAAGCACAGAGAAAAAATCAGAAGGCAATCCGAATTGCTCTAGTTCTTCGTCACCGTCTTGCGGAAGAACGGAAGAATAAGATTCATAAAATGTAATTGGTGTCCAAGACAACTTTTCATTTTTAACCTGAGCTTCCATAACATCAATAATTGCTTGGGACTCCTCTTTAGTCAAAAAGTTTTCATACAACAAAATATCTTGAGTTAATCTTGTATAATTAGACATTTTTACCCCTCGTAAACACTTTCATAAAGATTCTTTCCACGCATTTCTGGATCTAATAGCGTCCTATAATACTCTTTACCTGCCTCAGGCTTATTTTCTCCAGTGTGTTCTAATATGGTCCAAAAGAAAGGAACTGTATATCTTATATTTCCTTTTATCTCGGTGACGCCATGTATATAATTCATGTCTCCTGGGAAAAAGTATGCTGCTCCTCTTTTAGGCTTAATTCTAACTCCTTGTAGAGGCCAGTAGATTTCTCCACCTTCGTAGTCATCGTTTAAATAAAATAAACTTGCTATGTCGTAATATGGAAAATCATTTGGCAGTCCTGCATCTGGACCATCATGTAGTTCTTTATCAGCATGAGGTTTTTGTAATTGTCCTGGTAACCATCTTACAATTGTTTGTCCAGTTGGCTGTACTCTAACATTAAAAAAGTCTTCTATAATTGGCTGAAGTCTTTTAAATAGACCTTCAATAACTGGACCAATTTTTGGATCATTCTTATCTAATGATGGTCTAGTTGCCACTCTATCTTTCCAATAGTTAGCATCATATATTGTGGTTCCATTTTCATTGACATGGCTTTCTGTATAATCCCAAATTGTTATACCTTTTGCAGATTTTTCCAAAAAGTCTATCTCTTCTTCTGTCATAAAGTTTTCTAGTTCAACAATATTATCTTTGCTGGTCCCAAAAAATCCTGATGGGGTGATAGATTTTGTCACCTGATCTAAATGATTTACATTCATCTTTTCCATATTAATATTATATCACTCCTCTATCTTTGTAGAAAAATCGTTAATTTTTAACCTTATAGCCTTTAATTCATGGTCACCAATTTTTGTTCCATCATACTCTACACCATCTCTATAAAAATTAGTAAACTTGCCCTGCATAGTTATTTCTTGCCAGACCTTGTTTCTTTCTTCTTTTTGTTTCCAAGAAAGCTCTGGCCACACCTTATCCTGAATTTCTAACTCTACCTCATTGTATTTAGCCAATGATATTGGAATAAAAGTAGCTATTGGAGTACCAGCTGGTATAGTTATTACTGTGTTTGGTCTAGTTATTTTCCATGCAACTGGAATTGCTTCTGGAAAAAAAGATGTGGATATAAGAGTTGTAAATGGCGCAGCACCATCTATAAAGTAATTAGGAGGAACTATTTGTAGCATTGTCGTGTCTTTATCTGTCTCAAAAAAGATACCAGTATAAAAACTTATTGTGCCATTAGAGCGTTGTGTACTACAGGCTCCAGCTGGATCCTTTAAAACCTTTACGTGTTCCGAACTTGAGTCAGATATTCCATCCCAAATAAACTCGACATCGTCTAGTAATGATATCGACCATCCAATTGTATTAGCTAAACTAACTGGAAAGCATTTGTATGCATGAGCATTATCAGTAGCATCCATCCAGTCTCTTTTTACTTTAGTCTGCTCTATCTTTACCCTATGTCCAGCATGTTTATAGGCTTTAACTAACACTTGGCTCATTCTCCCATTTAGGATCATACATTTCTTGTGAGTGGAACTTGCCACTATAATCTAACATAGTAACAATTGAATATTTTGTTCCCGATATAACTGGCTTTGCTTGATGTGGGTACATGTAGTTAGAAGGGAATATATATAAATCTCCAGCTTTTGGCTTAATATTCAGGTTTTGCAACCTGAAATATAATTCTCCACCATCGTAATCATCATTAACATATGCAACTAAAGAGACAGTACAATTATATGAGTATCCATGATCGTGGTGCTCCATAAAGTGTTGTCCTGGTCCATACTTAATAAAATTAAATGCTTCCCAGTATTTAAGGTCCATAAGATTATGTTCTTTTCTATAATCATTTACGGCTGGAGATTGTACATCAAATACGTCTTGCCACAATTTTTGAAGTTTTGAGGACTCTTCGCTTTTATCAAATTGAATGTCGGTCTTCTTGAATTTAAAATCTACACAGTCTCTATAATCTGGCATAAGTTCTTGATACCCAACATACGCTGGCTGCCATGCATACTTAGCGCCAGAATTTACTGGACTAAGAATGTTTTCTAGTCTGCCTATTACATCAATTTCTTTTTTTATAACATCTCTATAGACAAATATACCATTCCCTAGAGACTCTTTTGATGACCAAGTTTGCATTTTATTTGTACTCTCTCCTACTCCATACCTTGCTTTTATATACTCCGCCATCTGGTTGACGGTAGAATTTCATGTTGTCTGTCATTTTATCATATATATCTTTTTGTGACAAAAACTTTACCTCATGCTGCCAGTCTTCTCTTTTAAATGGAAGTATCTGTAAATACGGTGTTCCTGCTGGAATTGTTCCTTCCCATCCTTCAACCAAAAAGAATGGAAATGTGCCAGATAAATGGACACTATCATTATCTACAACTCCAGTTGTATTTAAAAACGGTAAGTCAAATCTATTCATTGGAGTCATATATAAACAGCTATACCCTTCAGGAACTTCTAATGCCCAATCTGGATACCACGCAAAATGTTCTTTATAATAACCAGTTGGATGCTCAAACTGAGGCATCGGATCTCTTGTTGTACAAAAACCTGCATTTTTTTTATCATCTATTTTTACATTAATTTTTCCATTTTTATCTTTATAGAATGTTATATCACATGGAGTCTTAAAAACATAACCAGTAATAAATGCATCCATAACTGCTGGACAAGCTTTCCAAGTTGGGATATACCCGTAATCATTATTTGTACCCTCTTTTGGAAAAGGACAAACTTCCTTGGTAGCTTTGTAATATTCACCATTGATTGGGTTTTTAGCAAACCTGTCGGCATCCTTGTACCATTTAGGCATAACAGAATGAGTAGTTCCTGGCACTGATGGGCTAAATTTTGTTAGCCATGGTCTAAATGCTGTAAAAATTATTTTATTAATATCCGCCTGAACTTTCTGATTTATGATATAAATCATTATAATCCATCATGATAACTACAGCATACTTAATTCCTGAACTTATATTTAATGATGCATGCTCGTATACATAATTGGATGGGAACAACATAATGTCTCCAGCCTTTGGCTTAACTGTTAATCCATGTCTTGGAAATTCTAGTTCCCCGCCTTCATAGTCATCGTTCAAATAAACTATTGCAGAAACTGTACATGTATAAAATGGTCCATGGTCTGCATGTATTTTAAAGAATTCACCTGGCATATATTTTACAAAGTTAAATGCTTCTTTATACTTTATTGAAAAATGCCATAATCTTTCATAGTGCTGCAATGCAACATTTAATCTATCATTAACCATGTCATGAGCTTTTGCCAAAGCATCATTTTTAGGAATATAAGTTCCAAGAGCTTCTTTTTTATATTTTAGATCATAACAATTTCTTGCATGGGTGGTTCTTTCTTTACCATTAACACTGGCTTCATTCCATTGAATTTTTGGTATGCCTAAAGATATTTCATTTTCAATTAAATCTATAATGGTTTTACAGTCATCTTTATTAACTGCATTTCTATACAAGTGGATGCCGTAATCTAAATTAATAACCTCTATACCATCTTGTATAAATTCAGACTCTAATCTTGTTTTTGTTTTTTCTAATCTTGGTAAATCATACCATTCCATAATATCTCCTGTACATGTATGTAAATTGTATCATATACGAAATATATAAACAATAGCTAAGTGGGGGATTTACTCCCCCACTTTTAATTTATTAGTATCCGAATCCTGGGAAGAATGGTCCGCCACCGAATCCTGGGAAGAACGGGAAGAACGGTCCAAATCCTGGGAAGAACGGTCCGAATCCTGGGAAGAATGGTCCCTTAAAGTATGGGAAGTACGGTCCGAATCCTGGGAAGAATGGTGGGAAGAACGGTGGGAAGAATGGGAAGAATGGTGGGAAGAATGGGAAGAACGGTGGGAAGAATGGGAAGAATGGTGGGAAGAATGGTGGGAAGAACGGTGGGAAGAATGGTGGGAAGAATGGGAAGAATGGTGGGAAGAATGGTGGGAAGAATGGTGGGAAGAATGGTGGGAAGAATGGGAAGAACGGTGGGAAGAATGGTGGGAAGAACGGTGGGAAGAATGGTGGGAAGAATGGGAAGAACGGTGGGAAGAATGGTGGGAAGAATGGTGGGAAGAATGGTGGGAAGAATGGGAAGAACGGTGGGAAGAACGGTGGGAAGAATGGGAAAAACGGCGGGATTGTAGTAACGCTTCCAGTGCTATTAGAGTTAGCAGAAGTTCCATTTGCATTTACTGCTGTAACATAATATGTCTGTGCTCCTGGAGCTGCTCCTGGGTCATTAATAGTTGCGCTTGTAGCTGATGCAGAAAGACCAAGTGAGTTGTTGTTGTCTGATCCATAAACATTATGTGCAGATAATGGCTTTCCTCCATTTGCGCCAATTGTCCAGCTAACAGTATTTGAATTAGCAGATGAGGCAGAGGCTGTTACGCTTTGTGGCGCCTGAGGCACTGTTGTTGCAGAAACAGAAGATGATGTTGTATTAGGAGTTTTTGCTGAACCAGAACTATTTTTTGGAATTACTGTAAATGTATAGCTTTGTCCAGACACTAAACCTTCAAATCTATAGGTTGTTGAAGATGTATTTGCGGTATATGTTGCTGGTGTAGTTGTTATGTCATAACTTGTTGCTGCTGGAGAATTAGATGGCAATGTCCAAGATAAATCTACAGCACCACCAGTGCCTGATGCACCAGCTTGTGTTGTTGCTGCTGTAGCTAAATATGGTCTATTAGTTCCAACATCAACGGCTGTAAGATTTGTTACATTTAACGGCTCAAGAAAGTTATCTTGTGCTGAGGATTTAGTTCCTCTTCTTTTTGAAATTGCCATCTTATTCTCCTTGTAATTTTATTAAACTGTTAGGTCTCCCATTACTATCCAAGAGTCAGTGCCTCTCTTAAGTAATGTTGCTGAAGACCACTGTGATCTTAGTTTTGCTTGATTTGTTGCATTTTGTGGTGTTGCATTAATTGTAACACCAGCACTTCCAGCAATAATAACATTTCCAGTTCCTACTCTAACAACATCTATTGATGTTCCTACTGGAAACGCAGTTGCTGAATTAAGTGGAATTGTTAATGTGACATCAGATGATGAGTTTACCTCGATCATTGCGTCTCTATATCCTAATGTGCTAAGAGTTGCATTTGCTGTTATAGCGCTCTGCTGAGCACCAGTGGCAGCACCGTAAACTGTAGTTCTTGATGGGACACCTTCCTTGGTTTGTGTTCCATCTGTAAATGCTACGCCAGATGCTGCAACAGTTACAGTTCCTGTAAATGTTGGTGAGGCAATCGGTGCATAAGTTGAGGCTGCTGTAGCTGAGGCTAGCTTAGCGTCAAGCTGGGTCTGTACTGCTGAGGTTACACCGTCGAGGTATCCAAGCTCTGTTGCAGAAACTGTTGAAGAGACTGCGAGCTTGGTCCAATCTATTGCTGCAGAAGCATTAATATCTGCATTAACAATTGTACCGTCAGCAATTTTTGCTGATGTAATAGTTCCATCTGCAATATCTCCTGCAACAATTGTTCCATCTGCAATCATGGCAGATGTTACTCCGCCAGTTGCAATATCAATTGTTCCTGGTACAGATTCTGTTAGTCCAGAACCTGCAGATACTGCTTTAGCGGCATTAAATGCTGCATAAGTAACATTTGTTGTTCCAATTGTAATTGCTGAGGTATTAGAGCATACATATCCGTAGCCTGAATTTACTGTACCTTCAAGAACTAATGAAAAGTCTCCACCAGCTAATTCTCCTGAAGGTGTATTATCTGCATCTGCTGCACGTGTCCATGCGCCTGATGCTACTACATAAATACCATTTGTTTTTTGATCTGTTTGGTCTTTAACAAGAACACGATCTCCAGCAACTACTGCTACGCCGTCAATTGTTTGTGTTCCGCTTAGTGTAATATTTCCTGTTGTAGCGACACGAACTGGCTGATGGAAATTAATTCCAGCAGAAACATTATCGACATATGCTTTTGTAGCGGCATGTGCGTCTAATGTAGGTGCACCTGATAATGTAAGTGCTCCTGTCATAGTTCCGCCAGCAAGAGATAACTTGGCGTCTAAAGCTGTTTGTGTTGCTGTTGATACTGGCTTATTAGCATCTGATGTATTGTCAACATTACCTAGACCAACCATTGCCTTGGTAACACCAGAAACTGTTCCTGTAAATGTTGGTGAGGCAATCGGTGCATAAGTTGAGGCTGCTGTAGCTGAGGCTAGCTTAGCGTCAAGCTGGGTCTGTACTGCTGAGGTTACACCGTCGAGGTATCCAAGCTCTGTTGCAGAAACGTTACCTACGCTAGTTGTGCTAGGTAGAGTGACTGTTCCTGTAAAGGTAGGAGACTCTTTTGGTGCATAAGTTGAGGCTGCTGTAGCTGAGGCTAGCTTAGCGTCAAGCTGGGTCTGTACTGCTGAGGTTACACCGTCGAGGTATCCAAGCTCTGTTGCAGAAACGTTACCTACGCTAGTTGTGCTAGGTAGAGTGACTGTTCCTGTAAAGGTAGGTCCAGACAAAGGTGCTTTCAAATCAAGAGCTGTTTGAGTTGCTGCAGATATTGGCTTTGCGCTATCAGCTGTATTGTCAACATTTGCAAGTCCAACCATAGATTTTGTAATTCCAGAAACTGTTCCTGTGAATGTAGGAGACTCAATAGGTGCATATGTTGAGGCAGCAAGCGTAGCTTCTAGTCTTGCATCTAACTGTGTCTGAATTGCTGAAGTTACTCCGTTAAGTGTTTCAATCTCTGATGAAGAAACGTTGCCAATGCTTGTATCGCTAGGCAAAGAGACTGTGCCTGTAAATGTTGGGCTGGCAGATGGAGCCTTAGTATCAATTTGTGTTTGAATTGCTGAAGTCACTCCATCAAGTGTTGCGATTTCTGATGAAGAAACGTTGCCAATGCTTGTTGTGCTTGGTAACGACACAGTTCCAGTAAATGAAGGTCCAGATAAAGGTGCCTTTAAATCAAGAGCTGACTGAGTTGCTGTTGAAATTGGCTTATCTAAATCAGCAACATTATCTACATTTGAAAGTCCGACATCTGTCTTGTTTAATCCAGTTGGGCCATTAATTACTGGAGAAGATAAAGTTTTATTTGTTAAAGTCTCTGCACCGCTTAATGTTGCAAAACTTTCATCCTGTAAAGCTGCATTAAATTCAGCAACTGTTCCAGTAAGTGTATTTGAAGTTAAATCAATTGTTTTATTTGTTAATTCTTGGACATCATTTGTTCCAACAATTAATCCAGATGGAAGAGATTTACCTAAAACTTCAGAGCTTGTTAAAACAACATCTCCATCAATTTTATATGCTTTTCCAACTGGTAATTCAAAGTCTTCTGAGGATACCCATGCATCATCGGAAAGAGACCACTGTATATACTTATCAGTATCTCCCTTTAGAGAAATTCCGCCTCCATCTGCAGTAGCATTAGATGGACTTAAAGTATCTCCTAAAATAACATTCTTATCTTCTACTGTAAGATTTGTTGTATTAATATTTGTTGTAGTTCCATTAACAGTTAGGTTTCCAGATAATGTTAAGTCTGTACCATTAACTGCTCCTGTAAATGTTGCACCAGATAATAGTGCATATGGTGTTAAGTCTGAAGTTAATGCCATAGTTCCACTAGAATTTGGTATGCTAATTGTGTTATCAGTTGTTGGGTCAACTACTACTAAAGAAGTTTCATAGTCATCATTTGTTGAGCCTTCAAATGAAAGTCCACCCTTCAAGGTGGCTCCATTTTCAATTACTGGAGAAGTTAAAGTCTTGTTTGTTAAATTTTGTGCTCCAGTTACTGTAGCAACAGCAGAAGAAATTTCAAGTGTAATTAAATTATTTACATCATCATAAGTCTTTTGCAGACCAGATCCTGCAACCAAAGAATCGTTTACAGAATCCTGTGCAACTTCTGCTAATTCTGCTTTAGTGGCAATAACGGATGTATCAACGGCAACTGTGATAGTGTTTGCTCCGTCATTATAGGTTTTTGTAATACCAGTTCCTGCAACAAGAGCAGTGTTTACAGCATCTTGCGAAAGCTCATCAATACTTGGTATTTGCGAATAAGGAATTTTTCCAGAACCATCTAGTTCTGCAACACCGTTATTTGCTCCCTTAAGTGATAATGGAATATAATCGTCTACTGTATTTGATAGCGCATAATCTAAGCTATTCCAAGCTGTTACGCCATCACCAAATTTAAATGTATTGGTATCTGTTTCAATACCAATTTCTCCCGCAGCTAATGTTGGGTTTGCGGTATCCCATTGTGAAGAGGTTCCTCTTCTAAGTTGAATTCTTACTGTTGCCATTTTGTTTTATACCCCTATATTAGAATTATACCACTTGCTTATTTTACTAGGAAACCACTCCTGAATCAAACGTAAGCGCAAATGATGAGCTACTTGGGGAACCGCCATCGGCAAATTTAGTAGCCTCAGTAACGACCCCCGTATCACCAACAGAATATATTGGCGAGCCATTGTAGTCAATGGCTAAATCTAAATCATTAAATCCCATGTCATTAGAATCAGCTATATCTATCCACTGATTATTGACCTGGATTTGTAATTTATTATTATCTGAATTATATCTAAGGGGTACTGAGCCTAGTGTAACCTGTCCAGACTGGACTACTAGATTATTTTTAACTTTAAAGTCTCTATTTAATGTTGCCACGAGTTCAATATCCCCCGAAATTTTAGGTGGGGGACTGGCCCCCACCAATTAATATTTAATTGTTAAGCAAGAAGAGTGGCGTGTGCCATAACTTCAGTATTATTATGTGTTGGAGTTACACGGATTCGTACGCTTCCGCTGTTAATGTCTGCATCAATTGTTATCAATGATCCATTTGTTGTTGTAATTCCATATTCATTTAAAGCAATATTATCTGATGTATCTAGCGTAGCTATTACCTCAGAAACATGAGTATGCGATCCATTCTTAGCCTTAACTAAAATTTTAGCAGATCTATAGTCTGTCTTATTCCAGCTTAGAACGGTAGTTGCTTCTGCTGTAACTATATTTCCAGTTGTTGCTGCAACTTGACGAGAAACTGAATTTACATCAAGTGCTGTGAAGTCAGTTGTGCCATCTAGAACATCATCAAGAGCTGCCTGTGCAGTTGATTCGGCAGCTGATTGTGCTGCGGATTCTGCTGCATCTACATATTGCTTAGTAGCTGCCTCAAGCGCATTTACTGGGTCTGCATTAAGTGTTAGTGCTCCAGTTAAAGTTCCACCAGTTAGCGAAAGTTTTCCGTTGATGCTATTTGTTACTGTAGTAAAGAAATTTTCATCATCGTTAATTGCTGCTGCAATTTCATTTAATGTATCTAGAAGTCCTGGTGCTCCATCGACAAGATTTGTTATTGCTGTGTCAACATATGACTTATTGGCAATAACAGATGTGTCTACTGAAAATTCACCAGTTCCACCATTATAGCTTAATCCTGAGCCAGCGCTTACTGCACCACGAGCACGTGTATCTGTATAATAAAGATTTGTGCCCTCTTCAATATCAGTTGTTGTAAGTGCATTTATTTCATCATCTGTATAGCTGTTTGCTGCTGCTTCTGCTGCAGATGCTGAACCCCAAGCGTCGAAAGTATTTGCTGTTACGGAGAATGTTCCTGTTGAAGAATCATATGATAATCCTGTGCCAGCTCCCATTGCATTTCTAGCACGACCATTTGTAAAGTAAAGGTTAGAGGCACCTTCTTCAATGTCATCTGTATCTAGACCATTTACTAAATTATCAGCATAAGATTGTGCTGCGGACTGGGCTGCTGAAGCTGCACCTGCTGCGTCATAAGCAGATGATGTAGCGTTAAGAGCTCTCTGATTTGTAAAGTATAGATTAGATGAACCTTCTTCAATATCGTCTGTATCTAAACCATTTACTACGCTATCTGTGTATGATGCTGCAGTTGCTTCTGCTGCCGATTGTGCCGCTGAAGCTGCACCTGCTGCGTCGTAAGCGGCCGATGTTGCATCCAAAGCTCTCTGGTTTGTAAAATATAAGTTTGTTCCTTCTGCTAAGTCTCCAGTATCATGATTCGAAATGTCCGAAACTGTACCAGTTACGTTACCAGTTAAATTACCACTAAATGTTGCTGTAATTGTTCCAGCTGAAAAATTGCCAGATCCATCACGCTTAACAACTGTATTTGGGGTATTTGCAGAAGTTGCGGTACCGCCAATAAGATCAATAATATAAGACTGATCTGCAGATGCCTTTGTTAATATGTCATAGCCATTTACGGTAGCGGTATTTCCTTCAACTACCAGACCATTTTTTACTCTAAAATTTTTATTTACTGTTGCCACTCTGACAACCCCCTTGATTAAGCTTTAAGCGCAGTCCGCACATATCTTGCTGTAACAGCAGAGGTTGTGGGAGTTACGCATAAGCTAATTATACCTGCATTTGATTCAAATGTAACATTTGCTAGGCTACTTGATGTATTTGATATAATGTTAGACTCAGATACGTTAATATCTGTCCCATCATTTAAAAGCAGGTAATCCGAAGATATATATTCGCTACCCTTTGATATCTGCAAACTATATTTAATTGTTCTATATGTACTGGAATTAAAGCTATCTATTGTGGTCTTATTTTCTATACCAGTAATAGTTAGGTCATTGTTTCCAGCCAATCCTAATGTTGTATTTATTAAGGCAACATCTTCATCTTTTGCATATTCTAAATCTAAATTTACATTTTCCCAAAGACCAGTAGATGAGTTATATTGGAGAATCTGCCCATCTTGTGGGTTTGTTATATAAACATTATGAAGTTCTTCAAGCTCAAATCCATTTTGTACTTTTACAAACATGGAGCCTGTGTTTGCCTGATTTCCTCTTATTACTATACCTAAAAATACTAAATGTGCTGGAGCAGATGGTTTGTTTGCTAATCCAAATAATAAATTACCATTTGTTCCCAGCCAAACTGGATCTCCATCGTTTGCGCCAGTTGTATTTATACCTTGAAGTAAACCTTCAGATATAACTTCACCCTCTGCGCCATCTGCAATTGATTGTCGTGTTATTCCAAAAGTTTTTGTAGACGTACTCTCTGATACATTAGATGCTAAAGATACTCTAAGCTTTCCTGATGATCCAACTGCGCCACTTACATATACTGCCTTGCCTTTTGCAATTGCTGAGCCAGTATTGTTGCTAACAGTTTCATAAATTAGTTTAGCTTCAGTGCTCTGTGGAACATTTTCAAGAGAAGTTACACGGTAATCTAAAGATGTAACATCAGTAGAGTTATTAACACCTACTTTTTCTTGTAACGCTTCAATCGCATCATTTACATTCGTGTGTAATTGAGCGTGACCTTGTAAGGAATCTGTACCTTGTGGATTTGACAAATCGTCTAAATTTGTTGGGAAATTAGTTGCCAACTTCGCCTCCGTCTAACAATGTAACATTTGTTTCGGAAACATTGTCGTATGTTGAATTTGGTGCACCGCCATCAAGTCCTATTATAGCAGGAATTGTTTCATTAACTGATGCATCATCGTTTATATCTGTTGTAAAGTTAATTGTTTCTTGTAAGTTAATCGTGTGTACATCTCCATCATAAGTGTGAGTATGCATATAAAATGGAGTTGGATCTGTAGATCCAGGTGTTAAATCGGTCCACTCTAAACCATTATGTATTTTTAGATTCTTTGATGTTACATTAAAGTAAACATCTCCAGCAGACCCAGAAACTGGGTCTGCCGATAAAGTTACTAAGTTTAATAATGATTTAAATTTTGCCATTATTAATTCCTTATCCTATAACTACTACTCTATATTCTCCAGCAGTTGGTGCGGTAGCAAATTTAATAGTTACAGTGTTTGCATTTGTATGCTCTACATCTGTAAAAACTTGCTGGTATGGAGATGCAACTTCATAAATTTGAACTACAACATCTTGTGTATTCAAATTGTGAGTTAGTGCATAAGATGTTGCCGAAGTAGAAAGAGTTTGTTTAAACTTTCTAGTAATTTCATGATAACTTGACCCATCATTTGTTAATTGCCATTGATCTGAAGTCTCATTCCATAAAATTTCTACATCAGAAGAAGTTCCTCGCTCAACCTTTATTCCTGCATCTGCAGATGGAGCTCCAGTTACATTAGAATTTAATACAACCTTGTTGTCAATAATATTGACTTCAGTTGTGCTAATAGAGTTAATTGAGCCTTGTACTTCTAGATTTCCATTAACTGTTAAGTTTCCAGAAACTGTTACGTCATCTGGTAATCCGATAGTTACGGCAGCTGTTTCTGAACCAGAACCTGTTACTGTAATTTCATTTACAGTTCCAGCAATTGTCGCAACATAATTTCCTGTGGTGTCTGTTCCTAAAGCTACAGAGTTTGGCTGAACAGTTGTTGTAATTGTTACGTCGCCAAGATTTGTCATAGTAGCAGAACCAGCAACGTCTCCAGAAAGTGTTATTACTGGATCTTTAGCTAAACTTACATGACCATTTGTTACAGAAAAATCTGTAGAATTAAAACTTGCAATACCCTTATTAGTATCAGATGCATCTTCTCCAGAAATTGTAATTGTTCCTGCAGAAATCGAAGTATCTATTCCCTCTCCGCCAGAAACTGTCAATGTTTCCGAAAGAAGAGAAATTGTATCTGTTCCAGAATCTGAAGCTATATCTAAATCCGTAGATATAGTGGTGGATCCAGCAGCAGTTAGTCTACCCTGTGCGTCAACTGTAAAGGTAGGAATTTCTGTGCTAGAACCATAAGATCCTGCAGTTACTGTTGTATCGTCTAAATCTAAAGTTGTTACTCCAGTAGAATCATTATAGGTTTTTGTTAATCCTACTCCGCCATCTATCGAAGAGCCTATTAAGTCTTGAATTACTTCTTGTGAACCAGATGTTGGAATCCACTCTGTTCCATTCCAGAAGTATAATGTATTATCTCCAGTATTGTAGTAAATTTGACCAGTTACTGGACTGGACGGTGCACTACCTAAATTTTGAATTCTGGCATTGAGAAGTTCATTTTTATTTAGGTCGACGCTTACCAAAAATTTTCTTGCCATTTTTTATCTCCTTATGATAGGTATACTGTTCCAGAAAATGGCTGTGCCATTACAAGAGTTAATACATTAAGAGAATCATAATTGATGCCAGTTTCTACTACATCGCCTGAGCTTGACTTAATCGTAACACTTGGACTGTATCCTAAGTTATGTGTTATTTGTATAGAGTATTCACCATTTACTGGACCAACAACTTGAGAAAGCTCCCAGGATGTAGAATAAGAAACGTTTTCGGTTGTCGCAAATTCTACTACTGTGGCTCCTGCCCATGTGATGTCGGATAGCTTTGGACCATAGAATGTTGCAGAATCTTTGTCGTAATAAAAATCTCCTTCTAAGCCTAAATTGGCTGAAGGTGAACCAGAACCATTGAGAATAGTTCTTCCTCTAGGACCTTGAGATCCTGGAGTAGATACAATTACTTTGTTTTTAGTTTCAACGACTTTTACTACATCTGCCATTAAATAGTCACGCTCCTACTCAATGTCATAAATCCTTCTAGCAATTTTATTTTATTGCTATTAGAATCAACTACCATAATGTCATAAGAAGACTTAGGGTAAAACATTTTATTAGTTTGAGTAGGAGTGATCTTAATAGTTAATTTTCCATTTGGGCCGTCAATAGTAATTCCTCCAGAAGGAGAAGTTAATGTAAAAGCTAACTTACTTCCGCCCTTAGTATCACGCACCTGCATTTTAGCGGTTGCGCCAGTTAAATCAATAGGCGTAGTTTCATCCTCTTCGGTGTATTGAACCTCAAAGGTGAAAGTAGCATTTTGATCTACTTCGAAATTCTTTTGTACTGCCATTTGCAAAATCTCCTAAAATAGGAAAACTCCTATGCCAATTTTAGCACAGGAGTCATCCTAATCGACTATTAAATTAAGCCTTCTTTGTAAACCCGAAACTTGGTTCGTTTGGATTTAACGCCTTTAAAATAACTGGCAAGCATGCTGCGATACCACCCTTAATTAAATCTCCTGGGTCTGTATTGCCAGTCATGTATAGTGCAATAGCCGCACCTAAAAAGTGACGACCATAGCTTGCTAGCGCTGCGAGAATTTTTTCTTGCATTGTTACCTTTCCATCATTATTAAGATCTTCTTTCATTAAAGACCTCCCTGCTTCTGGGCGGGGTGCCCAGGAATTTTGGGTTTTATCCCAATACTATTATTGTAGCACTAAGCTGAAATATCTACAATTTCACAATTTCCATCTGATGTACAAGCTAAAGTCTGTGTTCCGCTTGTACCGTCTTCGGTTTCATAAAATGATAAATCTGCCCAACGAATATTTTTTGGCATTTGAGAAAGAAGAGTTTCATATTCTTCTTTTGTTACCTCTTGATATGGTGCTTGCTTATAACTATGATCTGAGTGCGGAAGGAATGAGATTCCAGAGACTTCGTCAAAATGCTTATATACCCAAGCCCCTACTTCCATCCATTCATCTTCTTTAACAGATACAGTAATAGATGGCTTATGTTCACACCATGAACGTTGATAAACTAACCATGTATTCAAATGATCGATTGCAGTTAAATCATTTCTTACAATTGCACCTTCTGGTGCCTTTACAGGAAATGAGAATACATATGTATCATTTGGCTTCATAAAGTCATCTTCTACGGGAATTCCGACTTCCTTTAAAAATGTTGATAGGGGATCTTTCTTATCTCCACGAACTGTACGAATATAATACTCTGAATGCCATGCATGCATTCCAGAAGACACTCCTACAAGCTGTGAGACGGTCCCTGAAGGCTTAACACAGGTTATAGCTGCAGACTCATTGATTCCAATTCTATCTGACTCTGCTTTATTAATAAATCTTGCAACATCCCTAATGTCCTCTAAGAACTTTCCAAGCTTTTCTAAGTTTTCTTTTCCAGACATAAACTTGTGTCCAAATTGACCTGTCAATGAAACGCCAAGTAGTCTTTCTTCTTCAGTATTGTCTTTCCAAATCTTACGAAGATATTTGAAGTCTGTAAGGGTTGACTGCCATGTTCCAAGAATTGTTGCTAACTTTACCTTATTTTCAATATCCTTTAAAGAATCATTCTCACGAATTACAACTTCGGATAAATTACAGAACTGATAAGGGCGAAGGATAATTTCTGAGCATGGGTTAGTTCCGTAATGAATTTCTGGGTCTCTTCTACCCCATCTTGCTGCTTGCTTTTGAGCAGCGGCAACATTGTATATGCCACGCTCACCTGATTTTGAATCATATAAATTTTTCCACTCTGCTATAAACTGCTCCATTTCTGGTTTGCGAGAATATGCTACTGAATTATTTGATAGTGCACGTTGAGTGTTGTTTTCCCACCAGTTTCCAGATTTTGCGGCTGCCATTTCAATATCGTTAATATTAGATAACGAAATCATTGCGGAACGACGTACTCCACCAACAACTACAACTTCACCAATCTTACACATTATATCGTGAGCTTCAATAGGTTTCAATTGGCGACCTGCTGCTGACTTAAATTTTGCAATAGTAAAATCAAATAGGTTAATCAAAGGCTGTGGTCCAGATGACCTTCCTCCCATTGTCTTTAAACGTGCACCCGCTGGGCGAAGCTTAGATACATCAACAGAAGGAATTTGTCCAGCCCAAAGCATTGCAAGAAGTTCACGATACGCCTTTGCCCATCCAGTCTTTGAATCCTCAACAGAAATAATTGTATTAGACTTTTCAAAACTTTCTGGAACGGCAGGAAGCTTATTGACATACTTGTATTCAACAGAGAATCCAACACCAGTTCCACACATTAAGATATACATAGTCTCATCAAATGATCGAGGTGAATCAACTGGAACAAATGAGCAGTTATACCCTGCAACATGATCTCTATCAAGAGCAGGACCTGCAGTCATTACTGCTCTCATTGAAGGCATTACATTTCTATCATAAACAAACTCTTTAAGTTCATCTACAAGCTTTTTATCTGGAACATAGTCAAAATTATTTTTCAGATGATTTAACATAAAACTAAAGTATCTATCAACTGTCTCACCCCATGTTTCTCTGCGATTGTCATCTGGGATCCATCTTGCATATCTCGACAATGCAATAAAGTTTTCGTATGGGTTTTCAATAATTCTTGACATATAGCACCTTTTCTCCGCCTTGCGGTTTAATTTTAAAACAATAGAAGATAATTCTACCAAAGAAAATTCTTTAAGGGAAGTGCTTTAGAAAATAGATTAATAAAAAACAGTAAGATTATTAGTTAACTATAAATAAAAATTATAGTCGACTAGCTTGACATGTACTAAATAACAATGTTATGATTATAGTCCGTTATCTCTAATGGAGGAAATGCCAATGGAGAATATAAAAGAAAAACTTAGTGATGTTTTACATCATTATGTTGCAATAGCGGTTGGTTTAATGTTTTTATATACTGGAACACCAGTTGTTAATACACCGCCAGCCGAAGCTCTAACTGTAAAGGTAGAGTCTAAAACAGAAGCACAACTGAAAAGAGAAACGCTGGAAAAATTCAGCAATACTGTATACAAACCTTCGGAAATGTTAACAGATAATGAGTTAGTAAAACTTCTCAAGTCTGTAGGTTTTGAAGGAAGCGCCCTTAAAATGGCGTGGGCCATTGCTAAAGCGGAGTCTAATGGACGCCCTATGGCATACAATGGCAACAGGAGCACTGGAGACAGTTCCTACGGAATTTTTCAGATCAACATGCTGGGTAACCTTGGTATAGATCGTAAAGAGAAATTCGAATTGAGGTCGAACGTACTTTTGTTCGATCCAGTCATAAACGCAGAGATAACGTATTATATGACTAAAGGCGGAATAGACTGGTCATCGTGGCCAAATTCTATTAGTAAAGCAAAGAGATTGATGATTCAATTTCCAAAGTAGTTAGGGGATAGGTATTAAAATACAAATTGTATCAAGGTACCTATCTCTATCAAAAGAAGGCCTTGTTCCTAAAATGGATTGCCCATTAGATCAGGGTCTTCTTTTTTCAAATTTAGATGAAGAAGATAAAATTTTCCTATACTGCATTTCTTGTAGTTATAAAAAATATATAGGAATCGATATGTATAAAAAAATGAAAGGATACGTAGATGCAAAGTATTTATAATAAAGATTTAATACTAGAGCTATCCATGGTGATCCCATGCGCTCACATACCTAGGGAATTTATCGCTGATAGAGTTATTAAACATTTTGTTAAATATCTAGATGAGCAGTCTCAGTCAAATAAAACTATAAATCAGGTTCTATTTGAAATAACTAGCGATGAAAAATATAATGCCTGAAGATTATATAACTCAGGACATGGAAGATAATTTACCCATGGTAAATTATATTATGCTCCATAGAATATATGACCTGCTAAGCCTTATAGCAAATTTACTATCAAAAGATGAAAATGATAGACAACAGCTTGCTAAAATGGTAGAATATCATCAAGAGGGTTTTTTGCTGGGCCCCTCACCAGCCTTCAGATCTAAGGAAGAAAATGAGTAAAGAAGAAGCTATTGCGGTAATGGTTGAAACCTTTATCGAAATTAATAAAAGCATGGCATTAATGAGTGGAATGGGTGAAGAGGAAGTTTCTAAGTTTATTGAACAGAGTACTCCTTCTATCGAACACGCTCTTACTGCTGTTTACGAAGTAATGGTTGAAAAAGACATAATTAAATAAATTTACATGAGGTGAGCATCCCATATTTTGCCCTCATGTATTGCGGAAACGCACAGAACCCTAATAGGATCCGCCTCCTATTAGGGTTTTTTGATATAATATAACCATGACAACATATCTCAAAAAAGAAATGGAATCTGCTGGCTATGAAGTAGAAACTCCAGTAGAAGGATTATTGCTTGTAAAAAATTTTGTTACAGACGAAGAAATTAAACAATATTTTGAAATAATAAACAATGCTACTCAAGCTGATTGGGAAATTCAGTATACGCAAGGACTTGCTAAATTCTGTATGGCTAAGTTTGGAAGAGATGATGTTGAAAATTTAGTTGCAGAAGGTCTATTCGAAGTAACACAAAACTGGCACGATAAAAACTTAGCATTTACAGATAACCCTATTCATCACCAAGTAAGTAATCGACTTCAAAAAATTATGGATCAAGGTACAGAAAAGTTAATATGCTCTGGATTTTATTTTTTTCAAAGAATGCCAGAAGGGGTGGAACTTGTAGCCCATACAGATCAACACACAGATCCATCAATTAAGTATGCAGCAATCATATATATACATGATGATTATAAAAATGGTCAGGTGTTCTGGCCCAACAAAAACATTGAAATTGTTCCAGAGCCTGGAACACTAATTGTCTTCCCAGGTAATGATGAGTTTAATCATGGAGTTAGACATGTTGGTGCTGGCCCTATTAGATATGTGTTACCAGCATTTTTAAAGGTACCAAATTTTTACGACAATAATAAATACTCTTAATAACCAAAGTTTTCTAGTGTAGTCTTTCTAGCTAAAGGTCTACGCAAGTCTGTGTCTGAAAAAAACATAACTATGTTGTATCTAATACCTTCAGAAACGGGCATTACTGAATGATAGACATCTTCTGTAAAGTATATTAAAGTTCCAGCTTTAGGCTTAATTAATTTATGCCCACCTGTTACACTATCAGAAGAATGATCTTCTAATAGTAATTCTCCTCCAACATAATCATCATTTAAATAAAGTAATCCAGTGTATACTACATCTGAGTCTTTTTTGCCTTCATATGTATATTCTTTATCTTGATGTCTAGTATACTTTTTCCCAGGTCTCAACCCTGCACCAAATATATTAATTACTTTTAAATCATTTTTTAATTTATATTTTTTTAAGAACTCTTCGTTCAAAAATAGCACACACTTATCTAGTGAACCAATAATGTTATTTTTATTTTCATATTCTAAGTTAACAATATCGTTATAACCCCAAAGAAACTTATCTTCGGGGCTAAACGATTTGCTAAACCCTAATATGTTTTCTAAGTCTTGTCCTTCTATAAAGTTTTCATGCACATGTATGGACATATGCGTTAAACTCTAAAGGCTCTATCCTCAGTTAGTACTAAATTAAAACAACGTCTTTTTCCAGTTAAAACTTTTGAAATTTGTTGTACACCAGAAACGCTCTTATTAAAGAACAATACGTCTCCAGGATTTAGATCTAACACAACGTCTTCATTGGTAATAGAGCTGTTAACAGTAACAGAACCTCCAGTAAATTCTGGGTTCAAAACTACCATTGCATGATATGCATCAATCTCTATTGGATTCTGATAAATATCTAAAAATAGTGGATTAGAAACAATTCCACTTTCGAAGTCGGCTAGTGCGTATCCGTTAGAAGGTACTGAAGCCAATGCAGCTTCTCTAACCTCTGTAAGATTATAACTAAGAGTTTTCATTGGCCTATCCCATGAAGCAAGCTGCTCTTCGGTAGGAACATAATCTGGATCAACAAGCTCCTCCCACTCCCATGGAGAAATCTCTAAAACTTTTACTCTAGCAATAAACAAAGTCTCTGTGCTGCACTTAGTTTTAATTGCTTCTCTTAACTTAGTAAAATATGGTCTAACTGATTCTCTATTGGTTATAATGGAATAGTTTTTTGCGGTAAGGTGTCCAGAAACATCAGTAGAGCTACTGTAACTTGTTTCTACCCAAGTATCAAGAAGTGCGAGCTCTTCTTCTGTAAAAAAATTTTTAAAGATGTGAATTCCATGTTGCCCGTACTCGTTAGTCTTTGTTACTGTGTCCAGTATTCCCATAATTACTCTCCCTTAACTTTCCAGTTGGCATAATCAAGCTTATCTTTTTCTGTACCATATAGCTCAACTAGCTTCTCTTCCATGCCATCAGCATTTTCATTCTGCCACTTAGTTGTTAAAGATACGCCTAACTCATTGTTCTCTTCGGCAGTTAATTCTCTTGGGTTATCAGCTAATTCTTTTTCTTTTAATTCAGATGCTAGTTTCTCAAACATGGCAACTAGTCTATCTTCTTCTATTGTTCTTAACCAATTCATATTTAGCTCCTTTTACTAATAGCCTATATGCAGGCTAATATCACTATGTAATTATACATCATCTAATATTATACATGTCCCCTGAAGTGCGAAAAAAAGTGCGGCGGCGGGCGAAACTAGAAGATCATTTATACATCTTATCAGTATTTTTCAGTATATGGTAAATAATAAACCCATATAGAGACAATATCCCAATAATAGCTATTTCCATGCCCTATATCTTTCTTCCAAGGTAAGTTCAAATAAGATATCCATCAATATCCTACAATCATCATGTCTCCAATATGTATGGCAAATGCCATTTTCAATATTTGGACACTCCAGCAATTTAGAGTCTATGTAGTCAATAAAGGCTTTAAGGGCTTCTTGGACAAGTAAGATTTCATTAGGTAGTCCATATATGGAGTTATTGGTTCCAAGGTCTATAAAGCCCATTAGAAGCCTTTTCTCAAGCATAGCTTTTTAGACTCTCCCGCCCATTATTTGATTATTAAAGATTTCCCAGTCCTAAACATGATAAGATCTCTTTTACCTTCAAAAAAGTCCTTAGTTGCTTTTTCTGCCCCAGTTGCCCATGAATCATGGAAATCAACTATTACAATTCCACCAGGAACCATCTTATCCCATAGTTGCTCTAAGCAAATCTTTGTAGGATTGTAGTTATCAGCATCAATATGTAATAGAGATATTTTTTCTAGTTGATCAAAATCAAATGGGAATTCGCCTTTGTGAAAAACGACATTATCAAATTCTGACATTGTTTTTTCAGCATGATGCATTGGTATCTTAAATGGATTTTCTTTATAATATTCATTATCATGTTCTGTAAAATCAGTTACACCATCCCAAGAATCGAATAGGTGGATATTTGTTTTAGAGTGCTTAGCCATGAAGTAAGAAGTGAATCCAGCATATACTCCACACTCTACAAAATCTCCTTCTAGCTTAGAAGCATGCTTTGCAGCAGACCATAGTATAAAAAGTCTTTCGTATAGAGGATGTCTTATGCTTGTTTCTTCTTTCATTATTTCTTTAACAAAATGATTGAACTCTGAAACAAAGTCTTCTGGTATTTCAAAATCTGTTTCCCATTCACCTATTGGGTAATTAATCATGATAAATCTCCTTTTATAAATATATGTGATAATTATAGTATATTTACTATATAAATGATATCTGGGAATTTAGATTTTAGGAAAGCCCCCCTTTCCCCCCATTGAAAAAATTGCTACAATGTTGAGATAGGAGAAGCAAGACATCTGGTATATTTGAGTTCCAGTGTAAGCCCCCACAAACCGAACTAAAGTGTATCATTAAAAAATTAGCAAAGTCAATAGGTATTCTAGTCGACTAGTATTTTAGATTTATAAAATGTTAAAAAAAATTTTTGTAGGGATATTGGGATTTGAACCCAAACTCGATTGTATATAAGACAATTGCTTTAACCAGATTAAGCTATATCCCCAAGAGGATTAGCGTATTCGTAAAAACAATTTCATGATCTTATTGTACCACCCCGCTTTGGTTTTACTCAACTACTTTTTTAGATTTATAAAAATGTTAATATTTTTTTATTTTGTATGATACACATATCCGTAAATTCGGACATTTCGGATAGTGCGCCCATAATTGTGATGCTAATCACACAAATAATCTGTGATTTAGTTCACAATGTCCGATTTGTTATAGTTTCTGAGTTGCTATTTGTCAGACCCCCCTGCTAGTATTATATTATTAAACAAACTAAAGAAAGGACATACACTATGTCAAACCTACACTCAATCGAATCTCTACTAATTGGCAAGGCTTATCGTAGCCGCTCTATTGAGGGCATTATCGAGGACGCTGAGCCTCGTGACAATGTCTACTATGTAGACGCTGACGCTTATGCCGTCCGTGTTCGCCCTACCAATGGACGCCGTGACGAATGGCGTACCCTAGCGGTAGCCCGTGACTAAGGTCACACACGCCTAACGGCGTGTCGCCTTGATAATGTCGGTCATAGGTGATAGTCTTACAGACATAACAATTAAATAAGGGTATGAGCCTAGCAAATAAACCGAAAGGGTGAGCCTAGCAAATAAGACCCTAACTAAACTAACTAAACGAATAGGAAATAAATAAATGGACAGATACTTAGTAATAGATATAACAAGCGATGGGCTAGCCTTCGAGACCGCCCAATTAGATTTCTACCTCTCACCTCTAGGAATGCTACTAGTTGCCTTGTCAGTGGTAGCGTATAGAATCTACAAAGTAAAGCAAACAAAGAAAGCGAGATACTAAAAATGTATTCATTCGATAACACAGACAATTCCTACAAGTATGAAAGTATTCAACACGGATACGAAATTGAATACTATGATGAAGTAGAGGCAGACCCTATTGAAATCTCTCTAGAGGAAATGCTAGAATTAGAAGATGAAATGGAATTGGAAGAATTGGCGGAGGCGATATAAAATGACTAAATGCTCCCTATGTTATGGTAGAGGCGTTATCTATGTAGGTAACCGCCAAGAGTACGAGATAGAACACTGCGAGTGTGCTAAATGATCGTCCTCCAAACTATCTCACTAATAGCCCTATGCGTAGGCATAGGCTTCTCTGTGGCATATCTCACACTAAACTAACGGCGTGTCGCCTTGACAAAAGGCGCAGCTGCCCGCAGTCTTTTGTGGGCGTTATCCACAGGTTTATGCACAGCTGTGGAAATCCCCGAAATTTTGAGCGTAAGTTATCCACATGATCTAAATCACAAAAATAGTTTTCCGACACGCCCGAAAAACGGGCTAATTTGTCAGTGGTCTATGGTAGTATTCCATACATAAGATAAAAAAAGAAAGGTGGTTATAAAATGACTACACTAAATAAAAATGAAATAATCGGCTACTTAGTAGATAACGATTTTTGCGTAACAGATAAAATCTGTGTTTTTTGTTCAACACTAACAGACGGGTGGAACGCTTTCTGCCCTAGATGTCGTGACTATAAAGGAATGATGGATTTGTATTCCGCCGTAGAATACTACGGAACAGAAATTCTCCCTAACTAAGAAAGGTAAAAACTAAATGGATACTTATAACAGAATACTAAAGGCTCAAGAAGAGCAACGCAAAATCCAGCGTGAAAAGGATAAAAAAGTAATTGAGGCTATGTTCTCAAATAATAATCGTAATCTAAATAATAATTATTTACTAAATAAAATAGATAAATAATCGGCGTGTCGATTTGACAAGATCGACAGCTGCCCGCAAGTTCTTGTGAGGGTTATCCACAGGTTACGAAGAGTTATCCACAACCCCAAAATTTGCGACACGCCCGAAAAAAATATGACCAGACAAATTTACTTTTGTGATAAAAATCACAATGTCCGATTTATACGCATTTTGGATTTGAAAATGTCAGTGGTTTTTGCTAAACTTACGGAGTAACAAAATGAAAGGAAAACTAAATGAAAACTTATTCTATTGAGGATTTACTAGTAGGGCAATTCTATCGCCCTTCATCTCTAGCCCGCCGATTTCATGGCGGAGAAATTGATTTTGCTGAAAAGCGTGATGATGTCTGGGTTGGCACAGATTATCAAGCCTACGCAATTCGCTATCGTGTAGCACAGTCTATCAAAACTAATTGGGCTACTATTGCCGTCAAGGTGTCTGACTTATAATGTCAGACCCTTCCGCTATAATCTAACTAATAACAAAACGAAAGGAAAACTAAAATGGATCTAAAAGACTTTAGAGATTTCATTACTGCTCAACGCTTAGCAGAAATCAAAGAAAAGCGCAATTCTAATCTCACCGCAATTTTGTCGGTGGCTAATGCTACAATTACCGAAACAACACGAAAGGAAAACTAAAATGAAAGTAATTCACACTCTCGCATTTGATTGCGATACTTGC
>Ga0315906_10001031_pt1 | contig 42379 bp, 32 predicted proteins | sample LakEriMetagenome_4_FD_203526 | JGI IMG/M metagenome (GOLD analysis project Ga0315906, IMG submission 203526) | Freshwater fungal communities from buoy surface, Lake Erie, Ohio, United States - Buoy 2 MA122 | ecosystem: Environmental > Aquatic > Freshwater > Lake > Lake biofilm | place: USA...
CAGAACTGCCCCGCCGACCCGGTCACGCTCGCGGTGAGTTCGCCGGCGATCGCGCCGCCGCGCTCGGCGAGCGCGCCCGGCAGGAGCACCACGGGGTTCACGCTGCCCATCTCCACCCAGATCACGCGGCCGGCGGCACTGGCCGCCGCGAACAACTTCTGCCCGGCCTCGCGGCCGCCGGTGAAGCCGGTGGCCCCGACCCGCGGATCGGCGACGAGCCGCTCACCGTCGGCCGGCGACAGTCCATGGAGCAGCTGCACCGTGGCCGGCGGCAGGCCAACCTCATGCACGGCCGCGTGCGCCTCGCGGGCCGTGAGCAGGGACACGGACGGACAGCCCGGGTGGGCCTTGGCGATCACGGGGTTGCCGGCCGCGATGGCCGCGGCGAAGTCGCCGCCGGTCACGCCGCCGTAGGCGAGCGGGAAGTTGGCCGGCGGAAACACGACCACCGGCCCGAGGCCCACGGCCAGGGAGCGGATGTTCTTCGCCGTGTCGATCATCGCCATCCGCCAGGTCTGCTCGCGGCATGCCGCGGCGGCCTGCCGCAGCTGGTCGAGCGTCCGCGGCAGTTCCATTTCGAGCAGCCGCGGGCGGATCGCCAGGCCCGATTCGGCATGCGCCGCGGCCACGATCTCGTCGGTCCGCGCGGCGAGCCGCGCGGCGTAGCGGTCCAAAAAAGCCGCGCTCGCCTCCACGGATAGCCGCGTCATCACCTCCGCGGCCGTCACCGCGGCGTCGAGGGCCGCATCGACGTCGGACCAGCCGCTCACCGGCCACACCGCGTCGCGGACCGCGCCCGCGGTGGGATCGAAGGCCCGAAAAGAATCGACGGCGGCGGCCGGCCGCCAGGCTCCGTCGATCAGCACCGGCTGCATGGTCGCGGACGGGTCCGTGTTCATGAAGCGATCCTCGCGGTGCCCCGCCACGACGAAGCCACCCCGGTCGGGGCCGGCGGCGTCAGGTAGGAGTCATAGGCCGTCTTGAGCACGAGGGCCGCGACCACCGCGACGAACACCACCCGCACGAAGGCCGCGCCATGCCGCAGGGCGAGCCGCGATCCGGCCCAACTGCCGGCGATGTTCGCCACGGCCATCGGCAGCGCGAGGCTCCACCACACGTTCCCGGTCCACGCGAACGTCGCCAACGCGCCGAGGTTCGTGGCCGCGTTGAGAATCTTGGCGGCGGCGACCGCATGCAGGAAGTCGAAGCCCAGCAGGCGGACGAAGAGGTGGATGAAAAAACTGCCCGTGCCCGGCCCGAAGAAGCCGTCGTACAGCCCGAGACCGGCCGCGATCGCGGTGCCGGCCGCGGCCTCAGCCCGCGGCGCGAGCCACGGCGCGTGCACCCGGCCCGCCTTGTGGTGGAGCACCGTGTGCACGAGCACCAGCCCGAGCATCACCGGCAGGAGCGGCCGCAGCCAGTCGCTGGAGACGATCGTCACGAGCCCGGCGCCGGCCAGCCCGCCGACAATCGCCGCCCCAATGGCCGGCCAGAGCATGCCCCACGGCAGACGGACGTGCCGGCCATACGACCCTGCCGCCTGGAGCGTGCCACAGACCATCGCCGCCTTGTTGGTGCCGAAGAGGGCGGCCGGCGGGGCCGCCGGGAACAAGCCGAGGAGGATGGGAACCGAGACGAGACCGCCACCGCCGGCGATCGAGTTGACGAAGCCCGCCGCGGCCGAGGCGACCGTCGCGACGACGAGGGGAATGTCGGGCGTCATGGGAAATCCGCGCTGCCACTCACGGGCGGCGTGCCGCGGCCTCGTTCCACGGCTGCCATTCGCCGCACCAGTCGCGCTCGTCGGTGTGGGGCCAGAGCCCGACGTGGACGAGCTTGTCGTCGCGGATCGGCGGCAGCGCGGGGGGCATCCGCCGGCACCGGCCCCAGCCGGCCTCGTGGCCGACATCCTGGTCGGGCCGCCAAAACATGCAGGTGCCGCAAGCCTGATCCGGGTGCGGCCGCGAATGCGTGTCAATCATGGCCGGCAGTCTACTCGGTCTTCACTTTTCCGGCGGCCATGCGTAGGGTTCCCGTACCGGATTCGCCGCCGCACGCGGCGGCAGGGCACAGGGGCACGACGCCGCACCACACAGGCGGCGATACCCATGCTCAACCGCAGCGCCGTGGTCATCGGCCACGAGCCGGCCTTCTACGGCTGGCTGAAGACGGCGGGCGTCGCCGGCGACGCGATCGCCGCCCGGCGCGAGATCGCCGACAAGACCGTCTACCTGATCGCCGGCTGCCACTTTCCCGAGGAGATCGAGGAGGTCATCGCCGACCTCTTCGAGGAGATCTTTCGCCGCGAACTCGCGGCCTGGCAGCCGGACGAGAAGCTGTGGCCCGACACCGCCGACTTCGACCTCTTCACCCGCTGGTTCACGGTCGAAGGCTTTTCCGTGGTGACGGATCTGGGCCGCGGTGCGATCGCCGACGAGACCGGGTGAGGCGGGTCAGCAGCAGCCCGCGTCGCCGGCACGGGCCGAAGGAACGGGCGACGGCTTCCGGTGCAGCGACGGAGATGTGCGAGTCCGCCGGGTTCCGTTCACAGCCCTTCCGCCCGCCACCGGGCTTCAACCATGTCAGCCATTTCCTTGGCCTGATCTTCCAGTTCCTCGAGCAGTTCCGCGTTCTCGTCGTCCTCGGCCCGGCGGGCGAGAAACAGCAGGTAGTTGGCCTCGTTCCGCCAGGCCTTGAGCCAGTCCGGGCGGGTCGAGACCGGGCGATGAATCAGGCTTTCGAGCCGCAGGAATTCGTCTCCGGAGAGGGTCATGATCCCAGAGTGTAACCGTGTTCTTGGGCGATGCACCTCCGGTTGCCACGCGGGTGTGTTGGGATTCCGACGGCGACGTCGTGCGACCGTCCCGAAAACTCGCCACCGCCGCGGAAGGTGGCTCCACGAATCACCCTGACCGACCGCCCATTGATGGCTCGTCAGCCGCCGGTCCCTTGCTGAACTGCTGTCGACCGTCTTATCCTTCGAACCGTCCTTGCCGCAGTCGTGTCGTGTCGCGTCAAGACCTGAACCCGATCGCCCGGCTCAGCCCCCGCGGCGGCCGGGCAGGGTCTTCCCCTTTCCTCTGCGAGCACAGCCGTGCGGATCGAACTGCTTCCATCGAGCGTCTCCGCCGGCGCCGACGCGCCGCAGTTTCTCTCGAGTTATCTCGTGAACGACGCCGTCTGCATCGACGGTGGGTCGGTCGGCCTGCTCGCCGACGTCGATCGTCAGCGAGCCGTGCGGCATGTGTTTCTCACCCATGCTCATCTCGACCATGTCGCCAGCCTGCCGCTGTTCGTCGAGAACGTGTACGAGCCCGGGCCGGAGTGCGTCGAAATTCTCGGCTCCGCCGAGACGCTCGGCAGCATCCGCCGCGATCTCTTCAACGACCGAATCTGGCCCGATTTCTTCCGGCTTTCGACGCCGCACGACGCCTTCCTGAGGGCGACGCCGCTCGCGCCGCTCAAGGCGGTCGAGCGGGCGGGACTGCGGATCACGCCGGTGCCCGTCACGCACTCCTGCGAGACGCTGGCGATGATCGTCGACGACGGCAGGTCGTGCGTGGCCTTCGCCGCCGACACGGGCCCGACCGACCTCCTGTGGCATGAACTCGCCGCCCGGCCGACGCTGCGGGGTGTGTTCCTGGAGTGCAGTTTCCCCGACATGCTCGGAGACTTCGCGTCGCGCATCGGGCATCTTTGCCCGACCACGTTCGCCGCCCAGCGGGCCCGGCTGGCGGCCGACGTCCGCTGCTTCGCGATGCACCGCAAGGCCCGCCACGCCGCCACGATCGCCCGCGAGCTTGCGGCACTCGGCCTGCCCGGCGTGGAACTGGCTCGGCCGGGCGTGGTGTACGACCTCGAGCCGGACGGTCAGCCCGACCTCCGCCCGCGCAGGGCGTAGCTCGTCACCGTCCCCCTGCCCTTGAGCTCCACGGCCACCGGATCACCGAACAGATAGTCGTCCTGCAGCCGCACCCGCACCGCGTCGGTCACCTGAATCCCGTTCGGCTCGGCCACACCCTGGATCCGGGACGCGAGGTTCACGACATCGCCCCACAGGTCGTAGCTGTACTTCCGCCGCCCCACGATGCCGGCCACGACGGTGCCGGTGTGCATGCCGATCCGCAGCCGCAGGTCGAGCCCCGAGACCGCCGCACTCTCCGCGATCGCGGCCAACGCCTCGACCGCGAACTCGGCCACCTGCTGGCAGTGGGTGGGGCTGCGGTCGGGCACGCCCCCCACCACCATGTAGCAGTCGCCGATCGTCTTGATCTTCTCGAGCCTGTGCCGTGCGGCCAACTCGTCGAACCGACCGAACACGTCGCTGAGCATGTCCACCAGCTGCCGTGGCGGGAGCCGCGTCGCCAGCTCCGTGAACCCGACGATGTCGGCGAACAGCACCGTGACCTCCGGAAACGTCTCGGCGATCGTCGACTCTCCGCGCTTGAGCCGGTCGGCGATGAGCACCGGGAGCATGTTCTCCAGCAGCTTCTCCGAGCGGTCTCGCTCCTCGTCGAGCTCGGCGGCCCGGGCCTCGGCGGTCGCGGTCTGCATGCGGGCGGTGTCGAGGGCGGCCGAGAGCGCGTCGGCCATGCCGTCGATCGACTGGCCGAGCCGGCCGATCTCATCCGCACCGGTGATCCGGCTGCGGGCCGCGAGATCACCGGCTGCGACCCTGACTGCGGCTTCAACGATCCGGCGGCCCGGCGCGATGAACCGGCGGGAGAGCACCACGGCGAGCCCGCCGAACGTCGCGAGCATCAGGGCGGAGCTGACGATCAGGAACCACATGAGAAAGTCCGACCAGTCGCTGATGGCCGCCAGTTCGCGGGCGGTGCGGTTCGCGAGCAGGTCGCGAAACCGGCCGATGGGCTGCATGATCCGCGCCTTCGCCGCGAAGTAGTCGGCGTCGTAAAGGGTGGCCGTGGCCCGCACCCGAGCCGCCTCGTCGCCGCGGTCGTCCACGGCCTTCATCGCGGCCGCCTCGATCCGCGCCAACTGGTCCGACTCGACCTTGGCGTCCTTGAGGAGAGCGTATTCCTCGATCGTGATTCCGGCGTCGATGAGCCGCTGCTCGAGCGACCTGGCACCCTCTGCGCTCATCGGCTCTTCCACGGCGCGGGTCACGACCTGGTCCCAGTAGCCGCTCTCGTAGCCTGGCGGTACCGCCCGCCGGCCGTCGCGGATATCGAGCACCTGGTCGAAGAACCGGCGAAACCGCGCGTCGCCCGTGGCGGCGTAGGCCCGCGCAAACCGCGTCAGGAGTTCGGAGGACTGGAGCAACTCCTCGGCCAACCGGTCGCTGTGAAACCGGCGTTCCTGGGCTCGGGCGACGAGGGCGTCGGTGGCCTTGAGGCCGAACGCCGCCACCGTCACCGCAGCCGCGATGACCGCGACGACCGCGAGCAGAACGACGATCAGACGGGAGACGCTCATCGGGTGCCGGGCCGGGATGGGGTGGGGCCGCCGTGCGGAGCCGCGTGCCCGCGAGCGGATCCCGCCGGCTCAGCGTCCGCATAGTCACGTGCGGCAGCCTGGAGGTAGTGGTTGAAGTCGGCATGAGACCGGGCCAGGTCGAGCACCCCTTTCCGGCGGAGGGCGTAGACCTCGACGTCGGTCAGGGCCCGGATCGTGGCGGCCCGGGGGACATCCCGGAGGATGGCCCCCGGCTGCAGGAGGACGTAGGCGTGTGGAGTCTCACCGCAGGCCGCGTCGGGAACACCGATCACGCAGGCTTCGCGGACTGCCGGGTGCTCGGCGATCGCCGCCTCCACCTCGAGCGGAGCGATCTTGTTCGCGAGGCCGTCCGCCATGCGGACGATCACGTCCTTTCGCCGCCCCACGAACCAGAGATAGCCGTCCTCGTCGAAGCGACCCAGATCCCCGGTGTGAATCCAGCCTTTCTGCCAGGTCTTGCGGGTCATGGCCGACTCGTTCCAGTAGCCGTCCATGACCCCGGGCCCGCTGACCCGGATTTCGCCGACCGTCCCGGTCGGCACGTCGGCACCGTGCTCGTCCACCACCGCCACGTTCACTCCGTGCACCGGCGGGCCGACCGACCCCGGCTTCTTGCGGCCGAAGGGGGGATTCATGGCATACGGCCCCGTCTCCGTGGAGCCACACTGCTCGGTGACGGCCACGCCAGTCAGTCGCTCGAACGATTTCAAGAGCCGGGGGGGAACACGGTCTCCGCCGGCCAGGCAGAGCCGGAGGTGGCCGAAATCGCAGGCCTTGAAGTCGGGGCTCGCCATCAGCAATGACAGGCCAGCGGGCGTGAGCGTCAGGAACGTCTTGGCAGGCGGCCGGCGGAGGGCGTCCACGAAGTTGCCGGCGGTGAACCTGCCGAGCAGGCTGACCCGACCGCCGACCCAGAGGGTGGGCAGCAACTGGCAGCGGAGCGCGAACGGCCGTGAGATGGATGACGCAATCAGCGCGACGTCGTCCGCGGTGAGCGTGACCCGCGCGAGGTACTTGTTGATGCCGGTGGACAGGGCCCCATGCGACAGCACGACCCCCTTGGGCCGGGCCGTCGTCCCCGAGGTGTAGATCATGACGGCCGGAGCGTCGTCGTGCGGAACCTCGGCGGGCAGCGTGCGTTCGGCCCCGAGCAGCGACGCGAACGGCCGCCGGCTCCCGGTCGGGGCCGCGGCCCCGACGACGACCACCCGGGGCATCGTTTCGAGGACGCCCGCCTCCTCGAGACCGGCAATGCGTTCGTGGTGGGCGATCAGAATCGCCGCGCCGCTGTGGCCGATCGCGTAGCCGATCTGCAGCGGGTGGTATTGGTAATCGAGCGGCACGACGACCAGCCGCATCCGGAAGCAGGCGAGGTAGCAGGCGACCGCCTCCAGGCCGTTCGGCAAGAGCAGGGCCACCCGATCCCCTTCCTCGAGTCCGATGGCCGCCAGGCCCGAGGCCAGCCGCGACGCGAGCTGGTCGAGCTCCGCGGCCGTGGTCCACGATCCGTCGCACTCGAGGATCGGGCGGTCGGGGTCGGTCTCGACCGAACGATTCAGCAGGTGCTGCAGCATGAGGACGAGGGTCCTGGGTGTCGCGGAACGCGCAATCTTACGCGAAGGCCGCGGACTGCCTCCGGTATAGTGCAGCGACCGCCGCTGCCACAAGCAGCGGACGGCCCCAAGGAAAGCCCGCACCATCGTGGTCGCCGCGCCCACCGTCGATCCATCCGCCACCGGCCGCCCGAAATCCGACACGGCCGGCCGCGAGGGCGTGATCCTGCTCGCGCTGGCGGCCCTCCATTTCATCGGGCTCGTGGACTTCATGATCGTCATGCCGTTGGGGCCACAGCTGCTGGCGGACCTCGGCATCGATGCCCGTCAGTTCAGCCGCGTCGTGTCGGCCTACACGCTCTCCGCCGGCATCGCCGGATTCCTCGCGGCGCCGTGGCTCGACCGCGTGCCACGGAAGACCGCCTACATCGTGTCGTCGCTCGGCCTGCTCGCGGGCACGGCGGCGTGCGGCCTCGCCTCCACTTCCCCGCGGCTGCTGGCCGCGCGGTGCGTGACCGGCGGCTTCGGCGGCGTCCATGGGGCGCTGGCCCTCGCGATCGTGGCCGACGCGTTTCCTCCCGCACGCCGCGGCCGCGCCACCGGCATGCTGATGTCGGCTTTCGCCGTTGCGTCGGTGGCGGGCGTGCCGCTCGGCATCGTGCTGGGCAGCAGATTTGGCTGGCAGGCGCCGTTCTTCACCCTGGCGGCACTCGGGCTGCCGCTCGTCGCCCTCGCCGCATGGGTGCTGCCCCCCGTGGACACGCCCGCGGAAGGCATCCGCCGGAACCCTTTCGCCCACCTGCTCGAAACGGTCGCGGCTCCCGCCCATCGCCGCGCCTTCGCCCTGATCGCGCTGCTCATGGTCGGCGCGTTTTCCGTCATCCCCTTCATCGGCACGGCGTTCGTGGCCAATGTGGGCGTGACCGAACGGCAGCTCCCGGCCGTGTTCATCGCCGGCGGACTGCTCGCGCTGGTGAGCACGCCACTCGTCGGCCGGCTCGTCGATCGCTACGGTGCCGGATCCGTGTTTCGCGGCATCGTGCCCGTGTCGGCCGCGATGATGGTGGTGCTGACGAATCTGCCCGCGGTGGGAATCGCCGTGGCGGCCCCGATGGCAGCCGTGCTGATGGCGGCCAACGCGAGCCGGATGGTGACGGCGATGGCGCTGATCATGTCGAGCATCGAGCCGCGGCGCCGTGGCAGTTTCATGTCGGTCAACTCGGCGGTGCAGCACGTCGCCAGCGGCCTGGGCACCACGCTCGGCGGCATGATCGTCGCGGGGGGCGCGGGCGAGCCGCTGCGGAATTTCGGGACCGTCGGCATGCTCGCCGCCGGTGCGACCATCGCGAGCCTGTGGCTCGCCGCCCGCATCCGGCCGCTGGACGAGCCTCCTCAGAGGTGGCGATGACTCAGGGCATGGGTCGGAGAGGGGAGGCTCAGCCGACGAACACTCCGCGTTTGTTACCGCTGGTGAACCCGCGAATCTGCCCGTTCACGAGGGTCGACCGCAGCGTCCAGGGGTTGCCGCTGCCGTCGGCATACGCGAACAGTTGGATCGTCGGGCTCGTGCCGGGTCCCGACGCGACCAAGACCTGGCCGGCCCGGGCCGCCACGCGCACGCCGCCCTTGAAGGCCAAGCCGAGATTCCTGGTCGACACCAGCGCGCCCGTCAGGCCGTTGTAGATGCTCACGGTCGGCTTGTTGTCCAAGCCGACGACCACATCGGCCAGACCATCGCGGTTCATGTCGGCCGCGGCGACGTACACGCCGTTGCCCCCGAGAACGGTGAAGGACCTCAGCAACGCCGCCTGCGGCTGCTGCAGCGGCACCGGCACGTTGCTCGCGGTCAGGAGCCGCCCGCTGAAGATCGAAACCCGTGCCGGGCCACCCGTGCCGCGGCCCACCACCACGTCGCCGTAGCCGTCGCCGTCGACATCGCCGCCGGCCACGCGAACGCCCGCCCGCACCCCCGCCCCGAACGGCTGGAAGGATTGGAGCAGCGTGCCGCGGCGGCCGTTGTAGATCGTCACCTGGCTCTGCCGGTTACCGGCCGAACCCACGATCACATCCGCGAAGCCGTCGCTGTTGACGTCGGCCGTGGCCACGAACACGCCGGGCCGAGCCGCCGGCCCCGTGACGCGGGCGACGACCGGAAACATCCTCGCCACCTGCCAGATCACCGAGTTCGTCCTGCCATCGACCACGATCACGGTGTCTCCCCCGCCGAGGCCGGCACCATAGACGTAGTCCACGACTCCGTCGGCGTTGATGTCGCCCGTGGCCGTCCGCCATTCCCCGAAGTAGTTCGGCAGGAGCTGGCCGGGCGCGGTCTTCACGCTGGGGATGACGTCCACGCCCGGATCACGGAACTCGAGCACCGGCCGCGTGTTCACCCCCTCCCCGGAGACCGTGAAGATCGCCGGGTTGGTGGCCGACGCCGCCTGCGACACGGCCGGGTAGTCGATCCGGTAGACGTGGCTCGTCGGTCCCGGCGCCACGTCCTCGGTGCGGAACCGAGTCTGCATGTCGCTGGCCCCCGTGCCGTCCACGTAGGAGGCGAACCGGGCGGTGAGATCCTCATCAGTCGCCAGCGCGAAGTTGGTGAACAATCCCGCCGAGGGCACGTTCCCGGTAGCGGTGGTGGTAAGCAGCGTCGTGCGGCCGGTCTGCAGGTCGCGGACGAACACGCCCCCCTTGAACGCCCTGTCGTAGACCCCCTGCACGAGGTTGTTGGCGGTGCTCGAGAACATCACGAACCGGCCGCTCTCGCTGATCGTGCTGAGCACGTCGCGGGCGCCGGCGGGGGTGGGCGATCCGAGCGTGGCCTTGTTGCCCGAGGCATTGGCGGAAAACCCGACTGAGACGAGCGACGTGGTGCCCGTGGCCGCGGCGGCCCAGTTGATCTTCCGGACCCAGAGGTTCGAGAAGCCGCCGAGGATGAAGTTCAGCGGCAGCGGCACCTGCGGCGGATTCTGCGTGAAGAGATAGGGCGCGGTGAAGCCGGGCTGGTAGAAGTTGTTGGCGGCCGTGTCGAACAGGAACGTCGAGCCATCGGCCGACATGCCGCCGAAGCTGGCGATCCGGTTCGTGTTGGCCAGGCCGTCGGGGGAGTTGACGAGCGCGGCCTTGCCGGTCGAGACGGCCGGGTTGGCCGAGGTGAACTGGAAGCCGTAGATGTCGAACGGGTTGGCCTGGTAGGTCGTCCAGTTCAGGCCGCCGCTTCCGCCGATGATCGAGACCGGCGCGAGATCCGCCGTCACGTTCGTCCAGCCCTGCACGAGGTTGCCGGCCGACGAGGTGAACGCGATCGTGCGGCCGTCGTTGCTGACGGAGTGGTTCTGCGAATCCCAAAACTCCGTCGGCGGAGCGCCGTCGAAGAACGGATCGACCGAGCCCTTGAAGAAGTCGGGCTGGGCGATGCCCGCCGCCTGCGTAGGGTCCTGCCAAAACCGGCTCACGAGCAGGTTCGTGCCCGAATCGACGTCGTTGGTGAACACGTCGAGCGAGAAATCGGAGTCGGTGGTACCCGCCACGATGTCGCCCGACTTCCGCCGCGTGCTGTAGACCACGCGGTTGCCCGCCCCGCTGATCTGACTGAACATCGGCTCGAAGAGCTCCGCGAACTGGTTTCCGGCCACGGGCCCCTGATAGTTGCCGAGGGCAGCCTCGCTGTTGCTCGTGACGCTCACCGTTTTCGCCGACCACGGCCCGCCGCCACCGAAGCCGGTCGCAGCGGCGACGAAGCAGTCGAGCGTCCAGTCGACGTTCGTGCTTTCCTGATCGAGGATGAGCGGGTTCACCGTGTCGATCCAGCCGGCCGGAACGAAGCTGTCGTAGAGCACCCGCGTGCCGTCGTCGCTGATGCCCTTGTTGAGCGTGAGCGACTCGACGGCCTCCACAAACCCATGCCATTGCTGCGTGGGGGCGGGAAAGTACTCCTGGGCAAACACGCCGGCGGCCATCGGCTGCCCCACGATCGGCGTGGGCACGCCGGGCGGCGAGAGCGCCACGGCCTGCTGCTGGCCCTTCGCATTCAGGCGGCTGACCAGCGAGATGTTGTTGGCCGGATCGGCGTCGAGAGCCCGCCAGACGAACACGTCGACGGTGCCGTTCTGGAGGTTCTGCCAGGCCGGCGTTCCCGCGCCAGACTGGGGCGGGCGATAGGTCGCCTGGTCGTTGGCCAGCGGCACGGAGGCGTCGTATTCGTTGGCTGCGATGATCGAGTCGAAGACCACGCTCTGGCCGTCGGCGCTGAGGTCGGCCGTGAGGGGCTCGAACATCGGCCAGAGGCCGTATCCGGGCACGTACGTGGAGCCGGCGGGCCCGGCGAAGGCATAACCGGCCGACTGCACGACGCTCCCCGCCCGGTGGGTGACGAGCCTCGTGAGGCCTGCCTGGGTGTCGAGCCAGAACAGATTCGGGTTGGGCGACGGGATGGTCTGCTGGCCGGCGATCACGTTGGTGTCGGTGCTGGAGAACAGCACGTACCGCCCCATCTCGCACACGTCCACGAGCGTGGCACCCGCGGGAATGGGAAACTGGTCGTAGGCGGGCACGCTGCCCGAGGCGGCGCGAGCCGCCGCCAGATCGACGATCGTGGCCGCGAGATTGAGCCGCGCCTCGAGCCGTTCTGCGGACGCGAGCCGCCCGCGCCGCGCGGGACGGGTGGCGGCGCGGCGCGATGTGCGGGTGAGGAGCGAAAAGAGCTTCGAGGGTCGCATCTGAGTCCTTTGCCAGGGTCGGGAAAGCAGGGTCGATGATTCAGGGTCGATGAAGACGGCGGCGGGGCGTCCGGCCACCAGAAGTCATGGAATCGAGAAGATCCGGGCCGGCCCGGTCACCAACGGGCCCTTGAAGGCATACCACTCGCGGGCAAGCAGGGACGGCCGCGGCATGTCAGACGACTTCACGTCGATGCGGAGGTCGCCCGGGCTGTTGCCCCAGTAGCCGCGGATGTCGACCGTGGCCCCCTGGGCGATCCAGATTTGGACCGGCCCGGTGTCCACCTCAAAGTCGAAGATTTCACGATCGCGGGCCGTGCTGTTGGTCATGTCGATCTCGAGCCGGCCGCTGAGCTGCAGCAGGCTCGTGCTGAGGTTGAGCCCGTCCTCCACGGGAGCGAAGACCCGCACCGACTCCATCGCGATGCTCGCGTTGGTGAGATCGAAGCCGTCGTCGCCCGAGTGATTGACGGTCACCGTCCTGACCCTCCACTCCTGAAACACCGCGCCGACCACCGACACGGCGTCGATGTCGTCCCGCGTGTTGCCGTCACCGTCGCCGCCGCGCGGGTCCGTTCGACCCAGATAGTTGGCCGTGATGCTTTCGGCAACGAACGACCAACTGATCGACTGCCGGCGGAGGTTCTGGGATGACACGTTGTCTTTCGTCGCGGTCCGCGTGCCGCCGCAGAAGAAGACGCCGCCGTTGTTGGCCACCGCCACCGGCTGGTTGGCGTCATCGGCCGCCTGGAAGACGACGTTTTGCGCCCGGAGCGACGATCCCGCGTCGAAAATCAGGGCCCGGGCCGTGAGCAGCCGCCAGCGTCCTGCGCCGTTGCGGATCCGCACCTCGACGCCGTCTTCGATGGTCAGCGTCACGCCCCGCCGCACATGCACCTCGGCCGTGATCACGTAGATCGCGCCCGCGGAAAACGTCACGTCGCCGGTGAGGTCGCTCGACAGCTCGACGAACCCATTGACCGCAGGCGGGAGGACGAACGGCGGCAGCGACTGCACGACGGAAGCCTGAGCCGCGGGCGGCGGCACGATCGCCATTGGCGAAACCGAAGCGAACACCACGGGCGTCACCGCAATCGGGGCGACCACGGGTGGCGGGGCCAGGGTCACGCCCACGGAGATCGCCGACGGATTGGCCCCCACGCCACCGACGGCCCGGATCGCGGCGGCACGGCTGCCTGCCCGCACGGCGCCGGTCGAAAAGAGGAGCGTGACCGGCGTCTCGGGGCCGCCGTTCGGGGCGCCGACCTTTGTCGAGACGGCATACCACCCGGCCGCCGGCGCCCCGGCGGGCTGGCCGGCCACGGTGATCCGCGCCGCGACGCGGTTGGTGGCCGCTGCGGCCAGGGATAGCGCCGCAGCGTCGCTTGGCTGCGGCTGGCCGCCACGGATTGCGACCGTCTGGCCGCCGAGAGAAAGATCGATCCGGACGTTCGCCCGCGCGGGCATGAATGTCGGCGCCTGCCTGCCATTCCAATAGGTCAGGCCACCCGTGGCCTCGAGCCGCAGAGAAGTCGCGTCGGGGAGCGACGGCACGACGACGTCGACGGACGAGGTCCAGGCGCGATGCTTCGCCGTGAAGGCCGCGACGACGGCGGCGGACGAAGTCGTCAGTGCGGCGACCTGCCCAGGACGTGGCGGGGCAACAGCCGCGAGCAGCACCGGAGCAGGCCCATCGCCCAGGGGCGGCGGCGTCTCCGGCAGCACGGACGAGCTGGCGAGGTTGACCCGCGACTCGAGCCGCTCCACGCCCATGCCGTTATCCGCGCGATGGGCGTGTGCTCGGCCTGGCCTCGATCGCCGGCCGGAGGCCGAAGAAAAGGAGCCCATAGTCCCTGATCGAACGAGTGATGAAGTCGCAGATAAGAGCCGCTGGCCGAACAGGATTTTGATCATGCCCAACCGCCTTCGCTCGAGACTACCGAGCCGCTCGTGACCAGTCAAACTTCGAGTTTTAACCCACGGGAGCCGGATTTCGGAATCTCCGGCGTTGGCTTGATCACGTCGGCGGAGGCCAAGACGACGCCGCGACGAACCATCGGCATCGTGAACCCCAATCCTCTCCTGAGGCGACGGCACTGGGCGAAAAAATCGGGAATAACTCCCCAGCAGACCAGGCGTCGCGGTTTGAGAGTTGCAGGTGAGCCCACCCGGGCGCGGTCAGCGACCTGAAAACGCGGGCGGAAGCGGCATTGATCAGGCTATCCTACGGGGGCCGGACTATGCTTTCGGGCTCCTCGCCCCTACCCACGACGATGCTGGCATCATGCTGAAAGCCTACGCGGGTCAGTGGTGTCTTATCACCGGGGCCTCCTCGGGCATCGGAGCCGAGTTTGCCCGGCAGTTGGCCGTCCGGGGAATGCATTGCGTGCTGGCGGCCCGACGGGAAGATCGCCTGCGGGCCTTGGCGCAGGAACTCGGGGCGGCCCACGGCACCCGCTGCGAGATCGTTTCCGCCGACCTGTCACAACCCCGTGCGGGTCGGGAACTGCTCGCCGAGGTGTCCCAGCGCGGCATCGCTGTGGAGCTGCTGGTCAACAACGCGGGGTTCGGGATGGTTTCGTCCCTGGATGAGACCGACGTCGCGCGGGCCCTGGAGTTGATCCAGGTCAATGTCGCGGGCCTGACCGAGCTGACGCTTCTGGCTGCGAAGGAGATGGCGCACCGCGGGCACGGCGGAATCATCAACATCGGATCGATCGTGTCGTTCCAGCCCGTGGGCTACATGGCGGTCTACGCGGCGAGCAAGGCGTACGTGCTGCATTTCAGCGAGGCGCTGTGGGCGGAGCTTCGGGCCCATGGCGTCACGGTCACGACCCTCTGCCCGGGAACGACGCGGACCGAGTTCTTCGACCAGTCTGGGGTTCCCGGATGGGCCGAGCGAAACCGCGGCCAGGATGTGACGTCGGTGGTCCGCACCGGACTGAAGGCCTTCGATTCCGGACGCCACTATGTGGTCTCGGGATGGACCAACTATCTCGTGTCGCTCGCCGTGCGGCTGGCCACGCGGGCCACGGTGGTCAAATCGAGCATGTCGGTCTTCCGCCCGCGGCGCCCGTGATGCGGCTCGTCAGGCCAGGGCCGCCGGCACCGCCCCCGCCCGGAGCGTCACTCGCATCGTGTCGGTGCAGGCGTCGACGGTTGCGCCCGCCCGGACAGCCCAGTGGAAGCCCACGGCGCGGTGGCGCGACCGCGTGCCGCGGAAGACCGCCCCGCCTTCAGCCGACGGTCGAAACGACGTCGGCGAGATACCGCTCGAGATCCGGCCCCAGTCCGCCAGCCCGGATCGCCTCGTCCACCTGCGCTCGGAGGGCCTCGACGCACTCCGCCGGCGTGGCCTCGTCGGGCAGTCCGACGACCGCGTCGAGCGGGTTGTCGGTGTCACCAGAGAGAAACCGGAACAGCTGGTTGATCGAGGCCAGGAGCGGACTGTTCGTGCGCGTGGCGGTGTCTTCCAGCAGCGTCCCGACCAGCTCGGCGTTCAGCGCCAGCCGCCGCTGAACCTCCGCGGCCGTGGCGGCCCGGAAGCCCGACTCGTCCTTGAGCGATGCGAATCGTTCCGCATCGATCGCGAGCACGTCGAGACGACAGGCGGCCGTGGCCATGACGGTCGCGACCGCCGGCTGGCCGCGCCACATGCCGATCTCGCCGAGAACGGTGGGCGCGGCGAGCGTCGCGACCTGAACCGGCACGGGCGCGGCGGCGGTGGACCGCATCACCGCCAGCGGGGATGAAGCCGACAGCACGACGTACATCTCGCCCACCGTCTGTCCCTGCCGGATGAGCGCGTCGCCCGCGGCGAGGTCGATGTCGCGACGCTCGAACGGGCGGCCCGTGCCGTCGCCGCCGTCGAGCGAGTGGAGCAGGATGGCGCCGATGAGGCGGTCCGCGGTGAGGTCGGCGGGGGCGGCGCGGTAGGCGGCCTGCAACGCGGCCACGTCGGGCCGCCGCCGGATCGCGTCCCGCGCGGACGACCGGGTCCGAGGCTCCCAGATCGTCGGCGTGCGCACGAGCCGCGCATGCCAATCCACCCGCTGTTCCTCGAGCGCGGCGGGAATCTGTCCGCCCGGAAACAGCAGGTCGCGGGTCGGCGGATCGAAGTGCCGCGCCACGTGGCCGGCGACCGTGGTGTCGGCCATTGCCGCCGTCAACGGCACGATCCGCCGGGCGATCTCCTGGCCCATGCGCCGCACCCGCGGCGACGGGGGCCGCTCCTCCAGGCGGCGCTCGTACGCGTCGCGAAACCGCTCGTGAGCGGCGAGATCGCGGGGCCCGCGGGCGAGGCCGGTGAGCCCGGCGACCTGGTAGAGGATCGTGCACAACTCGGTGGCGATCAGCCGGCCGCGAGCGCCGTCCGGTCGCACGCCGCAGGCGGCGTAGCCCCGCCGGAGCGACTCGATGAACGCCGTCGCGACATAGGCGTAATCGGCCTCGTATCCGGGCAGCACGCGAACGCCCCCCGCGTCGCGTCGCACCACGCCCGCGACATGGTGCCGAAGGTTGACAAGCCCCACGAGTTCCTCGAGCGCGGTCGCGTCTCTCGAGAGCCGGAGCGCACCGCTGAAGAAGTCGCCCGTGCCGAAGATCCGCTCACCGGCGCGGAAGTGCCCCTCGTTGCGATACGACGTGGTCACGATCGAGCCGACCCGCAGCGACCCGTAGATGCCCCCCCAGGCGAAGCCGATCGCGTCGCGAAGATAGCGGCCGCGGTGGACGCGGAGGTTGCGCAGCGTGCAGAAGTGCCATGCCAGGCGACGCATGGCCGAGCGCCGCACGTCGTCCCAGTTCAGGGCGTCGAGCGGGGCGACGTCGCGGGACGAGACATAGGCCTCGAAGGTGCCCAGCGCGGCGCCGGCGGTGCGGGATGCTGTCGACATCGGCGCGGGGGCGGGCCGTGCTCCACCGCGAACCTTCTCGGGAAAGACCCGAGCAACGAGGCTCGCAGGCACGGGAAAACGTAGCCCGGTCGATGGTTCCTCTGCAACCGGGGGCCGCTCGATCGCGGGCCGCTACGGCCACCGATCCGCGTCACGCGAGGGGAGAAAACCTGCGACCGCCGCGTCAGCTCAGGCGGCGGATGAGCCACCAGCCGACGGCCAGCTGCGCGATCAGCGCGAGGAGCCCGGACTGCGGGCTGCCCGTCGCCAGTTGCAGCCCGCCGAATGCGAGGCTCGCGGCGCAGCCCGAGAGCTTCGTGCCGACCTGCAAGAGACCGAACGACACGCCAGCATGGCCGGGCGGGGCCAGCACGGCGACGGCCGCGCGCAGCAGGCTCTGAATGCCCCCGAGCACCAGCGCCAGCAGGACGGCGAGACCATAGAGTTGCTGCGTCGAGTTCACGAACCAGGCGACCACGAGCACGCCGATCCAGCCGCCGAAGCAGAGCACAGTGGCCGGCCTCCTGCCGAACCGCGTCGAGAGCCAGCCGACGATGATCGCGCCGGGCAGAGCCACCGCCTGCACGAGGAGCACGAGCCGCACGAGCGCGGGGCCGTCGAGGTCGAACCGCTGCAAGGCGAGACTCGAAAACTGCGCGATCGCCGTCTGCACGCCGCCGAGGGCGAGCATCGCACCGCCGAGGACTGCGGCGAACGCGCGGTCCGCGGAACCGGGCGCCGCGCGGCACAGGCTCGAGGCGAATGCACCGAGTTCGCGGCCGGGCGTGGCGGCATGCCGTGCGCCGCTGCCATGGTCGAATCGGGCGACGGCTGCCGGCACGGAGAACACGAGCCACCAGGCCGCCGTGACGGCGAAGGCGAGCCGGACGCCGCCCGCCTCGTCGAGACCGAGGCGGGCATGGGCGGTGAAGACGGCCGTGGCGATCACCAGCGCGATCGCGCCGCCCGCATAGCCGGCGGCGAAGCCGTAGGCGGAAAGCCGATCGGCATCCCGATCACCGGCGATGCGTCGCAGCAGGCTGCCGGTGAACACCTGCGCGACGTCGAACCCGACACATGCCGCGACGACCGCGGCCACGACGGCGATCCGGGCCTGGGGCGGCGCGGCTGCCAGCATGAGGAAGCCCCCGGCGCCCACGCAGGTGGCGATGATCAGCGCCCGCTGGTGGCCGTCACGGCGATCCGCCCAGGCGGCGACCCACGGCACCAGCACGGCCGACGCGAGCATCGCCGCCGCGAGCGTCCAGGCCCAGATGACCCCGGCCTCGACGCCCCACACATGCTTCGCGAACACCAGGTTCTCGACATAGGCCACGACGAGCGTGATCAGCACCGTTGAGAACGCGCTGGCGGCCCAGTCGAGCAGGATCCAGGCACGGCGGGCGAAGCGGCCGTGGCGTGACAACGGAGGCGGTTGGTGGGTCATGCCGACGAATCCAGGCGGGACCGAAGTCCGGAAACGCCGCGGCGACCGCTGGCGGTCGGGCCGTCGGCAGGGCTCTGCTTCCGAGCTGCTCACCCAGGCCCACCGCGGGTCTCACATCGTGCTGAAAGCCTACGCGGGTCGCTGGTGTCTTGTCACCGGGGCCTCCTCGGCCATCGGAGCCGAGCTTGCCCGGCCGTTGGCCGCCCGGGGAATGCATGGCGGGCTGGTGGCCCGACGGGAAGATCGCCTGCGGGCATTTGGCACACGAACTCGGGGCCGTGATCGGCGGCAGAATCGTCGAGCGCATCGTTGGCCAGTGCCTCGAGAGCGCCGCTCAGGAGCCTGAGGCGCATCGCCTGCGCATGCCAAGCCAACGCTGGTGCGCGGCCGAGGCCGGATCCTGCCCGGCACCCGCTTGCCCGTGAGCCGCGGGCCAGCCTATCCTGCGACGGCGTCTCGGTCGCGAGAGATGGCCACGCCCAGCGGATCTCGACGTCATTTCCACTGCACCGCATGCACCCGCCGTCGCATCGCGGCGCATCGATCTCGATGCCCTGCGGAGCTTCGCCATGCTGCTGGGCGTCGCCCTGCATGCGGCGCTGAGCTTCGTGCCGTTTCCCTGGCCCGTGCGCGACACCGAGCGGAGCGACCTGCTGGTCCTGATCATCGGGGCCGTGCATGGCTTCCGGATGCCACTCTTCTTCCTGCTGAGCGGCTATTTCACGATGCTCGTCTTCAGCCGCCGCGGGCTGGCGAGCCTGCTCGAGCAGCGGTTCACGCGGATTTTCCTGCCGCTGGTCATCGCCACCCTCACGATCGTGCCGCTCGACACGGCGATCGAGGGCCATGCCTTGCGAACGAACCGGCGTGATCCCGCCCTCGTCGCCATGCTCTCGGGCGACGAGGCGGCGGTGCGTCAGCGGCTTGCGTCACCCGGTGCGGCCGACCGCAAGGACGCCTTCTGGGGCCTCACGCCGCTTGCGTGGGCCACGATGCGCGGTGACCCAGGAATCGTGGCGGCCGTGCTCGACTCCGGCGGCGATCCCAGCGAACGGGATGGCGGCGGCAACACGCCGCTTCACCATGCCGCCTATTTTGGTCGGGACGCGTCGGCCAGGCTCCTGATCGATCGGGGGGCGGACTCGACCGCCACGAACACGGTCGGCCGGCTGCCGGCGGCGATGATGAGCCTTCCGGCCGATCTCGTCAGCGAACTCGCGCCCCTCTTCGACATGCATCCGGTCGGCGTCGACGAGGTTCTCGCCGGCCGCGAGCGGCTGGGTGCCCTCCTGCTCACGGGTCCGAATCCAGAGGGCACGCTCGGCGGGCCGCTCGACCGGGCGACGCTCGCCTGGTCCGCGATCCTGTCGGCGGAATGGCTCCGGGTGCACGTCGGCTCATGGTCGTTGCACCTCGTGCAGACGAACGTCTTCCACCACCTCTGGTTCCTCTGGTTTCTCTGCTGGCTGGTCGCCGCCTTCGCGTTCCTCGCCGCGACGGGCCTCCTGCCGACGGGCCGCCACCGCTGGTGGCTGGTGGCGGTCTCGTGCGTGCCGCAACTCGTGATGGGCATGTCGATGACAGCGGGCTACGGCCCCGACACATCGTTCGGGATTCTGCCACGGCCGCACGTGCTCGCCTTTTACGCCTGCTTCTACTTCTTCGGCATCGCGACCTTCGCCGCGGAGGGCCTCGACACACGACTCGGCCGTCACTGGAAGCTGCTGCTGCCGACTGCGGTCGCGCTGTTCGTGGTCGGCATCGCGACGATGCACGACCGGCTGCTCGCCAGCGTGCTCCAGCCCGCCTACGCGTGGGCGATGTCACTGGGGCTGATCGGGCTGTTCACCCGGTTCTGTTCCCGGCCCAGCCCGCTCGTGTCGTGGCTGGCCGACGCCTCGTACTGGATGTACCTCGTGCACCCGCCGCTCGTGATGCTGGCGCAGATGATCGTCCGCTCGTGGCCCATGCCCGCAGACCTGAAGTTTCTCGTCGTCATGGCGCTGGTGACGCCGGTGCTGCTGCTCAGCTACCGCTATGGCGTCCGCCACACGGCGATCGGCAGCCTGCTCAACGGCCCGCGCGGCGTCGCTCAGCACCGCACCAGGCCTGCGCGATAGAGCTTGTCGAACACTCAATGGCGGCCCACAGGGGCTGCGATCTCGCCACGAATCCGTCCGGTCGCGGGATCGCCCGACGGCGCATGAACGTCGATGCTGGACAGAACCTCGACTGGCGACCACGACGCCGGCTCGATGGCGGCGGTGCGTTGAACGCGGCGACCGGCCGACCTGGCCCCGCCACGATACATCCGGATCTGCCCCATTCAGTGCCGCGGCTACGTGGCGAAACGGCGGGCTGCCGACCTGCCCGCATCGAGCGCGGCTGAAACGCAAAAAACCCCCGCAAAGCCCGGCCGAGCCGGGACTTCGCAGGGGTCTTCTGTTGAGAGGCTCCGGTCGGAGTCGAACCGACGATGGCGGATTTGCAATCCGCTGCCTTAGCCACTTGGCTACGGAGCCGGGTATGAATCGTCGTTTACGCTACGGCAGGTTGGGCCGCCTGGTCAAGTTGCGCACGTCGCGAAGACGCTGCCGGTCCTGCCGCGGATGGCGGTCCTACCGGGCACGCTAGGCATCGGCCAGCGGAGGCCCCGGGCTTCAATCCGTTCCTTCTCCGGCCGCCACGGCCGGCCTTTGGTCGGGGGCCGTCACTGCCGATATAGTCTGCGGCATCGCGCCACTCCCCCACCTTTTCATGCTGCGGCCGCCGGCCGCGGCCCCAGGAGCATCCCCCGAATGACCCAGCAGGCGACGTGCGACATCGGACTGATCGGCCTGGCCGTGATGGGCGAAAACCTCGCCCTCAACATCGCCAGCCGCGGCTACTCGATCGCCGTCTACAACCGCACCACGAGCGTCACCGACGCCTTCACTTCCGGCCGCGGCAAACAACCCACCGTCGTCGGCTGCCATACGCTCGCCGACCTCGTGGCCGCCCTGAAGCCGCCCCGCAAGGTGATGATGATGGTCAAGGCGGGCCCGGCCGTCGACGACCTCATCAAAACGCTGACCCCCCTGCTCACCAAGGGCGACGTGCTCATCGACGGCGGCAACACGCTGCCTTCCGACACCGATCGCCGCACCCGCGAGGTCGAGGCGGCGGGGCTGCTGTACATCGGCACCGGAGTCTCCGGCGGCGAGGAGGGCGCGCTCAAGGGCCCGAGCCTGATGCCCGGCGGCTCGCCCGCCGCCTGGCCCCTCGTGAAGCCGATCTTCCAGGCCATCGCCGCCAAGGTCGGCCCCCAGGGCGACATCCCCTGCTGCGACTGGGTGGGCCCGCGCGGCGCCGGCAATTACGTGAAGATGGTGCACAACGGCATCGAGTACGGCGACATGCAGTTGATCTGCGAGGCCTACTGGCTGCTCAAGCACGGCGCCGGCCTCACCAACCCCGAGCTCGCGCAGGTGTTCGCCGCCTGGAACCGGGGCGATCTCGACAGCTACCTGATCGAGATCACCCGCGACATCTTCACGGCCAAGGACCCGGACACGGGAGCCTTCCTCGTCGACCTGATCCTCGACAAGGCCGGCGCCAAGGGCACCGGCAAGTGGATGAGCCAGCTGGCCCTCGACCTGGGCGTGCCGAGCACGCTGGTCACCGAGGCGGTCTACGCCCGCTGCCTGTCGGCGCTGAAGGACGCCCGCGTGCGGGCCAGTCAGGTGCTGCAGGGGCCCGACATGGCCAACCGCGGCGACAAGGCCGAGTTCGTCGAGCAGGTGCGGCAGGCGCTCTACGCGTCGAAGATCGCCAGCTACGCACAGGGCTTCGTGCAGCTCGCCGCCGCCGCCAAGGAGCAGGACTGGCCGCTCGACTACGCCTCGATCGCCATGATGTGGCGCGGCGGCTGCATCATCCGCGCCCGGTTCCTGGATCGCATCGCCGCGGCCTACCGGGCGAAGCCCGATCTCGAGAACCTGATGCTCGCCCCCTACTTCACCGACGCCCTCGCCAAGGCCCAGCAGGCGTGGCGGCACGTGGTCGCCACGGCGGCCACGATCGGGGTCCCCGTGCCGGCCTTCATGTCGGCCCTGGCCTACTATGACGGCTACCGGCATGCGAACCTGCCGGCCAACCTGCTCCAGGCCCAGCGTGACTACTTCGGCGCCCACACCTACGAGCGGACCGACAAGCCGGGCACGTTCCACTCCGAATGGCTCGACCTCCGCAAGCCCGTGACCTGACAAGGAGCCCTTCATGGCCGACGCGTTCCTGGAAAATCTGTTCAGCCTGAAGGGCCGCACGGCCGTGGTCGTGGGGGGCACGGGCGTGCTCGGCGGCGCCTTGGCCGATGGCCTCGCCGGCGCCGGCGCCTTCGTGGTCGTGGCCGGCCGCGGGGCCGACCGGGGCGCGGCCCGTGTCGACGCGATCCGCGCCGCCGGCGGCGACGGCACGTTCGTGAGCGTCGATGCCTGCGACCGGGCGAGCGTCAAGTCGCTGCTCGACGCCACCGTCGCGGCCCGCGGCCGGGCCGACATCCTCGTCAACTGCGCCGGCGTCAACTCGGCGGTGCCCTACTTCGACATCCCCGACGAAGACTTCGCGAAGATCATCGACACGAACCTCAAGAGCACGCACCTCGGCTGCCAGATCTTCGGGGCCCACATGGCGGCCCGCGGCGGCGGCGCGATCCTCAACATCGGCAGCGTGTCGGCCGACAAGCCGCTCTCGAAGGTCTTCATCTACTCGGCCTCGAAGGCTGCCGTGGTCAACTACACGAAGAACGTGGCCCGCGAACTCGCCCCCCAGGGGGTCCGCGTGAACGTCCTCTGCCCCGGCTTCTTCCCCGCCGAGCAGAACCGCAAGATCCTCTCGCCCGAGCGGACAGCCACGATCATGGCCAAGACGCCGATGGGCCGCTTTGGCACGCCCGAAGAGCTCGTCGGGGCCGCGATCCTGCTCTGCGCCCCGGTGGCCGGCAGCTTCATCACCGGCGCGGAGATCTACGTCGACGGCGGGTTCACCGGCATGAGCATTTGACCGCGGGGAAAACACCCGCATCCTGCCGGTTTTTGCTTGGCGGCTCGTGGCGCATACCTCCAGGTGTGCGCATGCGGGGCATGGTGCGCGGAACCGGTTTCGCAAGCCTGGAGGCTTGCGCCACTGCCGCGGGCAGTGAACGCCCCGTGCGACAGACGGTACACTCCATCCCCTGCTATCTATGCCACACACGATCGTGATCTTCGGGGCCTCAGGCGACCTCACGAGCCGCAAGCTCGTGCCGGCCCTCTACAACCTGACGCGGGCCGGGTCGCTGCCCCCCGACACGCGGATCGTCGGCTTCTCGCGCACGGTGATGAGCGACGCCGACTGGCGGGCGAGCCTCCACGAGACCACCGCGAAGCACGGCGACTGCGGCCCCCTCGACGCCGCCTCGTGGGACGCCTTCGCCGCCCACATCCACTACCAGCCGGGCGACATCGGCAAGGCGGAGGACTTCGGCCGGCTCGCGGCGCGGCTCGACCAGCTCGAGGCAGGCGAGCCTGCCACGCGGGTCTACTACCTCGCCACCGCGCCGCAGTTCTACGAGCCGGCGATCACGGCGCTCGGCGCACACGGCATGGCCGACGAGGCCCGCGGCCCGCGGCGGATCGTCGTCGAGAAGCCGTTCGGCACCGACCTGGCCACGGCCCGTGAGCTCAACGCCCACCTGCACCGGGTGTTTCACGAGCACCAGGTGTTCCGCATCGACCACTACCTCGGCAAGGAGTCGGTGCAGAACATCCTCGCCCTGCGGTTTGCCAACACGATCTTCGAGCCGGTCTGGAACCGTCGGTACATCGACCATGTGCAGATCACGGTGGCCGAGGAGGTGCAGGTCGGCCGGCGCGGGTCGTATTACGACACCGCCGGCGTGCTCCGCGACATGTTCCAGAACCACCTGCTACAGCTGCTCATGGTCACGGCCATGGAGGCGCCGGTGCGGTTCGAGGCGACCGCCGTGAGGAACGAGAAGGTCAAGGTTCTGGAGGCGATCCGGCCGCTCGACCTCGGCGAGGTCCCGGCCGCCGGCGTCCGCGGCCAATACCGCGGCTACCTCGACGAGCCGGGCGTGCCGCCGCACAGCCAGACGGCCACGTTCGGCGCCGTGCGGCTGGAGATCGACAACTGGCGCTGGCAGGGCGTGCCCTTCTACCTGCGCAGCGGCAAGGCGATGAGCTGCCGGACCACGCAGATCGTGATCGGCTTCCGCCAGCCGCCGCTGGAACTGTTCGCCGCCGGCCGACGGACGTTCCACCGCGAGGCCAACCGGCTCGTGATCCAGATCCAGCCCGCCGAGGGCATCCAGCTGCACTTCCACACGAAGGTGCCCGGCGAGGGCATGCGGCTGCGGCTCACCGACCTGGAGTTCAGCTACTCCCGCGAGTTCGCCGGCCGGCTGCCCGAGGCCTACGAGCCGCTGCTGCTCGACGTGCTCGACGGCGACGCTAGCCTCTTCGCCCGGGCCGACGAGGTGGAGAAGTCGTGGGAGATCATCGATCCCTTCGTGCGGGCCTGGAGCAGCGGTGGCATGCCGCCGATCGACGCCTACGAGCCGGGCGCGTGGGGCCCGCAGGCGAGCGTCGAGTGGATGGCGGCCCAGGGACGCACGTGGTTCGACATGTGCCCGGTGCTGACGTGAACGGAACCGCCGTGGCCCTGCGGGGCCCGACCATCGGCGGCGTGGCGTTGGCCTCACCGGTCGTGCAGGCCGCCCTCTCCGGCTACAGCGACCGGGCGATGCGGGTGCTCGCCCGTCGCCACGGCGCGGCCTATGCGCTCGGCGAGGTGCTGCTCGACCAGTTCGTGGCCACCGTGGGCACCAACCGCCGCAACCTCGCCCGGCTCGCCGTGGCGGCCGAGGAGCATCCCGTCGGCGGCCAGCTGATGGGCGCGAACCCCGACGACTTCCCGCCAGCCGCCCGGCGGCTCGTGGCAGAAGGCTACGACGTCATCGACATCAACTTCGGCTGCCCCGTGAAGAAGGTCCTGGGCCGCTGCCGCGGCGGCTACCTGCTCTCGCAGCCGGCCACGGCCCTGGACATCGTGGCCCGGGTCCGCGACGCCGTGCCCCCGCACGTTCCCGTCACGCTCAAGATGCGCCGCGGCCTCGACGACTCGGCGGAAAGCCGTGACAACTTCTGGACGATCTTCGACGGCGCCTGCGGCCGCGGCGCGGCCGCGATCACCGTCCACGGCCGCACCGTGCAGCAGAAGTACGTCGGCCCGAGCGACTGGGAGTTTCTCGCGGCGGTGAAGCGGCACGCCGGCGACCGCATCGTCATCGGCTCCGGCGACCTGTTCTCCGCGGCGGCCTGCGTGGCGATGCTCGAGCGGACCGGCGTCGACGGCGTGAGCATCGCCCGCGGCGCGATCGGCAACCCGTGGATCTTCCGCCAAACGCTCGCCCTGCTCGCCGGCCACCCCGTGCCCCCGCCCCCCACGATCCACGAGCAGCGGGAGGTGCTCCGCGAGCACTGGGCCCTGTCGATGGAACTCCACGGCGAAGCGGTGGCCGGCCGCAGCATGCGGAAGTTCGCCATCAAGTATGCCCGCGTGCATCCCGACCACCTGGCGGTCCGCGACGCCTTCATCGCCGTGAAGGTCAACGCCGACTGGCAGTCCGTCCTCGACCGTTTTTATGCGGCCGACGGTCCCGGCCGCGATCCCGCCGCCGACGTGAACGAGGTGACATCCTGCGAGGCATGATGAGACCCCATCCCAAGCCTGTCGCCGATTCCTCATTCAACGAACAGGGAGGCGATGGGGGTCGGCGGCATGTCGATGTGCGAGGCGCGAGCGACGGGATCGGTGCGAGGATCGCGAGCGTGCCGGCGCCCCGCCGCAGCGAGCGAACTGGTACCGTCCCGGAGCGAATCCGGTTACAACTCCTGACCGGAATCCAACGCCGAGGAACTCGCCCCGCATGTCCACCCCCGAACTCCACGCCGTCGTCGTCTCCACGGCGCTCAAGCCCGGGAGCAAGACGCGAACCGCCGCCGACACGATCGCCGCCCGCCTCGCGGCCGAGGGCCTGTCCATCGACCTCGTCGATCTGGCCACGGAGCCGCTGCCCGGCTGCGACGGCTTCACCTGCTACCAGGACGAGCGGGTGCACGTCATGACCCGCCGCGTGCGGGCCGCCGACCTGATCGCGGTCTGCTTCCCGGTCTACAACTACCAGCCCAACGCGGCCGCCAAGAACTTCGTTGAGCTCACCAACGACGCCTGGAAGGACAAGGTCGTGACGTTCGTGGCCAACGCCGGCGGGGACCGCTCGTTCCTCGCCCCCCTGCCGCTGGCCAACGCGCTGATGGTGGACCACCGCTGCGTGATCGTGCCGCAGTTCCTCTACCTGCCGCCGGCCGCCTTCGACGCCGCGGGCAAGGTGGTGCTCGACGGCCTCACAGCCGAGGTCTTCGACCAGCAGATCGCCGCCGCGATCCGCCTGGCCCGCGCCTGGGCGTCACGCGGTCGGACTGACAATGCCTGAGGTCGGGCCCTCTGAAGCGGCGGTCTCCGACCGTCGTGCTTCGCGAGTCGGGAACGGGCGTAACTCGCACATCTCGCCCCGTCGTTGAGCCAGTCTGCCTCTTGGGACTGGTGTTGCGTTCCGGTCTGTCGGGTTTGGCGGTTCCGTTCCTTGAAGCCGGAGGCGCGAGTTTTGCTGTTGCACGGAGGAGCTCAACAGAGCGGCGCCGCTGCAGGGATCCTGCAGCGAATCGTATTTTTGACCACCCGTACACAGGCGATCGGTCTCGTCACCGGTCCAAGAAGCCCCGGGTGGAAACCCGGGAGCGTGATGCACGCGAACCCGCGGCTTCGTGCCGTGGTTCGCTTGGCGGGCCGCCGCCCGCTTGGAATCAACCCGGCCCTCCAGGCCTGGCACCCGCACAAGAAGCCCCGGGTGGAAACCCGGGAGCATGATGCACGCGAACCCGCGGCATCGTGCCGCGGTTCGCTTGGCGGGCCGCCGCCCGCTCGGAGTCAACCCGGCCCTCCAGGCCTGGCATCCGCACAAAAAGCCCCGGGTGGAAACCCGGGGGCATGATGCACGCGAACCCGCGGCATCGTGCCGCGGTTCGCTTGGCGGGCCGCCGCCCGCTCGGAGTCAACCCGGCCCTCCAGGCCTGGCATCCGCACAAGAAGCCCCGGGTGGAAACCCGGGGACTCCGGGTGTGAAAACCATCCCGCCGTCCATGCCGCATCGCGCAACGTGATTTCCCGGTTCAAACCCACATCGCATGGCACCCGGGATGAGATGCAACCCGGAGTCCCCCGGCTCCCGCCGGGGGCTTTTTCTGCCGTTCGCGTGTGTCCCAAGAAGCCCCGGGTGGAAACCCGGGAGCATGATCCACGCGAACCCGCGGCATCGTGCGGTTCGCTTGGCGGGCCGCCGCCCGCTTGGAATCAACCCGGCCCTCCAGGCCTGGCACCCACACAAGAAGCCCCGGGTGGAAACCCGGGGACTCCGGGTGTGAAAACCATCCCGCCGTCCATGCCGCATCACGCAACGCAATTTCCCGGTTCAAACCCACATCGCATGGCACCCGGGATGAGATGCAACCCGGTGTCCCCCGGCTCCCGCCGGGGGCTTTTTGTGCCGTTCGCGCATGTCAAGCCGAGCGCACGACTGGAGAACGCGCAACAACAAAAGCCGCGAGCCGAGGGAATGCGGATGGCCTCCCGTGGAGCGCCGCGGATTCCCTCATCTGACGATTCGGACTTCCCTGCAGCGGCGCCGGCGTGGCCGCCGCGGCCACCGCGTTGCTGGTTCCGAGGCGCTACACCTGTTTCATCTACCATCGCTGCATCCATGCAGCGGCTCGCGCCCAGGAAACCTATGGCGAAAACGACCGTTCCGTCGGCCGGGGCAAGCGAGATGTGCGCGTTACGCCCGTCGGGAACCCATTCGACGGTCGGAGACCGACGCTCCAGATTTGGTCGGAGACCGACGCTCCAGGCTCGTAAGAAGCCGCCACCGCAGCCCGGCCTTTGGTTTGAAATCAAGATGCACGCGGCCTCCGTTTTGATGCATGAGAACGACCGTCACCATTCGTGACGACCTCTCGCGACGGGCGAAGCAGCTGGCGCTGGCCCGCTCGTGCACGCTCAGTGCATTGGTGGAAGAATCCCTGCAGCAGGCGCTCGCCGGCCAGCAGGCTGGCGCCCGCCCGAAGCCGGGTCGGCCACCGACGTTCCGCGGCAGGGGATTGCAGCCGGGCGTCGATCTCGACAGCTCCGCAAGCCTGATCGAGATCATGGAGGGCCGGTGATCCTGGTCGACGTCAACGTCCTCTTGTACGCCCATCGGGCCGATGCACGCGGCAATCTCGTCGGCGACGCGTACCATGCGGCGCTGGCCATCGAGACGGGGCGACGTGGATCACGACCGACCGCGACTATGCCCGCTTTCCAGGACTGAAGTTTCGCCATCCGCTCGGCGACGACGGCGGCTCCGCAGCGGGCTGACAGGCTGGCTGTTCGGAATGCCTGTCCGGACCGATGGTCGCGTTGCGACAGGGCACCGCGCGGCGTTCGTCACGGCCCCGCGGCGGCCGCCTGCGCCCACCAGGCCCGGAGCGTCTTCACGCCCGCCATGGCCTGTTCATGCTGCAGGGCGGCGGGCTGCATGTGCTTGGCATTCGATGCCATCGCCTCCCGCATGGCCTGGGCCTGTGCCCGCGGGTCGGAGCCCCGGATGGCCTCTGGGTTGCCGTCCGGGGGATAGAATGCCCGGTCGGGCAGCTTCGTGGCCAGCCAGATTCCCTCCTCGCCCTCCCGGAATCGATGCACACCTTTCGCCCCCCGATGGGTCGCGACCAACCGGATCGTCGCATCCTTCAGCATCTCGCCGATCGTCGCATCCTTCAGCATGTCGCCCTTGAGCACCGCGGCGACCTCGACCACCACGACGTCGCTGTTGACGTCGAGCGGCTCGACGGACGCGACCTTGCCGCGAACGATCGCATCGGCCTTGCTCACCGCATCCCGCACAGGGATGGCCTCCCAACTCGTGGCCGAGGCTTCACCGGCCAGGGCGATCGCCGCCAGGATCACGATCACGGCCCGGGCTCCGCGGGATGCGATGGTTTTGCTCGTCATGCTGCTGCTCCTTTTTCGGTTGGCGGTTTCGTTCTTGGGCAAGCTCGCGTCACGGCCCGCGACGGGCCTGGCCGACGACACGGATATGACGACACGGAGATCATGCTCATTTGGGCCGCCCGCTCCGCTGCCGCTCTTCGAGCCACGCTGGGATTATGAAGTCGTCGGTCTCGCTGCCGTCGGGCTCGGCGATGAACTCCAGCGTCGCGACGAGTGGGATCTCGACATCGCGCTTTTCGATCAGGGCGGAGAGCGTCTTGGGGGAGATTTTCTTGAGGCTGGGGAGCGAAAGTGGGCCTTTGCGCGTGGCGAGGGCTTTGGCAACGACGACGGAGTCGGGGGTGTCGAGGGTGGTGATCTTGGGGAGTTGCCCGTCCCATTTCGGGCTGGCAGCAAGCACCTTGGCGGTGGCGGCATCGAGGCTGGTCAGGCTCGGAAGGCGGCCGCTCCACCGTTTGGCAGCAGCGAGCGCGTTGGCGGTAGCAACGTCAAGCGTGTTCAGGCCGGAGAGCGACAGCAAGAAAGCGGCCGACTTGAACTCCGCGAGCGCCTGCGCCGTGTCGGCATCGAGCCTGGTCAGGCTGGGAAGTTGCCCGTCCCATTTCGGGTTGGCAGCAAGCACCTTGGCGGTGCGTGCGTCGAGCGCGGAGAGGCCGGCGAGGTTCAGGAACATGACATTCGCGAACCCCTTGGCCGTCTCGGCGTCGAGCGTGGTCAGGCCGTCGAGGTACAGACGGTGCTTGAACTTCGCGAGCGCCGTGGCCGTATCGGCATCGAGCGTCGTCAGGCCGCGGAGGAACAGGTAACCGCCCTTGAACTCCACGAGCGCCGTGGCCGTGTCGGCGTCAAGCGTGGTCAATCCGTCGAGAAGCAGCGGGCCTCTCGAATATCCCGCCAGTTCCTTGGCCGTCTCCTTGTCGATGGACTTCAGGCCATTCAGGGGCAGGCATCGGGATTCCGTCACTCCGAAACCGGAACGGGGCCGCGGGTTGGCAGGGCTGTTTCCGCCGATCCCCACCGCCACACTCACCCCCGAAAACTCCGTCGCCAACTTCCGCGCCCGTTCCGGCGTCAGGCTCTCGATCTTGTTCGTGTCCGCAGGCAACTCGTCGGCACGCACGGGAGCGATGCCGAGCAGCATCCCAGACACGAACAGGGCGACGGCTACCAGAAACAGATTCGACTTCGCGGTCGTCATTGTGGGTCTCGGTGCCAGAGGAAGGCGGGGTAAGACGGGTTCGCGGTGTTGGACGCCGCAAATCGATTCCAGCGTCTTGATGAGCGGGATCTCGACAGCGTGCTTTTCGATCAGCGTGACGGGGGCGACAAGCGCAAGCCCCACCCCAGGCAAAGGCCGGCGGCGCGTTCAAGGACGAAAGACATACGGAGGTTCTTCACCGAATCTCGCTCATTGCCGATTGGTTAACCGGGTCGGGGAGAATCACGTCCGAATAGAGGCGCGAAGCCCTGCAAAGGTTCCCGCGGCACCGAGGATTTCGCCAGACAGCCGGCCACGGATGCGTCTGACACGGGAAAAACATCGAAACCGGCAGCCTCCGCAGGAAGCCGGCCGCGGCGGTCTCTGACCGTCGTGCCCTGCCCCTGTAGCGGCGGTCGTGCCTCGCCTGTTGGGAACGCTTTCGGCGGTCAGAGACCGCCGCTCCAGATTTGGCCAGAGACCGCCGCTACAAGTCCTCGACGACGCCCGCAGCCTGCCATTGCGCGAGCGCCCATGCCGCCGCCTCGCGGACGGCCGGTTCCACGTCGGCGAGGGCTGCCGTCAGGGCTGGCAACGCCGCCGGGTCGGGCCGGTTGCCCAGCGCGATCGCCGCCGACCGCAGCAGGCCGCGCCGCTTGGCCCGCAGGAGCGGTGAGTCCTGGAAGCGGCGGCGAAATGCGGCCTCGTCCAACCCGAGCAGTTCCACGAGGTCGAGCGTGGTCATGCCGTCCTGCGGCTGGAACGCGGGTTCCGCCGACCCGGGCGCGTGCCGGTTCCACGGGCAGACCTCCTGGCAGACGTCGCAGCCGAACACCCAGTCGCCCATGCCGGCCCGCAGCGATGCGGGAACCGGCCCGTGGTCTTCGATCGTGAGCGTGCTGATGCACTTCGTCGCATCGAGCACCCGCGGCTCCACGAAGGCCCCGGTCGGGCAGGCGTCGAGGCAGGCCGTGCAGGTGCCGCAGTGGTCCGTCTCGAGCGGCACGTCGGCGGGCAGATCGAGATCGGTGAGCAGCGCCGTGAGGAAGAAGTAGCTCCCGGCACGCGGGTCGATGAGCATCGTGTTCTTGCCGATCCAGCCGAGACCGGCGAGCAGGCCGTAGTCGCGCTCGGCCAATGGCGCCGAATCGACCACACCGCGGGTGCGGCAGCCCGGCACGCGGGCCTCGAGCCAGGCCCCGAGCACGTTCGACCGCTCGCGCAGCAGGTCGTGGTAGTCGTCGCCGCGGGCGTAGCGGGCCACGCGGCCGCGGCCGGGCACGGACTCCGCGGGAGGATCGGCCGGGTAGTCCGTCGCCAACACGATCACGCTGCGGGCGCCCGCCAGCAGGTGCGCCGGATCGCTCCGCAGCGGTTCGTGCCGCGCAAGCCAATCCTGCATCACTCCGGCACGCCCCGCCGTCAGCCAGTGCCGAAACGCGTCGTGATGCGGCGGCGGCACGGCCGGGGCGATACCAACGCGGTAAAACCCGATCCGCGCCGCCTCGGCCCGCAAGGCGGCCGCAAGCGCGTGGACGTCGAGGCCGCTCATGGGACTGTCGGGCGTTGGCATCGGTCGCGGCCGGCGGGAGAACCTGGGCAAGGCGGGCTCGGACCGAAGCCGGACCGAGCAGGCGAGGCGGGGCGGGCGACGGGAACTGGTATGGACCCACCCGGTGGAGTCGCTATTGTCCCGGCCCGAACCGTCCCGGGCATTGTCTCCTCGGGCGCGGCGTTTCCCAAGACTCTTCCCTCGTGGAGTGCCTGCCGTGTCGACCTGTCATTTGTCCCGTCGCGACGCCACCCGCGCCGCGAACGTCGACCAGCACCTGGGCGCACACCGTTCGTATCTCTGCCTGGCGACCGCGGCACTCGCGGCCGCGGCACTCGTGGGCCTCGCCGGCTGCCAGACCGCGCGGGCCCCGACCACGGTCGCCCCACCGGCCACCGGGATGATCGGCCAGGCCGCTCCCTACGGCGTCATGCCGCAACAGATGGGCGCGGCCTATCCCGCCGCCCCGCCGATGCCCGGCCCCGCGACCCAGTGGCAAGCCTCGGCTCCGGCGGCCCCGGCTCCGAACACATGGTCGTGGGCGCAGCCGCAGCCGGCCGCGCCCGCGATGCCAACCGCACCTCAAATGCCGAGCTCGCAGAGCATCGCCAACCAGGGCCAGCAATTCGGCAACCAGATGCAAGCCCAGGGGCAACAGTTCGCCAATCAGATGCAGAACTCGGCGAACCAGCAGTGGCAGCAGATGGCCAACCAGACGCAGCAGCAGGCCAACCAATACATGAATCAGGCCACGCAGCAGGCCAATCAGTACATGAACCAGGCGGGCCAGCAGGCCCAGCAGTATGTCAATGGCGCCCAGCAGCAGGTGACGGCCCAGATGCCGACCGGCCAGCCACCGGCCGCGAATGCGAGCTGGAATCCGTTCGCCACGCCGGCGACGTCGATGCCCCCGGCGCGGGCCACGCCCGCAGCCCCGCCGCGGTACTGACTTCACGGCTGTCGGGCCATCCATGGCCCCGACAGCCTTGGCGAGGCGTGAGCAAGCTCACGACTCGCAGGCGGTCGCACCTCCGGGCGACCGTGGCCGCAGCACAGCTGCGGCGTGCGATGGCTCGCCAGCCCGGCGAGCCTCGCGTAAGCCGAAGCAGGCCCGAAGGGATGCGCCGGCGCGAAAGCGAGCCCATCCATGGCCCCGACAGCCTTGGCGAGGCGTGAGCAAGCTCACGTCTCGCAGGCGGTCGCACCTCCGGGCGACCGTGGCCGCAGCACAGCTGCGGCGTGCGATGGCTCGCCAGCCCGGCGAGCCTCGCGTAAGCCGAAGCAGGCCCGAAGGGATGCGCCGGCGCGAAAGCGAGCCCATCCATGGCCCCGACAGCCTTGGCGAGGCGTGAGCAAGCTCACGTCTCGCAGGCGGTCGCACCTCCGGGCGACCGTGGCCGCAGCACAGCTGCGGCGAGGAGGCACGCAGCGCGGCCTGCGGCCGCTGCGTGCCCGCCTGGCAGGCGGCCCGTTGAACCCGGAGTTCACAGGTCCAAGAAGCCCCGGGTGGCAACCCGGGGACACCGGGCATGGAGGCCATCCCGCCTTCCATGCCGCACGACTACAGGCGCTTCCCAACTTCGAACCCGCATCGCATGACACCCGGCAAGGTGTGCGACCCGGAAGCCCCCGGCTTCCGCCGGGGGCTTTTTGGGAGAGCGCTAGGCCCGGAGGGCCGGGTCGATCCACAGCGGGCGGAGGCCCGCCAAGCGAACCGCGGCACGATGCCGCGGGTTCGCGTGCATCATCCTCCCCGGCTTCCGCCGGGGGCTTTTTGGGAGAGCGCCAGGCCCGGAGGGCCGCGTTGACCCCAGCGGGCGCAGGCCCGCCAAGCGAACTGCGGCACGATGCCGCAGGTTCGCGTACATCATCCTACCCGGCTTCCGCCGGGGGCTTTTTGGGAGAGCGCTAGGCCCGGAGGGCCGGGTCGATCCCCAGCGGGCGGAGGCCCGCCAAGCGAACCGCGGCACGAGGCCGCGGGTTCGCGTGCATCATCCTACCCGGCCCCACACCACGGCTTGGCCCGCGGCCGCAGCCAGGCGACAATCGCTGGATCCGGCCCCCCTTCCGCCCACACCGCTTGTAGTGCAACGCATGTTCGATTGGCTCGGCAGCATCGCGCCCGGGAGGCGTCCGGCGATCACCGCCGCGACCTGGAGAGTCGTGCGCGAGATCGACACGCTCGCGGCCGAGATGGAAGCCCTCGACGACGTCGCGCTGAAACGTCTCGGCCGCTCGCTCTCCTACCGGGCCCGCTCCGGCGAGGCCGCCGACTCGTTGATCATCGAGAGTTTCGCCGCCACCCGTGAGGCCGGCCGACGGCGGCTCGGCATGCGGCACTATGACGTGCAGCTGCTCGCGGGCGTGGCCCTCGTCCACGGCGCGATCGTGGAGATGCAGACCGGCGAGGGCAAGACGCTCGTCGCCACGCTGCCGCTGGTGCTCTACGCCCTGGCCGGCAAGGGCGCCCACCTGGCGACGGTCAACGACTATCTGGCCCGCCGCGACGCGGAGTGGATGACGCCGATCTACGAAGCCCTCGGCCTGTCGGTGGGGATCGTCGAGTCGCAGATGGACTTCGACGCGCGGCGGAAGGCCTACGCCTGCGACGTGACCTACGGCACGGCCAAGGAGTTCGGCTTCGACTTCCTCAAGGACCGGCTCATCGGCCGCGAGCTCGCCGAGGGCCGCGGCGACCTGGGCGCGACGCTCACGGGTGCGGCGGCTGGCAGCGCAGCGAAGCTCCTGCAACGGCCCTACTGGTTCGCGCTCGTGGACGAGGCCGACAACGTGCTCATCGACGAGGCCCGCACGCCGCTGATCATCGCCTCGCCCCCCGGCGAGGCGCAGGCCGTGCAGCAGGCCGTGTTTCGCTTCGCCGCCCGGGCGGCCCGGGAACTCGAGGCCCGGGCCGACTTCGAGAAGGAAGTGCAGAAGCAAACCTGCGAACTCCTCGGCCGGGGACGGAGCCGCGTGCGGGCCCTCGACCGGCCGCCGGAGCTCGACTCCACGAGCCTGCTGGAGCTCTACGACGCCGTCGAGCGGGCGCTGCGGGCCCGCGAGTTCTTCACCCGCGACCGGCAGTACGTCGTCCGCGACGGCAAGATCGTGATCATCGACGAGTTCACCGGCCGGGCCGCCGAGGGACGCACCTGGCGTGACGGCCTGCACCAGGCGGTCGAGGCCCAGGAGGGGATCGAGATTACGGTGCCGTCGGGGCACGCCGCGCGGATCACGATCCAAGACCTGTTCGCCCGCTGGCCGCACCTCGCGGGCATGACCGGCACGATCGCCACCAGCGCCCGCGAACTGGCGCGAACGTACGACGTGGACGTGGCCGTGGTGCCGACCAACAAGCCCGCGATCCGCGAGCGGCTGCCGGCGGTCGTGTGCGGCGACTACCCGGAGAAACTGCACCGCATCATCGCCGACGTCGCCGCGATGCACGCCCTGGGCCGGCCGGTGCTGATCGGCACGCGGTCGATCGACAAGTCGGAAGACCTCTCCCGGCTGCTGGAGCAGGCCGGCCTGCGGCACGTCGTGCTCAACGCCCGACACATCGACAAGGAGGCCGAGATCGTCGCCGCGGCGGGGCAGCTCGGGAAGATCACGGTCTCGACGAACATGGCCGGCCGCGGCACCGACATCAAGCTCGGCGAAGGCGTGAAGGAGCTCGGCGGTCTGCACGTCGTCTGCACCGAACTCCACGACTCGGCCCGCATCGACCGCCAGCTCGTGGGCCGCTGCGGCCGCCAAGGCGATCCCGGCACGTGGCGGCAGTTCCTGGCGCTTGACGACGACATCCTCGTGCAAGGCTTCGGGCCGAAGCGGGCCGCACGGATCGCCGCCGGCCTGAGGGGCCGACTGGGCGGGAGCACGGCGGGACTGGAACGGGTCTTCAAGCGGGCCCAGCAGCGGGTGGAAGCGCGGCATGTCCGCCAGCGGCGGCTGCTGGAATATGTGGAGCGGCAGCGGGCGGAGGCCCACATCCAGATGAGCCAGGATCCGTATCTCGACGCCGCGAGCTGACTTCAGCGCCTGCACGGCCATCCATGGCCCGAGCAGGCTTTTGCCCGGCTGGTCGCAGCCAACGTGCGACCAGCCGGGCAAGCGGCCGCACCTCCGGGCGGCCGTGGCCGCCGCGGACCGGTGGCGGCGTGGCTCATTGTGTAGCGGTCTCTGACCGTCTTGCCCGGTTGCCGGGAAGCCCGAATCGGAAGATGAGCGAATACGCGTCCCTGCACTCAAAGCCACCCACATGCCCTCGGCTCACGCCTTTTGATGGTGCGGGGGGTGGAACGGCAGGGCGTCGCCGCTGCAGGAATCCGCATGCGACCGTTGTTTTGCAAATCCTTTGAATTGGGAATCGGTCTCGTCGCCCATCCAAGAAGCCCCGGGTGGAAACCCGGGGACTCCGGGCATGAAAACCACCCCGCCGTCCATGCCGGATGACGGCACACAATTCCCGGTTCAAACCCACAGCGCATGGCAACCGGGAAGGCATGCCACCCGGAGTCCCCCGGCTTCCGCCGGGGGCTTTTTGTGTGAGCGCCAGGCCCGGAAGGCCGGGTTGAAACCAGCGGGCAAAGGCCCGCCAAGCGAACTGCGGCACGACGCCGCAGGTTCGCGTGAACCATGCTCCCCGGCTTCCGCCGGGGGCTTTTTGTGTGCGTGCCAGGCCCGGAAGGCCGGGTTGAAACCAGCGGGCAAAGGCCCGCCAAGCGAACTGCGGCACGACGCCGCAGGTTCGCGTGAACCATGCTCCCCGGCTTCCGCCGGGGGCTTTTTGTGTGAGCGCCAGGCCCGGAGGGCACGGGTTGACTCAGCCCCCGCTCCCGTGTGAGCCTGTGATCCGAGGTCATGTGATGGAAACGTTCCTGCGCGTCGCAACCATCGTCGTCGGGCTGGCACAGGCCGGCGCCGTGGAGCCGGCGGCCGACGGCACGCAATCGGTCGTCGTGCCCGCCGATCGACCGCCGCCAGCCACGGAGCCGTCCGTGCTCGTGCCGCAGCCACCGACGGCGAACCCACCGTCGCAACCGCCGCCGGCCGCTCCTCCCGCGGTACCGCAGGCTGGACTGGCCACCGACATGCTCGCCCAGGCGCTCGAGCCGCTCGCCGGCCGGCCCGGTGCCACCAATGGCACCGCGGCACTCTACGCCCGGCCCCTCCCGCTGCTCGAGGCGCTCGATCGCTCCGGCGACCGAGGCCGGCGGCTGTGGATCACGCAGGCCTACTGGAAGGTGGCCACGGCTTTCGCCGCCGTTCGCTGGGCGACCGAGGCGATCGAGCGGCTGGAGCTCGTCGCCCCCGGTGGCGACCCGCACGACCGTGCCACCCTCGACGTCGCCACGGCCGCCGCCCGCGCCGATCTCGCCGATGCCCGGGCCCAGCTCGGCGCCGCGCAGCAGGAGCTCGTCGATCTCTCCAAGCTGCCCGTCACCGATCCACTGCCCTGGCCCGTCGATCGGCCGCTCGCGATCCCCTATCAGACGCACTTCGAGGCGATCTTCGCGACGCGGCCGGCCACCGGTCGCGTGCGTGCCATCGCCCGCACATTGCCGGCCCGGCACGAGGCGCTCGAGGCCCGTGCCGCGGCCGTGCGGGCCGCCGAGAAGGCGGCGACGATGGCCGAGGCTGATCATGCCCAAGGCAAGCGGCCGATCGAGGCGGTGATCGCAGCCCATGCCGCGCTCGTGGGCCAGCAGCGAGAGTTTCTCCAGGCCACAAAGGCCTACAACCTCGACATCGCCGAGTATGCGATGGCCGCCGCCGATCTCTCCATTCCCGACGACCGCTTCGCGGCGATGCTCATCGGCGCCCCGATCCAGTGGCGACAGCCGCCCGCCACCGCGCCCGCAAACCCCGCCGCCCCGGCCACGCCATGACGCCCGAGACCGCCTCCGCGCCGATGCCGGCCGTCGCCCCGCTGGCCATCGGCTCGGTCGTCGTCGATCCGCCGATCCTCCAGGCGCCGATGGCGGGTTACACGAACTATGCCTATCGCCAGGTGGTCCGCGAGTTCGGCGGCGCGGGTCTGCTTGCCACGGAGATGATCGCGGCCCGCAGCGCGATCTGGCTGGAGACCAACCGTGGCGAGCATCCCGACCGGCTGTGGGGCGTGCGTGACGAGCCGCGGCCGCTCGCCGTGCAGATGTGGGACAACGACCCCGACAACCTGGCGGCCGTCGGCCGCCGCCTGGCACAGGACTTCCGCGTCAGCGTGGTGGATCTGAACTTCGGCTGCCCGGTGCGCCAGGTCACGGAAAAGGCGCACAGCGGCTCGTGGCTCCTGCGCGATCCCGACCGCGTGGGCACGATCGTGCGCCGCGTCGTCGAAGCCTGCGACGGCGTGCCGGTGACGGCGAAGATCCGCCTCGGCTGCTCCGACTCCTGCCGCACCGCCCTCGAGGTGGCGCAGCGGATCGAGGAGGCAGGGGCGTCGTGTCTTACGGTGCACGGCCGCGTGGCTGCCCAGTTCTTCACGGGCGCGGCCGACTGGGAGGCGATCGCGGCCGTGAAGCGGAGCGTCTCGCGGATGCCGGTGGTGGGCAACGGCGACATCGACTCCCCCGAAACGGCGGTCCGCCGCCTGCGCGAGACGGGCGTGGACGGCGTGATGATCGCCCGCGAGGCGCTTGCCCGGCCTTGGATCTTTGCCCAGGCGGCCGCGCTGCTCCGCGGCGCGGAGCCGCCCCCGGACCCCACGCTCGCCGAACAGCGGGAGATCGTGCTTCATCATTACGACCTCGTCTGCCGCCGCTTCGGCGCCGAGCAGGGCACGCTCCTGATGCGGAAGTTCGCCTGTTCCTACGCCCAGGGGCTGCCCGGAGCGCGTGATTTCCGGGGAAAAGTCTCGCGTGTCACCAGTCGCGAGGAGTTTTTGCAGGTCATGGACACATGCTTTCCGCGAGCAGCCACCCATTTTTCCGCATAGAGGGTTGTCAAAAGTCGGGCAGGCGCTACATTTGGTGCGGAAAGGCAGAATGATGAGTGCTCCCGGCAACCACGACCAGCGAACCACAGACGCAGCGGTGATCGAACTGCTGCGCGTCGATTCCGCCCTGGAAATCGGCGACTTGGCCGAGGCGTTGGGCGTCACGGCCACGGCCATCCGTCAGCGTCTCGACCGCCTGATGCGTTCCGGCCTCGTGGAGCGGAAGACGGTGGCCCGCCCCCGGGGCCGCCCGGCCCATGCCTACAGCCTCACCGCCGAAGGTCGCCGCTGTGGTGGCGACAACTTCCGCGACCTGGCGATGGTGCTGTGGCGGGAAGTGCGGAGCGTGCGGGAACCCGCTGTTCGGCAGGGCTTGCTGTCCCGCATCGGCTCCGCGATGGCGGACATTTACCGGCCGGAAGTTTCGGGTGAAAACGCCGCCGAGCGGCTGCGGTCGCTGGCGGATGTGATGCGGCGGCGGAACGTGTCCTGCGACGTTCAGGACGCCCCGGGAGACCTTGCCGTGCTCACGAGCTACTCCTGTCCCTATCCTGACCTCGCCGAACAGGATCGCTCGATCTGTGCCGCGGAGCGGCTCATGCTCCAGGATCTGGTCGGCAGCTCCGTGGCGTTGTCGGAATGCCGCCTCGACGGCAGCTCCTGCTGCCGGTTCACGGCGGGCTCCGGGGCAGCGTGCGGCGACGGTGCGGCGGCGGGCGAACCCACCGCAGGGACTTGAAAACAAACGGGTTACACCATCGAATGCCGGGCGGTTTCCCCCCGGATCGCCTCGGAGTTCACGACCATGACACAGCCATCCCTGGCAGGAAAGCCCTGGATCGAAGGCCGGTTCGAGGAGAACCTCGTCCTCACCACGGTCGAGCAGGCGATCAACTGGGCCCGCCAGTCGAGCATCTGGCCGATGACGTTCGGCCTGGCCTGCTGCGCCATCGAGATGATGGCCGCCGGCGCCAGTCGCTACGACATGGACCGCTTCGGCGCCGGCGCCTTCCGGGCCACGCCGCGGCAGGCCGACCTGATGATCGTGGCCGGCACGGTGACCTACAAAATGGCCAGCCGCGTCCGCCGGCTCTACAACCTGATGCCCGATCCGAAGTATGTGATCGCGATGGGCGCCTGCACGACCGGCGGCGGTCCGTACTTCAAGTGGGGCTACCACGTCGTCAAGGGCGTCGATCTCGTCGTCCCGGTGGACGTCTACGTGCCCGGCTGCCCGCCGCGGCCGGAGAGCCTGCTCGAAGGCCTGATGCGGATCCAGGACAAGATCCTCGGCCAGCGGATCGCCAAGCAGAAGGGCGCCGCCGGCAAGGTGGCCGACGAACTGCCGGTCCCGCACCACTCCGGCTACGTCGCCCCAGCCGTCGCCTCCGACACGCTCGTTTACGACCACCAGAAGGTCCAGGCCTGACCCGTTCCTCCAACCCCCGATCCGCCATGCCTGCCCGCGACACGCTCGTCATCAAGAATCTCCACGTCTCGGTCGAAGGCCAGGAAATCCTCAAGGGGGTGAACCTCGAGATCGGCCGCGGCGAGGTGCATGCCCTGATGGGGCCCAACGGCTCGGGCAAGAGCACGCTCGGGTACGCGATCATGGGGCATCCGGGTTACGAGGTGACCGCCGGCTCGATCGAACTCGTCGCGGCCGACGGCTCCCGGCACGACCTGCTCGCGATGGAACCCGACCAGCGGGCTCGGGCCGGCGTGTTCCTCGCCTTCCAGCGGCCGATGTCGATTCCCGGCGTGCGGCTGGCCGATTTCCTCCGCCACGCCGTCACCAACGTGCGGAACCCCAACCGCAAGGAAGGCCAGGACCTGCTCCCGATGAAGGAGTTCCGTGGCGAGCTCAAGGCCAAGATGGGTGAATTGTCGATGGATACCGACTTCGCCCGCCGCTACGTCAACGACGGCTTCTCCGGCGGCGAGATGAAGCGGGCCGAGATCCTCCAGCTCGCCATGCTGCGGCCGAAGTTCGCCGTCCTCGACGAGACCGACAGCGGCCTCGACGCCGACGCGGTGCGGCTGGCGAGCCAGAGCATCGCCCGCATCGGCGGCGCCGACATGGGGATTCTGATCATCACGCACCACGAACAACTGCTCGAGCACAACACGCCCCTCAAGACGCACGTCATGCTCGGCGGCCGGATCGTGGAGTCGGGCGGGCCGGAGCTGGCCGTCGAACTGCACAAGCGGGGCTACGAGCGAATTCGCGCCGCCTATCCGGAGGCGGCCGCGGCCGAGCGGGAGATGGATGACCGCAAGACGGCGGCCCGCGAGCCGGTCACCGCCTGATCCAGCACACAGGAGATCGCACCATGTCCACCGGCCTCGACGATTCCGCGACACTCGCCCTCGGCGAAATCAACAAGTACGACTTCCGCACCGACTCCCCGGCGGTCTTCAAGGCCCGCAAGGGCCTCGACGCGACGATCGTCTCCCAGATCTCCGAGATGAAGCGCGAGCCGGCGTGGATGCGGGACTTCCGCCTCAAGTCGCTGGAGATCTTCGACTCCAAGCCGATGCCGCACTGGGGCGGCCACGTGGGTGTCGACTTCCAGGACATCTTCTACTACCTCAAGCCGGCCGAGCAGCAGGGCAAGACCTGGGAAGAGGTGCCTGACGCGATCAAGCAGACCTTCGACCGCCTGGGCATCCCGGAGGCGGAGCGGAAGTTCCTCGCCGGCGTGAAGGCCCAGTTCGAGAGCGAAGTCGTCTACGGCTCGCTGCAGGAGGATCTCGCCAAGAAGGGCGTGATCTTCACCGACACCGACACCGCCGTCCGCGAGCACCCCGACCTGCTCCGCGAGTACTTCGGCACCATCATCCCACCCACCGACAACAAGTTCGCCGCCCTCAACTCGGCCGTCTGGTCGGGCGGCTCGTTCATCTACGTACCCAAGGGAGTGAAGATCGAGTTCCCGCTCCAGGCCTACTTCCGCATCAATGCCGAAAGCATGGGCCAGTTCGAGCGGACGCTGATCATCGTCGACGAGGGGGCCCAGGTGCACTACGTCGAGGGCTGCACGGCCCCGATGTACTCCACCGAGAGCCTCCACTCGGCGGTCGTGGAGATCGTGGTCAAGCGGGGTGGCCGCTGCCGCTACACCACGATCCAGAACTGGGCGAACAACATCTACAACCTCGTCACCAAGCGGGCCATGGCCTACGGCGACGCGATGATGGAATGGATCGACGGCAACCTCGGCAGCCACCTGACGATGAAGTACCCGGCCGTCTACATGATGGAGCCGGGGGCCCGCGGCGAGATCCTCTCGATCGCCTTCGCCTCCGCCGGCCAGCACCAGGATGCGGGCGCCAAGCTCGTGCATGCCGCCCCGCACACCAGCGGCCGGATCGTCTCCAAGAGCATCTCCAAGAACGGCGGCCGGGCCAGCTACCGCGGCCTGGTGAAGGTCGAGCCGGGCGCCCGGAAGAGCAAGTCGAGCGTCGTCTGCG
>Ga0315906_10001032_pt1 | contig 42348 bp, 35 predicted proteins | sample LakEriMetagenome_4_FD_203526 | JGI IMG/M metagenome (GOLD analysis project Ga0315906, IMG submission 203526) | Freshwater fungal communities from buoy surface, Lake Erie, Ohio, United States - Buoy 2 MA122 | ecosystem: Environmental > Aquatic > Freshwater > Lake > Lake biofilm | place: USA...
ATCGACATACCGTACTGAAACTGGATCTGGTGGCTGGACATCAGGACTCTCCTTCGTCAGGAGAGCTCAGGTTACGGTCTCAGTGGCTCACTGGACGAGCCTGCTGAAGCAGGTTTCTAATCAAGTCAGTTTTTGGAGAAGTACTGGCCCAAATGGTAATGCAGAAGCCTTGTACTGGCAATGCATCTGCATTGCCAGTGTTGATGCTTGACCGTGCCGCGCGATGGATTCAGACCGTCAGGGCTCGTTCAAGGTGGCGCAATGCAAACCGCCGCCGTACCAGTTCAAGCCGATCGCGTCGATGAACACGATCCGCTTGCCTGGGAAGGCATCTGCGAACAGCTTTTCGACGCGTGCTTGTCGCTCGGGTGGTGTGCCGTGGGGCAGGTAATCGGGCAACAACACCAAACCGGGCGCAATGACGAAGTTCAGGTAGCTGGCTACCGCCATCTGCAGCAGCACATCTCCAGCCTTGCGCCCTTCGCCAGGCGGGAAATCAGCCGTACGCCATTGTTCGCTCCAGTTGGTATCCGCATCGTCGCGTAACACCACTTCGCGCTGAATCGGGCGCGGCATCGGGATCTTGATGAGCTTCAGGCGCTCGCCTTTGGCGTTGCGGGAGGCTTGCAGCAGCGCGAGGTTCTTTTCCATGCGCTCGTGCGTCAAACGGGCGACCGGATGCTGTTGGGCATCCTCGTCTTGCGGCCACGCGAGCAGCACCGTGCGGGCGTCGGCAAAACGGACAAACTCGTCGGTGTGACCGCCGGTGCCCCAACCCACATGTTGGGCGGTGATGCTGGCGCGCATCTGTGGATCTTCAGCCAAGCCCTCAGCCACCCAAATCACGTGGCGCACGCCGGGCAGGCGCCTGAGTGAATTCTCGAGCTGGGCGCGGCTGCGGCCGGGGTTGCGTTGGCGCAAGAAGGCTTCGTTCGCGATCAGGGTACCTTCGCCGTTGCTTTCCAAGGCACCGCCCTCCAGCGCGATGTCGCTGTCAAAAGTGCGGCCAGCACGAGCCGCGCCGCCGGCATGGCTGGATGAGCGGCGGAGCTCGCGCCCCATCGCCGCATCCAGGCCCTCGCGCAATGCGTCGAACTTCGGTGTGCAACTGGCCACTGCTCTTGCGTCACCCGCATGGCGCCGGGCGCACCAACCAGCGGTGCCGTAGTGGCTCCAACGAAAGTTCACGGCTCCCACCTCGCCTGTGGGGCCTTGAGCCAACACGGTGGCATCGCGAAGAAAGAAGAACACCCCGGGCGTTTGCGCCCAACGCAAGGTGCCAGGCACGATGCCGGCGGCCCGCAAGCTTTCCAAAGCCACGGCTTGGTCCTGAGCGTTCGCCACCCAGATCCCCACGGGGACCTGTGCCGATTGCAAGGTGCGAATGAGCATCAAGGTCAAGGCTTCATGCCCGCCATCGATGCCTAACCAAATGCGTTTGCCAGACTCAAAGCCGCCCGGGATGCGCCAGCCTGTGGCGCTGCGGCTGACGGGCTGCTGCGCGTGTGCCAGCGGCATGGCCATCGCCAAGGCCTGGGCCGCTGTCAGACGGAGCAGTTCCCGGCGGCTTGGTGACTGGAAGGGGGCGAAGGCGCTGGGGGCTGTCATCGAAACTCGGAGTCACGGCGCGAATGCCACCGCGAACTGGACGACGCCGAAGCAATCCATCGTCAATCCACGGCTGCCACCACCTCGACCTCCAGCATCAGGTCCTCGTGCACCAGCGCCGGCGTGGCCACCAGCGTGCTCGCGGGCAGGTGCTGGCCCAGGTGTCTCGCCCGGACGGCGCGAAAGGCCTGCAGACGCGATGCCGTCAGGTCGCGCATGTAGATGTTCATCTTGACCACATGCTCGAGCGTGGCGCCGGAGGCTGCCAGCGCCACCTTCAGGTTGTGGAAGACCTGCTCGGCCTGCTCGGTCATGGTCTGACCGACCACATGGCCCTGTTCGTCGAAGGCCACCTGTCCCGATACGAACACCAGCCTGCCGCCGGTAACGGTGGCGACATGGGAGTAGTTGCCTCGTGACAGGCCAGCCGGATTCGTGAACTGCGTTGCCATGGTGTCTCCTCTGAGCGTGTGGACCATTGTCCGACCGACCACATGGCCCTGTTCGTCGAAGGTCCCCGCCAGCGACTCCAAGACCACCAGCACGCAGCCTCCGCTTCTGCGCTGGCGCCTCAGCACAATACAGGCCATGTCCAAGCGTCTGGCGCCTGCCGAACCTGAATCCTGGTGCACCCGCACGACCGACACCGATGTGGCGGTGCTCACCATTCCGGGCGCCCTGGACCGCACGCGCACTTTCGACGTGGATGTGCAGTTGCGGGTGGGTGTGCCGGTGGACGCCAGAAAGCCCGAGCTGGGCCTGAGCCTGGAGGTTGATGGCGCACTGAGGTGGAGCCGTTCGATGACCTCCCGGATGACGGGGGATGTGGACACCCTGGAGTACCACTGTCGCCTGGTGTTGGAGCCGGGCCGCGACACCCGATTGCGCGCGCGGGTCACCGCACGCCAGTGTGTGGTGCAGCGATTGAGCCTGTCGGCGGTCGAGGAGCGGATCTGAAGCGGTTGGGAAACCCGCGCCAGGCGCTCGGCTGTGTCAGGCCGCCGGCACTGGTGGCCGCCTAGAATCGCGCGCTTTTTTCGATTCCCAGGAACCAGGTCCCCGGATCCCCGGGCCTGATCCTCACGCCCTCCGGGGCAGATGTCTTCCGCTGGACCCCCGGTGCTTGCACGACCGAACCCCCGCAGCTTTGCCTTGTCACCGAGATCGCCATGACCGAACCTCTTGCCACGCGTTCCGCACCGGACATATCAGCCCAGGACGTTGCGGCGGCCCACGCCCTTCCGGACCGCCTGTCCGTGGACCCGCGCAGCCCGCACTTCGCTGCCGATCTGCTGGAGCGGGGGATCACCATCCTGTTCAACGGCAAGGAGCGCTTCGATGTGGAGGAATACTGCCTCAGCGAAGGTTGGATCAAGGTACCGGCCGGCAAGGCGGTGGACCGGCGCGGCCGGCCGCTCCTGCTGAAGCTCAAGGGGCAGGTGCAGGCCAGCCTGCGCTGACGTGATCGGGCCTCAACGCATGGTCCGGTCGGTTGATCGGCGGTGTTCCAGGGGTCCATTACCCATGGAGCATCATGGTTGCGGGCATTCACAATGTGATTGAGGTCGCCTCGTCCTCCATTGTTTCCAAGGGTCACGTATGCAGTTGCTTCAACGCCTCAGGATAGGCCCTCGCCTGGCCCTGGTTTTTCTGTCGCTGGTCGCGCTTCTTGGCGTGAATGGCCTGATGGGCCTGCAAGGCCTGCTCGCCGTGCACGACAGCGCCACCGCCATCTACCAGGACCGGGTGGTACCCCTGCGGCAGTTGAAGGTGATTGGCGATGCCTACGCGGTGAACGTCATCGATGCGGTCAACAAGGCCCAGGCCGGATTGATGACGGCTGAAGAGGCGGTGAAGGCCGTGCAGGCGGCCCGCTCTGACATCCGCAAGGAGTGGGCGGACTACCGGTCTGGCCCCTTGACGCCGCCCGAGCAGAAACTGGCCGATGAGGCCCAAGATCTGTTTGGCCCTGCGGACCGTGACATCGCCAGCCTTGAGGAGGCGCTCAAGGGCATGTCGGGTTCAGTGGCGGGCCAACTCAGCGCCTTCAACGGCCCTCTTTACAGCACGGTCGACCCCATCAGCGGCAAGATCAGCGAGTTGATCGAACTGCAGCTTCGCGTGGCCGCTGAAGTGCACCAGGCTTCCGAACTTGCCTTCCAGCGCACGCTGTGGGTGACCGCGGCGGTGGCCCTGGTGGCTGTGCTGGCCTGTCTGCTGCTGGGCTTCTTCATCTCCCGCTCGATCACGCGGCCAATTATCAAGGCTGCCCAGGCGGCGCAAGGCATTGCCAGTGGCGACCTCAGCGTTCAGTTCCAGGCCGTGGGGCGAGACGAGGCGGTCGACCTGTTGCGGGCCCTGCGGTCCATGAGCGACAGCCTGGCCGGGATCGTCGGAGGGGTTCGGGCGAGTGCGCAGGCCGTGTCCACGGGCGCATTGCAGATTGCCGAAGGCAGCACCGACCTGAGCCAGCGCACCGAACAGCAGGCCGCGAATCTGGAAGAAACCGCAGCCTCCATGGAGCAACTGACCTCTGCCGTGCAGCAGAACGCTGACACGGCGCGCCAGGCCAGCCAACTGGCCGGCGGGGCGCGCGAGGCGGCATCCTTCGGGGGCGAGAAGGTGTCGCAGGTGGTGACCACCATGCAGGACATTGCCGCCAGCTCGCGCAAGATCGCCGACATCATTGGCGTGATCGACGGCATTGCATTCCAGACCAACATCCTGGCGCTGAACGCCGCCGTGGAAGCTGCACGCGCTGGTGAGCAGGGCCGGGGCTTTGCGGTGGTGGCCAGCGAGGTGCGTACCCTGGCCCAGCGCAGCGCTGCCGCGGCCAAGGAGATCAAGGGCCTGATCAGCGCCAGCGTGCAGCGCGTGGACGCCGGCTCCCGGCTGGTGGACGAGGCCGGCGAGAGCGTGGGCGGCATCGTGCAGCAGGTGCAGCGTGTGGCCGACATGATCAACGAGATCACGACTGCCACGGTGGAGCAGGCCAGCGGCATTCGCCAGGTGGGCGAGGCCGTGCTGCAGCTGGACCATGTGACGCAGCAGAACGCGGCCCTGGTGGAGGAAAGCGCTGCGGCGGCCGAAAGCCTCAAGGCCCAGGCCGACAAGCTGCTGGCCGAGGTGAGCGTGTTCAAGCTGGGCGGTGCGCAGGTGTCGCTACGGCCCGCCCCAGCCCCCAGCAGGCTTCGGCCTGCGGCGGCGCCGGCCCCCAGGCGCCCCGCCGCCGCCGCCGCCCCGCGGGTGGCCGCCGCCCGAGCGCCGGCCCTGGGCACACAGACACGACCGATCTCCGCGCCTGCCCCCGCGGCCTTGAGAAAGCCCGCGCAGCCGACCCTGGCCAAGCCCGCGCCCGCTGCGGCAGGAGACGACGACTGGACTTCCTTCTGACGCAAGGCCTGCTGGGCCCCACGGGCCTGGCCTGCCTGCTCATCGTCTTCGGCGCGGGCATCGTCCGGGGCTTTGCGGGCTTCGGGTTCTCGGCCTTGTCGGTGGCTGGCATGTCCTTGCTGCTGCCGCCAGCGCAGGTGGTTCCGCCTGTGTTCGTGCTGGAGGTGATGGCCAGCCTGAGTCTGCTGCGCGAGGCTTGGCGGGATGCCGACCTGCGCTGGCTGCAATGGCTGGTGCTGGGCAATGCGTTGTGCATTCCGCTGGGCCTGGTGCTGCTGGCCTGGCTGCCGGACATGGAACTGCGCCTGCTTCTAGGTGCGCTGTTACTGCTGGCGGCGGTGCTGTTGCGTGCGGGCTTCAGCATGGGGCTGCAGCCCTCCTGGCGCGTGAAGCTGGGCACCGGGTTGGTGTCAGGCTTCGTCAACGGGGTGGCGGCCATCGGCGGCATTGCCGTGGCGGTGCTGATGAGCGCCACCTCGCTCGCACCGGCGGCCATGCGCGCCACCATGATCGTGCTCTTCCTGTTCACCGACCTGTACGCGCTGGCCTGGGCTGTGGCCCTGCCTGCGGGCGAGCCGGGCGGGGCAGCCCTGCTGGGAGCGCACACCCTGGCGATGGCGATGGCTCTGGCGCCGGCCATGCTGGCGGGCATCTGGTGCGGCCGGCGCTTCTTCATCGGGCTGCCGCCGCAGGCGTTTCGCCAGCGCGTGCTGGAGGCCTTGATCGTGATGGCCGGCCTGGGCGTATTGCGCGCGGGCTTGGACCTGTTGGGTTGAAGGCCGACGGTGGCGCCAGGCCGGGCCTTTGGGTTGCCGGCGAGGCTCAGCCCGACCCGCGCCGCGTCCAGGCCCGCACCAGCATCGCGATGGTGATGCCCAGCAGGATGGCCCATTCCAGCGACAGCGTCACCGTGGCCACCAGGGTCACCGTCATCGGCACACGCTCCTGCGTGCCTTGGTGCCACAGGTGGGCGATCTCCCGGCGGTCGATCAGGCCCCAGGCCACCACCATCAGAAGACCGGAAATCACGGCCAGCGGCAGGTACTTGGCCAGCGGGCTAACAAAGGCCAGCAGCAGTATGAGGAACAGGGCGGCGGCCACCGCTGACAAGGGGCTGCGCGCGCCCGAGGCCACGTTGACCCCGGAGCGGTTGAACGAGCCGCTGGCCGGGTACGCTGAGAAGAACGAGCCCGCCAGGTTGGCCAGGCCTTGGCCGACGAATTCCTGGTTGCCGTCCAGGGTGTCGCCGCGCGCGCGGGCGACGGAGCGCGCGATGGCCGCCGCCTCGGTCAGGGCCAGCAGCGTCATCACCAGGGTGGCCCCGAACAAGGCGCGCACGGTGTCCAGTGACAGATCGGGCCAGGACAAGGGGGGCAGGGCGCCTGGCAGGGCGCTGACCGTGGCCAGCCGCGGCGCTTGCGGCCAGAGGACCGCGGCCCCCAGGCTGACCAGGGTGCCCCCCACCACCGCCACCAGCATGGCCGGCACCACGCGGTTCCAGGGGCGGGCCAGCACCGCGAACAGCACCGTGCTGGCGCCGGCCAGCAGCGCCAGGGGTTGGGTCTGACCGAAGGCTGCCACGGCGGCGGCCACGTTGTCGAACACCGGCTGGCCGCGCGGCAGGGCCAGGCCCAGCAGCGGGCCGAGCTGGCTATTGGCAATCAGCACCGCCGCGCCCGCCGTGAAGCCCACCACCACCGAGTGCGGCACCTTCTCGACAATGGAGCCCGCCCGCGCCAGGCCCAACAGCAGTTGCAGCGCACCCACCAGGAAGGTCAGCGTGAGCACCAGCTCCACGTAGCGCTCGCTGCCCACCACAGCCAGCGGCGCGATCAGCGCCATGGTGGTCAACGAGATGGCGTTGGCCGGGCCCGTGACCATCAGCCGGCTCGAACCGAAGATGGCCGCCACGATGCACGGCACCATCGCCGCGTACAGGCCGTACTGCGGCGGCATGCCGGCCAGGGTCGCAAAAGCGACGCCCTGGGGCAGCACCACCACGGCGCCGGTCAGGCCGGCCAGCAGGTCGGCCCGCAAGGCGCCAGGCTGGCGCCACTCGTCCTGCCAGCGCAGGATGGGAAGGCCCGGCTTCATCGGGCGGTCCGGGGCGGGAAGGACTCGCCGCGCCAGCAGCGCGTGAACATCAACGGATTGCGCCCTGTCGGTTCACATCCGCCCCTTCCAGGGCACCAGCCGCTTTTCCACCCAGCGCATGAGCAGATCGAACAGATAGGCCACCACGCCGATGACCACGATGCCCATGATGACGATGTCGGTGCGCAGGAAGTTCGACGCGTTCAGCACCATCTGCCCAAGGCCGACGTTGGCGGCCACCATCTCCGCGGCCACCAGCGTGGTCCAGCCGAAACCGATGGCGATGCGCATGCCCACCAGGATTTCCGGCAGCGCCGAGGGCAGGATGATGTGGCGGATGACCTGGCCGTAGCTGGCCCCCATGGAGTAGGCGGCGTTGATCTGCTCCTGGGAGGCGCTCTTCATGCCCGAGCGCGCGGCCAGCGCCAGCGGGGCAAAGCAGCTCAGGAAGATCAGCAGCACTTTGGGCAGCTCGTCGATGCCGAACCAGATGATGATCAGCGGCAGGTAGCTCAACGGCGGCAGCGGGCGGTAGAACTCGATGGGCGGGTCGAAGATGCCGCGCGCCACCCGGCTCATGCCCATGGCAATGCCCACGGGCACGGCCGTCACCACGGCCAGCGCGAAGGCGGCGAACACGCGTCCCACACTGGCCACGAAGTGCTGCCACAGCGGCTTGTCGTTCGCCGTGCCGGTAACGTACTCCCAGAACTGCTGCGCCACCGCCTGCGGGCTGGGCAGGAACAGCGGCTTGATCCAGCCGGCGTTGGTCACCACCGTCCAGGCCAGCAGCAGCAGCCCGATGGTCACCATGCTGATGCGCAGGCTGCTGCCTTCGCCAGGCACCTTGAAGGCGCTGGTCTTGGGGGCGCCTACAGGCAGGGGCTGGGGGCTTTCAGCCATGGGCGGCCTCCACGGGCGTAGCGGTGTTCGCGGCCGTGCTGGCGGTGGCGTTCGCAGCCGCCGGCTTGCGGTGGTGGATCAGCGCCAGCACCTCCTCGCGCAGGGCGATGAAGGCCGGGTCGCTTTTCACCCGGCGGGCGTCGCCATGTTGCAGGAACTGGCGCGAGAAGGGCAGGTCTTCGAAGATGCGGGTGATGCGGCCCGGGCTCGGGCTCATCACGATCAGCCGCGTGGCCAGGAACAGCGCCTCCTCCACCGAGTGCGTGATGAAGAACACCATCTTGTGCGTGGCAGCCCAGGCGCGCAACAGGATCTCCTGCACCTGCTCGCGCGTGAAGGCGTCCAGCGCGCCCATGGGCTCATCCATCAACATCACGGCCGGGTCGTTCGCCAGGGCGCGGGCGATGCCCACGCGCTGCTGCATGCCGCCCGACAGTTCGTACACGGCGCGCTCGGCGTACTCCTCCAGGCCCACCAGGCCCAGCTTCTCGCGGCCGATGCGCTCACGCTCGGCGCGGGCTACCCCGCGAAGGCGCAAGCCCAGCACCACGTTGTCCAGCACGTTCAGCCAGGGCATCAAGGCGTGCTTCTGGAAGACGACGCCGCGGTCGGCGCCAGGTCCGGCCACGGGTTGCCCGTCCAGCAGTATCTGGCCCGTGGACGGCGGCAGGAAGCCGGCCAGACAGTTCAGCAAGGTGGTCTTGCCGCAGCCGGAGGCGCCAAGCGCGACCACGAAGTCGCCTTCCTGCATCTGCAGGTTGACGGCCGCCAGGGCCTGCAGCGTCCCGCCCTTGACGGCGTAGTTCACCGTCAGGTCACGGATGTCGAGGGTGGGCATGGTGTCGTCACTGAAATTGGGGGAAGGCCAGGAAGGGCCGGCCCCGGGCGGGGAGGGTGCACGACTGTGCCTGCCGACAGGTCTCCTCACCAAGGGCCAGCATGCCGCGCGCGTTGGGGCCAGGGTCCGGGTACTTTCCCCTAGAGCCCTCGGGCTCGCCGGTTGGGCTTCTGTCAATGCGCGGGCGGGGTGGGGCGCCGGGCCGCACCGCGCGCGCGGGCCAGTTCGTCCGCGGCCAGGGACAGTGCACGCACCCCTGCGGCAATCTGCCCGGCGGCAATCGACGACAGCCGCAGCCGGAAATGTCGGCAGGGGTAGGGCGGGGCGACGAAGAACACGTCGCCCGGCTCGATCAGCACGCCGTGGCTGCGTGCGATGTGGCCCAGTTCCGCGGCATCGGCCCAGGCGGGCGCCGACACCCAGACCGAGGCGCCGCCTTGCGGCAGGCGGAAGGTGAAGTCCGGCATGAATTCGCGCAGCGCCTGGGCCAGCACGGCCAGGCGTTCCTGCAGCGCGGCGTTCACCCGCCGGGCGTGGGATTCGTGATGGCCGAGGGACAGGAACAGGGCGTAGGCCTGCTGCAACATCGTGCTCGGGTGGCGCACCATGGCGTGGCGCAGCAGGCGCAATTCGGCAATCAGCGGGCGCGGCGCCACGATGTAGGCCAGGCGCAGCGCGGGCGACAGGCTCTTGGACAGCGAGCCGACGTAGATCACGCGCCCGGAACGGTCCATGCTCTTGAGCGCTGGCATCGGCGCCCCGGCGAACAGGTTCTCGGCCTCGTAGTCGTCCTCGATCAGCACGAAGTCATCGCGCTCGGCGCGGGCCAGCAACTCGGTGCGCCGTTCCAGGCTCAGCGTGGCGGTGGTGGGGCTCTGGTGCGACGGCGTGACGAAGAGGTAGTCCAGGGGCGGCAGGCGTTCGGGCTGCACGCCTTCGTCGTCCACGGGGGCGGGCACGAAGACCGGCTGGCGCAGGCTGAAAGTGTTGCGCGCATGCGGGTGACCGGGCTCTTCCAGGCCCACGCGGGAAGAACTGTCGAACAGGCCCTCGGCCAGAAGGTGGTAGGCGTGCTGCGCGCCCACCGTGACGAGGATCTCCTCCGGCAGGGCAAAGACCCCGCGCTTGGGCAGCAGGCGCAGCCGGATCTGCTCGATCAGGTCCGGCACATCGTCGGTCTCGAAGTCGGGCGTCCAGTGCTGCAACTGGGCGCGGGCAAGGGTGTGGGAGCAGCACTCACGGAAGTCCTCCATCGGAAACAGTTCTGGGTCGTAGTGGCCGTAGACGAAGGGGTAGGGGTACTGCCGCCATTTCTCCGGCTTGGACAAGGTGGGTTGGCGGGACAGCGAGCGCAGTGTCCGGCCGGCCCAGTCCGGTGCACGGCCTTCCGCACTGCGGCGCGGCGCCTGCACCGCGTCAGCTTGAACGCCGGCCTGCCGCGCGCCGTCGGCCACGAAGATACCGCTGCGCGGCCGTGCCTGCAGGAAGTCTTCGTCCACGAGTTGTTCGTAGGCCGCAGTGACGGTGTTGCGGCTGATGCCCAGCAGCCGCGCCAGTTCCCGCGAGGACGGCAGCGGCGCACCGGCTGGCAGTCGGCCTTCCAGGATGGCCTGCACGATGGCCAGCCGCAGGCGTCCCTGCAGCGGCAGTGCGGGGTGCTCGGGCAAGGTGAACAACTGAGCCCACTGGAACTGCTGGGTGCTTCTCATGCGAACCAGTCTATTGCACACAGGGCGTTTGCCAGCGCCGGCCTGGCCGAGGCCGTGGCGCGCGCTGGCTTGACGGGAAGAGGGCAACTGGCTCTTTGCCCCGGCAGGCGCCATGCCTATGCTGTACCCCTTTATTGGAGCTTTGTGCATGGCCCTCCCTCCCGTCACCGTCCAGACGCTGGAAGCCTTCAGCGACGCCTGGAACCGCCACGACCTCGACGCACTCATGTCGTTCATGACCGACGACTGTGTCTTCGAGACCGCCGCCGGGCCTGAGGCCTGCGGCACCCGCCATGTCGGCTTGGCAGCGGTGCGCCAGGCCTTTGCCATGGCCTGGCATACGGTGCCGGATGCGCAGTGGCGCAACGGCGTGCACCATGTCATGGGGAACTTCGGCGTATCGGAGTGGACCTTCACGGGTACGGCCGCCGACGGCAGCGGCATCGAGGTCAACGGCGTGGACCTGTTCACCTTCCGCGACGGCAAGATCGCCGTGAAAAACGTGTTCCGCAAGGCGCGGCCCAACCTGCCGGCGGCCGTGCGCGGATGAGCGCCGCTGCGTTGTCCCGGACCTCATTGCCTTCGGTAGGGCCGCGCCCGGCGGCGACCTACGACCCGCGGCACGACCCGCTCGTGACGCCCCATCCCGGCCAGGGCCAGGCCTATGCGCCCACCTGGTGGGTGGCCAGTGCGGGCGACCCACCGGGGGACGACGGCCCGGTGCAGGCCGACATGGACGTGGACGTGGCCGTCATCGGCTCCGGCGCCACGGGCATGGCCACGGCCCTGTTCCTGGCACGGGAGCACGGCATCCGCGCGGTGGTGCTGGAGGCGAACCAGGTGGCCTGGGGCTGCTCCAGCCGCAGCGGCGGCCAGGGCCAGAACGCCAGCGGGCGCCTGAAGCGCTCGCAGTGGATCGCACGCTGGGGCCTGGAGACGGCGCGCCGGCTGGATGCCGAAATCCGCACGGGCTTCGAAACCTTTGCCGAACTCACCCGCGAGATCGATTGCGACGCCACGGGCGGCGGCCACCTGTACGTGGCCCACCGGCCGAAGATGGTGCCGGTGCTGGTCTGCGAGGCAGCGGTGATGCGTGAAGTGTTCGGCTACGACACGCGCATGCTCACACCTGAGCAGTTGCGTCAGGAGCACTGCCACGACCACGAGGCCGCCGGCGCGATGCACGAGCCGCACGGCATCGGCATTCACCCGCTGAAGTTCACCTACGGTTTGGTGCGCCAGGCGCGGGCGCTGGGCGTGAAGCTGCACACCGCCAGCCCTGTGCAAGGCTGGCACACCCAGGCGGGGGTACACCATCTGCGCATTCCCGGCGGCGTGGTGCGGGCGCGCCGGGTGGCGGTGTGCACCGGCGGCTACACCGGCCAGCGCCTGACGCCGGCGCTGAAGAACCGCCTGATGCCCATCCTGTCGAACTCCATGGTCACCCGCCCACTCACCGAGGCGGAGGTGGCCGCAGCCGGCTTGCGATCGCACGTCTTCCTGACCGACACGCGCACCCTGCGCTTTTACTACCGATTGCTGAAGAGCCCCCAGGGCCCGCGCATGCAGATCGGCAGCCGCAGCGCCGTGACGGGCGCGGACGCCACGGACCCGCGGCACCTGAAGCTGCTGACCGACGGCCTGGCGCGCAAGTTCCCGGCGCTGGCGAACGTGCCCATCGAGCATTCGTGGTGGGGCTGGGTGGATGTCAGCCACGACATGATGCCGCGCATCGTGCAGCCCGACGCCGGGCAAACGGTCTGGTACGCGTTGGGCTACGGCGGTAACGGGGTGGCGTTTTCCACCCACGCCGGCCGCAGGTTGGCCGAACGGGTGGCCGGACGTGACGGCGGGCGGGCGGTGTTCGAGTTGCCCATCTACCGCAGCGCGCTGCCGTTTCCCAACGTCATGGGGCTGGTGGAGAGCCAGGCCTTTGCGCCCTTCCGGCGCCTGGGCCAGCGCGCGCTGTACCACTGGTACTGGCTGAGGGACGAGGTGATCTGAGCGTCAGCCCGCTACCAGCCCCTCATCAGCCGATGACCAGCCGATTACCAGCCGATGGCCTTGGGCAGCCACAGCGCGATCTGCGGGTACAGGAACACCAGCGTCAGCGCCACGGCCTGCAGGGCGATGAAGGGCATCACCCCACGGTAGATGTCCTTGATGGTCACCTCAGGCGGCGCTACACCCTTGAGGTAGAACAGCGCCCAGCCAAAGGGCGGTGTCAGGAAGGAGGACTGCAGGTTCACTGTGATCAGCATGGCCAGCCAGATCGGATCCACGCCCTGGGCCAGCAGCACGGGCATGAACAAGGGCACGGCGATGTAGCTGATCTCGATCCACTCGATGAAGAAGCCGAGCACGAAGATGATCATCATCATGAACCAGATGTCGCTGTTCACCCCGCCGGGCAGCCAATCGAACATGCGGGTGATGAGGTCTTCGCCGTGCAGGCCGCGAAAGGCCAGGGCGAAGACCTGCGCCATGATCAGGATGAACATCATCATGGCGGTGATCTTGGTGGTCTCCAGCGCCACCGCCCTCAGGACCTTGAAGCTGAGGCGGCGGCTGAACAGCGTGATCAGCACCGAGCCCACGGCGCCCATCGACGCGGCCTCGGTGGGCGCCGCCACACCCCCGACGATGGAGCCGAGCACGGCCACCACCAGCAGGATGGGCGGCACCACCACCTTCCAGAAGCGGATAGTCAGCTCGCGCCGGCTGACCTGGCTGCGTTCGTCCGCCGGCAGGGCCGGCATCAGGTGGGGCGACATCCAACCCCGGATCAGCAGGTACACGATGTAGACGCCTGCCAGCAACATGCCGGGGCCCACCGCCGCGGCGAACAACGTGCCCACCGACAACTGCATGATGTCCGACAGCAGGATCAGGATCAGGCTGGGCGGGATGATCTGCCCCAGCGTGCCGGAGGCGCAGATGGCACCGCAGGCAATCCCCTTGTCGTACCCGCGCCGGATCAGCGTGGGCAGCGTCAGCAGGCCCAGCGTGATGACGGTGGCGCCGACGATGCCGGTGGTGGCGCCCATCAGCACGCCGAACAGGATGATGCCCACGCCCATGCCGCCGCGCACGCCGCCGGCCAGGTGGCCCATGACATCGAGCAGGTCGTCGGCCAGGCGTGACTTCTCCAGCATCACCCCCATGAAGACGAACAACGGGATCGACATCCACTGGTAGCCGGCGACGACGCCGAACACGCGCGCGGGCAGCAGGTTGAACAGCGTGTCGCCGAAGCCCAGCCAGCCGAACACGAAGCCCACGGTGGCCAGCGTGATGGCCACCGGCACGCCGATCATGAGCAGCGCGAAAAAGGCCACCAACATCAGGATGGCCAGGGTCTGGGTCTCGAACATGCGGGAGTGCTCAGGTAGGGGAGGGCCGTGCGGTCCACACGCGGATCAGCTCGGCCAACGCCTGCAGGGCCAGCAGCGCAAAGCCCAAGGGAATCATGGCCTTGAGCACCCACCGATGGGGAATGCCACCGGGGTCGGCCGACTTCTCGTCGATAGAGAACGACTGACCCACGTAAGCCCAGGACAGCTTGATGAAGATGAGGGCCACCGCCAGCGTCAGCAAGGCCGAGGCGACATCCACCACCAGCTTGGTCCGCGGCGAGTGGTGGGCGTAGAACAGGTCCACCCGAACGTTGTCACCGCGCTGCAGCGCGTAGCTCATGCCGAACAGGATCAGCGTGGCCAGCAGGTGCCACTCCAGTTCCTGCGACCACACCGAGCCCAGGCTCAGGCTGTAGCGCAGCAGCACGTTGGTGGCCACCAGCGCAATCATGGCCAGCGTCACCCAAAGGATGACGCTGCCAATGCCGTCGATCAGCCTCTCGATGGCGCCAGCCACGCCCGCTGCTGTCCCAGGCTGCGGGGCTTTCGGGTCAGCCACGCACCTTGAGGTGGTAAGCCTCCTCGCTGACTTCCTGCCACCTGTCGTACTTGGCCTTGAAGGCGAAGTACGAGTCGTGCACCTTTCTGGTGAGCGGATCCTTGGCGATGCCTTCGGCGAGCACCTTCTCGGTTTCCCGGCGCAGCGCGGCGATCACCGGATCGGGCAGCGGCTTGGCGATCACCTTCTGGTTCTTGATCAGGTCTTCCATCGCGTCGGAGTTGGCCTTCTGACACCAGCCCTCGCTGATCACGTTGCAGGCGGCCGAGGCGTTTTCCACGATGGCTTGCAGGTCCTTGGGCAGCTTGCTCCACGCGGCCTTGTTGATCAGCAACTCAGACACCGTGGCCGACTCGTGCCAGCCCGTGGTGTAGTAGAACTTGGCGGCCTTGTGCAGACCCAGGCGGCGGTCCTGGAAGGGGCCGACGAACTCGGCCGCGTCGATGACGCCACGCTCGAGTGCCGGGAAGATCTCGCCGCCTGGCAGCACCTTCACGTCCACGCCCAGGTTGGCGTAGACCTTGCCCGCCAGACCTGGGATGCGCATCTTCAGGCCCTTGAGGTCGGCCACGCTGTTGACCTCCTTCTTGAACCATCCGGTCATCTGCACGCCCGTGTTGCCGCAGGGCATGGCGACCATGCCGAAGGGGGCGTAGACCTCGTTCCAGAGGTCGATGCCGCCACCGTCATAGAACCAGCCGTTGATGCCCTGGAAATTCAGGCCGAAAGGCACGGCGGTGAAGTACTGGGCGGCGAAGGTCTTGCCGGTCCAGAAGTAGCTGTTGGCGTGGTTCATTTCCACCGTACCGGCCCGCACCGCGTCAAAGCCCTCGAAGGCCGGGATCAGTTCACCGGCTCCGAACACCTGGATCTTCAGGCGCCCGCCGGACATCGTGTCGATGCGTTTGGCCAGATCGGTGGCGCTTCCAGGGCCGTCCATGTAGAACGGCGCGCCCTTGGCGTAGGCGCTGGTCATCTTCCAGTTGAAGGTCTGCTGCGCAGCCACCACGGTGGGCAGGCCGAGGGCGGCGCCTCCCGCACCGGCAACGAGGCCGCGGGCGACAAAGGAACGGCGGTTTGAGGACATGGGCGGGCTCCAGTGGGTTGACTGGGTGCCTCCACCGCAAGCGTCGTGCCAGGTTTGAGGTGCCTGGGTTCGCGGCCGCGCACCATCGCCGGGCCGGCGGGCATCAAAAAGGGGCGGCCCCTTGCGGGAGCCGCCCCTGGCGGATGAGGGCTGGCCGCCCGCTCAGCCCGCAAACGCGTTGATCTTCATCGGACGCTCACTTGCCCATCGCCTTCTTGACGTAGACGTCGGTGACGAAGGCCTTGTAGTCGGGCTTGACCTCCTGGATGCGGCCCTGCTCCTTGAGAAAGGCCGCCGTGTCGGTCATGGCCTTGGCGGCGCCGCCGCCCAGCCACTTGGCACTTGCCTGCTCTTCCAGGGTCGGGAAGGCGTACAGCGCCATCGCGGCAGGCACGTCCTTCGCATCGGCCTTGGTCCACTTGGCCACGGCCTTGACCTGGGGGGACGCCACGGTCCACTTGGCCTTGTTGGCGCGGTAATCGCCATCGGCCTTGGCCAGCGCCTTGACCAGCGCCACCATGAAGCCTTCGTGCTCAGCCGCCCATTTGGCGTTGACGACGATGCCGTCAAACGTGGGGAAGCCCTTGGCGCCAATGCTCTTGGAACTGGCGATGGCCTTGCCGTTGCCCTTGATCTTGGACAGCACCGGGTCCCAGATGAAGGCGGCATCGATGTCGCCACGTTCCCACGCGGCGGCAATCTCCGGAGGACGCATGTTCATCACGTTCACATCCTTGGCGGCCACCCCTTCGGTCTTGAGCACGGCCATGAGCTGGTAGTGCGCGGTGGAGACGAAGGGCGTGGCGACCTTCTTGCTCTTCAGGTCCTTGACGCTGTTGACGCCAGAGCCGTTGCGGGCGATCAGCGCCTCGGCGTCGGCGATGTCGTCCAGGATCCAGAAAAGCCGGATGTCCTGGCCCTGGCTGGCTGCCGCGGTCAGGGGGCTGGAGCCGGCCTCGCCGATCTGCACGTCGCCCGAGGCCATGGCCTTGATGACGTCGCCGCCACCGCCGAACATGCGCCAGTTGATCTTGTAGCCCGTGGCCTTCTCCAGCTCACCGGACTCCATGACCGTGCGCAGCGGCACCAGCATGTCCTGGTGGGCAAAAGTGACTTCCTTCTTGGCCTGGGCGAAGACCGAACCGCACAGCGCCAAGGTGAGCGCGGCGACCCAGCGGGACAGGGGGGTCTTGAGCAACATCTGATTCCTCCGTTGTGGGGGCAGGGGTGGTAAGGCGCAGCACGCCACATGCCAGACAGTCGTGTTGGCCGGCCCTGCGAGAGCCCGCTCACCGTAAGGCACGCTGGGGCCAAGCATCGCCGCCCGCCGGCTGCTCCGTGTAGGGTATTTTCCCGGGGTGCCACATGGGTGCATTTGATGGTGCCAGATGATGCCGGCGCAGCGCGCTTGCCGGGCGCTGTTCCAGAATCGGGGCCTCTTCGACAGGAGCCGACACCATGGGACACGCCGAACCGCAAGCACAAGCCGCCGAAATGGCCGCCACGATGCAGCCTTACTGGATGCCTTTCTCCCCCAACAAGGAGTTCAAGGCCGAGCCCCGCATGTTCGCCCGCGCCAAGGGCATGTACTTCTACACGCCCGAGGGGCAGGAGGTCATCGACGCCTCGGCCGGCCTGTTCTGCGTGGCCGCCGGCCACTGCCGCGAAGAGATCGCGCAGGCCGTGTACGAGCAGCTGCAGACGCTGGACTTCACCGCCCCCTTCCTGCGCGCGCACCCCAAGGCTTTTGAGCTGGCCGAGCGCGTGTCGCACTACACCCCCGAGGGCCTGAACCGCATCTTCTTCACCAACTCGGGCTCCGAGGCCGTGGACACGGCGATGAAGATGGCGCTGGGTTACCACCGCATCAAGGGCCAGTCGCAGCGCCAGATGTTCGTCTCACGCGAGCGGGCCTACCACGGCGTGAACATGGGCGGCGTGGCGCTGGCGGGCATGGTCAACAACCGCCGCACCTTCGGCCTGGGGCTGGCGGGCGTGCACCACATGCGCCACACCGCCCTGCCGCAGAACAAGTTCGCCAAGGGCCAGCCCGAACACGGTGCCGACCTGGCCGAGGACCTGCTGCGCTTTTGCAACCTGTACGGCGGCGAGAACATCGCAGCCGTGTTCGTGGAGCCCACCGCCGGTTCGTTCGGCTGCCTGCCCCCGCCCAAGGGCTACCTCAACCGCCTGCGCGAGATCTGCGACCAGCAGGGCATCCTGCTGGTGTTCGACGAGGTCATCACCGGCTGGGGCCGCATGGGTGCCAACTTCGGCGCGCAGGCCTTTGGCGTCACGCCTGACCTGCTGACCATGGCCAAGGCCATCACCAACGGCGCGCAGCCCATGGGCGCCGTGGCCGCGCGCCAGGACATTTACGACACCATCACCGAAGCGGGCCCAGCCAAGGGCGTGGAGTTCTTCCACGGCTATACCTACTCGGCTCACCCGGCCTCCTGCGCGGCCGGCCTGGCGATGATGGACATCTTCGCCAAGGAGCGCCTGATCGAGCGCGCCGCGGCCATGAGCCCGAAGTTCATCGAGGCCGTGCACGCGCTGCAGGACTGCGCCGTCGTGACCGACATCCGCTCGGTGGGCATGATGGCCGCCGTGGACGTGGCGGTGGACGGCGTGCCCGGCGCCCGCGGCCACGAAGCTCAGAAGCGCCTCTACGACGCCGGCCTGAACCTCAAGAGCACCGGCGACGCCCTGATCATCGCCCCGCCGCTGGTCTGTGAGGACAAGCACCTGGACGAGATCATCACCAAGATGCGGGCGGTGTTGAAGGGGCTGTAAGCGTGGCAGCGGGTCGCGGGGTTGAAAGCCCGCGCGGCCTGTCGTTTCGACGAGAGGGTTACCCCGGTCGCACCACCGAGCGCGGCTGACGTCCCTGGGCGAAGTCCACGATGCAGCCCAGGCCCTCGCGTGCGATGGCGTCGAAGCATTCGTCGGTCCAGCACAGGGCGTGGGGGGTGAGGATCACCTGCTCCATGCCCAGCAGCGGGTTGTCCGTGGCCACCGGCTCCTGCTCGAAGACATCCAGCCCCGCTCCGGCGATGGAGCCGTTGCGCAGCGCCGCGATCAGCGCGGCCTCGTCGGCCACCGGTCCGCGGGCCATGTTGATGAAGAAGGCCTCGCGTTTCATCAGGCCGAAGCGGCGCTCGTTCATCAGGTGCCGCGTCTCGGCGTTGAGCAGGCAGGTAGCCACGACGAAGTCGGCCTGCGGCAGCATCTCGTCCAGTGCCACCGGCTCGGCCCCCAGGGCGCGGATCGCTGCCGGGTCGGCATAGGGGTCGGCGGCCAGCATGCGCCAGCCGAAAGGCCGGGCCAGGGCCAGCAGTTCGCGCCCGATGCCGCCGGCGCCAATGACGCCCAGCGTGCGCGTGGTCAGGCCCAGGCCCATGTGGCCGGTGCGCTCGGCCCAGCGGCCGGCGCGGATCAGCTTGTCCTTGGCGAAGAGCCGCCCGGCCAGCGCGAAGATCAGCGTCAGGCTGGCCACGGCCACGGGGCGACGCACGGCCACGGGCGTGTTGGTGACGGTGACGCCCCGCGCGGCGAGCGCCGCCACATCCACGGAGTCATAACCCACGCCGTGGCGCGCCACGATGCGCACGCGGCAGTCGGCGCGGCCCACGCTGGCGGCGGTGACCAAGGGAGAGTTGACGTACAGGCCGTCGTAGCGCGCGGCCACGTCGGGCGTGATCTCCGACAGCGACTCCGGCAGGTACTCCCACTCGATGTCGCTTGGGTGGTTCAGCACTTCCAGCGCGCCCATGCCGAAGGAGGGGGCGCCGCTGGGGGTGAGCAGGTCGCGGGTCAGGCCCAGGCGAAAGGTCATGGCAGTCTTCCGTTTCGGTTCGGTCTTCTTGGCACTTGCGGGCGGTCTCACGAGCCAGGTCAGGCCAGATCAGGCCGGGGCGGTCGACCCTGCCGCGGCATGGTCCACCAGGCGCCGCGTGGCGTCGGCCAGCAGACTCACGTCGGTGCCCACGGCCAGCATGGTGTAGCCCATGGCCTTGACGCGGTCCACCCAGGCCGGGTCGGTGGCCATGAAGCCGGCGGCCTTGCCATGCTTCTTCGCCACGTCGGCCACGTGCTGCATGGCCTGCTGGAAGGTGGGGTTGTCGAACTGCGCGGGGATGCCCATGAAGTTGGACAGGTCGAAATGGCCCACCCACAGCACGTCGATGCCGTCCACCGCGGCGATCTCCTCCACCGCGGCCAGGCCGCGCTCGGTCTCGATCTGGGCCACCACCAGCGTGCGGTCGTGGTAGTTGCGAATCTTCTGACCGATGTCGCCGCCCTGGTAGTCGCACTGCGCAAAGCCGAAGGCCGCGCCGCGCCGGCCGATCGGCGGGTAGCGGCAGGCCTGGACGATGCTGCGGGCCTGCTCGGCCGACTCCACCATGGGAATCATGACGCCATGCGCGCCCAGGTCCAGCGCGCGGGCCAGCCAGGTGTATTCGCCGCGCGGCACGCGCACCATGGGCTCGATGGGCAGGCCGCGGCAGGTGGAGAACAGCCACTTGAGCGTCTCGAAGCCCAGGCCGGTGTGCTCCATGTCGTAGAAGACGAAGCGGCATCCGGTGTTGGCGAGGATGGCGGACATGCCTGGAGAGAAGAACTCAAAGGTCATCGCGCCGACGACGGTCTGGCCTTCGAGCACGGTCTGCTTGATGGGATGCTTTTTCACGGGGTGTCTCTCTCGCGGTGATGCGGTGCGCAGGTTGCCATGCGCGGCGGTGCCTTACCGGCGGGGTTTACACGGGTTGGAGACCCCAGGGCGCAGGCCCTAGAGTCCAGGTCAATGAGTTCTTGCTTGCTGAACCCCGGCCCGTCACGCCCCCTCGATGATGCGGATCTCGCGCTCCACGTTGCCCGTGCCCAGCGCGTCCAGCGCTTCCTTGTACATGGGGCTGTCGTACGCAGCCTGCGCGGCGGCCAGGTTGTCGAACTCCACCAGCACGGTGCGTTGCATCACCCCCGCCTCCTTCACCTGCGCCGGCATGCCGCGCGCCAGAAAGCGGCCGCCGGCCGCGGTGATGGCCGGGCCTGCCAGCTTGGCGTACGCGGCCAGCGCGTCGGGGTTGTGAATCTGGCGGTAGGCGCTGATCCAGTAGGCCTTGGGCATGTTGAACTCCTGCAGTGGGTGAAGAGGACCCATCATCCCAAAACCACGCGCTTGGCGTCCACAGAGGAAAACCCATGATCGAAGACCTGCCCCCCATCCGCACGGCTCCCGTGCAGCGCCCTGATGCCGCCCTGGTGGAACAACTGCGCGGCACGCCCACGGGCTTCATCGTGGATGCGATGGGCGGCAGCGGCGCGCTGGACTACCGGCTCAAGCCCGCCATCGCCGAGCAGTACGCCTTTTGCGGCGTGGCGCTGACCTGCCACGCCGGCCCGGCGGACAACTTGGCCCTCGTGCATGCGCTGGCCTCGGTGCAGCCGGGGGACGTGATCGTGGCCGGGGCCGATGGCCACACGGGCTGCGCCATCACCGGGGATCTGGTGCTGGGCATGGCGCGCAACAGCGGCGCGGTGGGCTTCGTCACCGACGGCTGCGTGCGCGACCTGGTGGGCATCCGCCAGGTGGGCCTGCCCGCCTGGGCCATCGGCGTCACGCCGAATTCCCCCAACCGCAGCGGCCCGGGCACGGTGGGCTTTCCTGTCCAGGTGGCGGGCCTGCGCGTGTGCAGTGGCGACGTGGTGGTGGCCGATCTGGACGGCGTGGTGGTGGTGCCGCAAGAGCGCCTGGCCGAACTGCTGGCGCGCCTGCCCGCCATCCGCACGGCCGAGGCCGCGGCTGATGCGGCCGTGCGCCAGGGCGCCACCCGACCTTCGTTCTTGAAGTGACGACGAGCCTGCAGCGCGCCTACAGCGTGGCCGCCCTGCGTGCGCTGGCGCAGCAGGCCCTGCCACGCCCGCTGTTCGACTTCATCGACGGCGCGGCCGAGGACGAATGGACCCTGCGCGCCAACGAGTCGGCCTTCGACGACTGGGCCGTGCTGCCGCGCCCGCTGGAGGGTGCCGCGCAACGCGACCTGTCGCTGACGCTTTTCGGCCAGCGCCTGGCTTCACCGGTGCTGGTGGGGCCGACGGGCCTGGCGGGCCTGTTCTGGCCTCAGGGCGAGATCGCCACGGCCCGGGCTGCTGCCGAACGCGGCGCGGTGTACTGCCTGAGCCACGGCTCGGTGTGCACGCTCGAGGCCCTGGCCCAAGCCGTGGAGCGCAGTCATGGTGCCGAGCAAGCAGCCCGGCGCTGGATGCAGGTCTTCATCTACAAGGACCGCGCCTTCACCCGCGAACTGGTGGACCGCGCGCGCCAGGCCGGCTACGGCGCCGTGGTGGTGACCATCGACAACCAACTCCTCGGCAAGCGCGAGCGCGACCTGGTCAACGGCTTTTCCATCCCGCCGCGTTTCGGCCCGCGGCAGTGGCTGGCCTTTGCCAGCAAGTTCCCCTGGTGGTGGCGCATGCGCGGCGAGCTTGACCGCATCACTTTCGGCAACTACGTGCGCGAGAACTCCCGTGAGACGGTTGCCGGCCTGGCCGGTCGCATGGCCTCCATGCTGGACCCGGCCATGAACTGGGACGACATCGCCGCCGTGCGCCGCCAGTGGGACGGGCCGCTGCTGATCAAGGGCCTGCTGCACCCTGAGGACGCACGCCGCGCGGTGCAGGCCGGCGTGGACGGGGTCATCGTCTCCAACCACGGCGGGCGGCAGCTCGATGGCGCACTGCCCAGCCTGCGTGCGCTGCCCGGGGTGGTGCAGGCCGTGGACGGACGCATTCCGGTGCTGCTGGATGGCGGCGTACGGCGCGGCGGCGATGTCTTCAAGGCCTTGGGCCTGGGCGCCACGGCAGTGCTCATCGGCCGTCCCCACCTGTGGGGACTGGCGGTGGCCGGCCAGGAAGGCGTGGCCCATGTGCTGAAGACGCTGGACGCAGAGCTGGACCGCGTCATGGGGCTGGCAGGCGTGGAAGCGGTGACCCGGATCGCGCCATCGGGGCTGGTGGTCAGGGTGCAGGGCTGAGTCGGGTGCGGCGGTTGAGGCGGCTGAGGCTGTGCCGAGGCAGGGCAGGGCGCGGCATCACCGGCTCACGGTGAGGTCGCCTGCTTGCCGGGCAGCGGTGACTGGTCGAAGCGCCACGTCCAGATGAGGTCCACGGAGTTTTCCAGGCCGCTCTGCGCCCGCAGGGTGAAGCGCTGCGCCACGCGGTAGATGAGCTGGAAGGTGCCGGCGGTGGCGTTGACGCCGCGCTCGTAGCCGGCGTACCAGTTGCGGCTGAGCTGCTTGCCCAGGCGGATGACGGTCTCCCGGCCCTCGCCTGCGGCTGTGCCGGACGTCGTCCCGGCGGTCTGCCCGACAGACAGGTCGTCGATGCCCAGGGCGCGCAGCAGGGAGTCCGTGGGCGCCTCGCCTTCACCCGCCAGCAGGGCCACGGCGGCGCGCTGCAGCACCGCGGTGTCGGTGCGCCCCAGCCCTTCCGAACCACGGCCCAGGAGCAGCCACGACAGTTTGTCGGTTTCGCCCATCTCCGGTTCGCTGACCAGACGGACGCGTGGAGACTGCGGCGTGCCGCTGATGGCCACGCCCACCCGGATGTCGGTGTTGGGCCTCAGGGCGAGGATGTCCAGCCGTGGCGTGTCCACCCGGCCGCTGAAGGTGACGATGCCGCGCTCGATGTTCAGCTTCTGCCCGTAGGCGGCATAAGTGCCTCCTTGTGCGCGTACCGATCCGTTCACCGCCAGGTTTCCTGCGGGCGTGGTGAGCTTGAGGTCGCCTTGCAAGGCGGTGTCCAGCCCGCGCCCGCGCAGGCGCAGCTTGCGGCCCAGATCGACATCCAGCGTGACGCTGGACTGCCTGATCAGGCGCGGCAGGATGGCGGGCTCGGCCGCTGCGGCCATTTCAGGAACGCTGCGCCCGCCGCGCACCACGACGTCGTCGTCCAGCGTCGGTGCGTCGCGGGAAGCCAGGTCGAACAGACCGCTGTCGATCAGGACGCGGCCGTCCAGCTTCAGCGCATCGGGCTGCAGGGCCAGCACCGCCTGCCCGCTGGCCACGAGTTGACGGTCGAACCGCCCCAGCACGCGGAACCCTTCTGCACGCACCTGCACGCGGGCCGAAGGCTTGGCGCCGAACTCACCCACGCCTTCCCCAGTGATGCGCCCCTCACCGCCGCGCAGGGACAGACGCTCGATGCGGGCGGTTTCGCCCTGCAACGCCACCTTCAACTCGCCATCGTGGTAATCCACCCCTTGCAGCAGGTTGCGCACGCTCAACCGCTGCGCCACCAGGTCGCCCGTGAGTTGCGGCGCACCGAAGCGTCCGCCCAGGCTGGCGGTGGACACCACTTCGCCCTGCAGACGCCAGCCCGGTGGCACCCAGCCCGACCACACCCCCAGATTCGGCACGCGGGCCTGCACCATGCCCGACAGCGCGGCCTCCGCGTCCGGCCAGCGGGCCTGCGGATCCGTGCGCAATTGAACCGCACCGGAAACCTCTCCCACCATGCGCCCGACCAGCCGCGGGGAGAGCGTCCACAGGCCGTCCCTTGCGGTGAGACTGAGGTCCACGGTGTTCAAGCCCAGGGCTTGCACCTGGCCGGCTTCCACCACCTGCAGCTCGCCGTCATGGCGCTTCAGGCTCACTTCGGCCTCGAAGCGCTCGGCCGCCCGTACGGCCATGCGCGCACTCAGCCGCAGGTCACCTGTCCACTGCAGCCCGGTCTGCGCCCGCTGCAGCCAGGGTGCCAGGGCGAAGGGCAGCACGTCGGCCTGCCATTGGAAGTCCGGCCGGTCGGCGCGCGTCGGGTCGCGCAGCTCGTAGCGTGCCTCGTCCCACTTCAGGCGCAGGCCGGCGGCCAGGGCCGCCTGGCCACCGTCCAGGCGCAGGCTGCGCAGGCGCCAGGCGTCGTCGAAGCGCAGCTCGCCGCGCAGGTCAGCTGCGTCCAGCCAGGTCCCCCCCGGGGCCGCAGGGTTCCATGCGGACGGGTTGGCAGCGGTGGCATTCGGTGAAGGGGCGGCCGGCGCCGCAGGCGGGTCGGTCAGGCCGGACCAGACGCCGGCTTCCAGGCGCTTGACCGTGCCGTTCCAGCGCCCGCCGCCGCCCGTCTGGCCGCTCCAGGCGCCCTCCAGGTTCAGGCGTGCCTGGGTGCCGGAGCCCGCAGGCAGGGCCAGCACGCGGGTCAAGGCCTCCGGTGCCAGCAGGGGCAGGGCGACATCGATGCTGGCGCTGTGCTGGCGCAGGGTGCCCCGCACCTCCCCGCGCAGGTAGGCCAGTCGGTTCGGGCCCAGGGACGCGTTGCGGACATCGCCGCGCAGCTCCAGGGGGTCGGCCTCGCGGCCGGTCCATTGCCAGCGGGCTTCGGCCCGCCCCAGGGCGTAGGCGCGGCTCCTGAGGCCCTCGATGGTGAGTTGCCCCTGCGTCCCCACGGCGGGCCAGCGCCCGGACGCGCTGATGCGGGCGTCCGCCCGCCCGGCTTCAGGCCACCAGGCGGCCCCCTCGGGCATCAAGGTGGACAGGGCATTCAATTCGCCCAGGGCCGGTGCCGCCACCTGCAACTGCCATCGGTCCTGTTCGCCGTCGCCCGCGGGGTCGCCGCGGCCGCTGAGACTGAATTCGTTGCGCCCCAGGCGCAGTTCCGCCATCAGCTGGCTGCGGCTGGCCGCAGCGGCTTCGGGCGCCTGTTCCAGCCGCAGACGCCCCGACGCCGCCAGGCCGGCGATCCGGGACGCCCCGATGTCCACCTGTGCGCTGCCCCGCAGCGTCTGCAGCCACTGCACGGCCGAGGCCCCCGTGCGCCACGGCGGCAGCAGCACTTCCAGCGCCCACTGACTGTTCAGCCGGTCCTGGCCTTTGCGCCAGGGTGCGGCAGCGTCGCCCGGCACCCAGGGCACGGGGTCGAAGTCGTTGATGCGGCCTTCGCTACGCACCTGCCAGGCGCCCTCGGCGCCGGGGGATACCGTCGCGCTCAGTTCGGCGCTGGCGGAGCCGGCCTGCGCCTGCAGGGTGCGCACTTGCAGGCCCTGGGGCGTGAACACGCTGTCCAGGGTGAGGGTGGTACGTTGCCCAAAGGCCTCCAGCGAGCCGCTGAGGTTGCCCCGCAGTTCCACCGACCAGGTGTCGGCGTCGGCCGTGCGCCGGGCGACACCTTGTGGTCCGGGCATCCCCAGGAGACCGAGTTGTACCGGCCCGGACAGGACCATTCCGGGCGCCCGGGCGTCCAGCCATTGAGGCCTGATGTCCGTGGCCACACCCTGCAGGCGCAGGCCGGTCTCTGTCCAGCTGCCGGTGCTGCGCCACAGGCCGGCGTTGCGCTGGGCGCTGCCGAGGTCCAGGTCCAGGTGGAGGATCTCGGCAGTGCTGGGCGCGTCCAGCCGCGAGCGCAGCTCCAGCCGCGCGCGCCGGATGGGCAACCGGGCCTCGCCCCAGGCGCCTGCGGCCGCGTTGTCCAGCAGGATGTCGGCCTGCACCGGTTGCGTCAGTCCCTGGCTCTTGATGCTGGCGCGGCCGGTGAGGCGGGTGGCTGGCAGGCGGCGGCTCAGCTGCGCCAGGTCCAGGGCCTGCAACGTCAGGTTCAGGGTGCCCAGGGGCCAGGGCTCGAAGGGCTTGAGCTGCACCGTGGCGTCCAGAGACGGCTTGAGGCCGGACGGCAGGGCGGGGGCGCGCAGGCGTGCCTGCAGATCCAGCGCCTGCAGTGGGCCGCTGGCGGCGAGATCGCCCTCCCAGGCCACGGCGCCCGTGCCCTTCACGGCCCATCGGCCCTGACCGGTGAAGGGGCTGCGGGTGTTGATGGAGGCTTCGCCGCTGACCAGCAGTTCTTCCCACTGGAAGGCCAGTTGTTCCACGCGGTGTACCGCGCCCTGTTGGGCCCCCAGGGCCCACCGCCCGGTGATGTGGTGCCAGGCTGGCAACTGGTCGATGACCAGATGTTCCACGCGCAACTGCTCGATGCGGGCCTCCAGCGGGAGGGCCAGCGAGCCCGGCAGCACGGCGGGCTTGCCAGAGGCGGGGCCGGTATGGAGGGTCACCCGCCGGGCCTCCAGACGATCGGCCTGCACGCCCACCCAGGTGCCGGAGCGAAGCCACCAACGCCACTGCGCCCCTGTCCACTGCAGGCCCTCGATCTCCAGCCATTGGCGGCCCTGGTCCCACCGCAAGCTCAGCTTCTGCGCTGCAAAGTCGGTCCCCAGCAGAGCGCCTCGCGGTGCCGTGACCTGAAGGTTGGGCACGCCGGCCAGCAGCCAGGCTGTGCCGCGTTCGCTGTGCAGCACCGCCCAGACCGCCAGCAGGCCGGCCAGAGGCAGCCCCAGCACGGCGACCAGGGCCAATTGCCAGGCCTGCAGCAGCAGGCCTGCCCGCGCAGCGGGCGTCCAGCGCAAGGGCGGTGGCGCTGCGGCCGAGCGCGGTGGTTCGGAGGGCGGCGCAGGCTGGGCCGGTGCATCCGCCGCGGTCCTGGAAGGCGCGTGGTGGGCGGGCTCTGGCGCAGAGGGCTCGGACATTGAACGGGATTCTCCCTCGGCGTCAGCCGGCCGGGGAGGGAAGGTCAACTCCGGCCTGCGCGTGCTCAGGGGTCTGCCCTGCGGTGGTGAGTCTGAAGTGCGTGGCCAGGACCGGCGTGGCGCAGGGGCGTGGGCTCAGGTACGCCAGATCCTGGGCGGGTGGGCGTCCAGGCCCCAGCCGGTGCGGCGCCAGGTGGCGCGCACGGCGGACAACCACTGCATTGCCGGTTCCACCCGGGACGCCAGCACCCGCGCCACCACCACGTGCGGCAGCGGGCTGGTGACGCCGGTCCAGCCTTCCAGCCCGGCCCCTTCCGGGCAGTCGCGTGCGGCGTCCAGCAGCGCCTGCCGGCGCTGCGTGCCCAAGGGCTGCCCGGCGGCCCACCAGGCGGTGCCCAGCACCCGCCGGCCACCCCAGCCCAGCGCAGAGTACAGCAGCCGGTGGTCCTGCGCATCCACCCGGCCGCGTTCCAGCCACAGGGCGCGATCGAGGTCCGGGCTTTGCGCAGGGCCCGGGGACAGGACAGGAGCGGGGGTGGCGGAGGGGGCGCGGGTCGAGGTAGGTGGAGTGGAGGGCGGCCCCTGTGGCACGCTCAGGTGCAACGCCAGGTGCTGCGTGAAGCAGCCGGTCTCGAAAGCGGCGCCAGAGGCGGGCAGGCCCAGTGCCAGCACGTCCCAGCCCAGCATTTCCGCCCCCGGGGCCAGTTCCACTTCGGTGCGGTTCTCGGCCTCGCAGCCGGAGAAGGCGAGGTTCTCCAGGGGCAGCCATTCCGCGCGCGCGCCGTCCGCCAGCCGCAGACGTGACTGCTGCAGTGAAGGCCTTCCGCCGCTGCGGTAGAACCGGGTGGCACCAGGGGTGGTGATCACCGCGTGGGTGCCCTGCGCCAAATCGGCTTGCAGCAGCAGGCTGTCACCCCCAGCCACCCCGCCGGGCGGATGCACCAGGACGTGGTGGCAGATGGCATCCCCCTCGGGGTACAGGCGCTGAAGCACCCGCAGCGGACCCTCGTGACGGTCCAGCGCCACCGTGCGCTGGCCGTCGCGCCAGTAGCGCAGGGCCAGGTGCCCGCGCCAGCCGGCCGCTGCTGCCAGCGCGCTCAAGCCGCTTGTGACCCGCGGTGCGCCCATCCTGTGGTGCGCATCTCGATCCAGGAGAACAGCTCGTACATGGCCATGGCCATGGCACCGATGACCACCAGGCCGGCGAAGGCCAGGGGCAGCCGCTGCTGGGATCCTGCCGTCTGCATCAGGTAGCCGATGCCCGAGTCACCGGCCGTCATCTCGGCCAGGACGGTGCCGACGAATGCCAGCGTGATGGCCACCTTCAGAGAGCCGTAGAAATAGGGCATGGAGCGGGGCAGGCCCACCTTCACCAGCACGTCCCACCGCTTGGCGCCCAGCACCCGCAGCACGTCTTCCAGCTCGGGCTCCAGGGTGGCCAGGCCGGTGGCGATGTTGACCGTGATGGGGAAGAAGGAGATCAGGAAGGCCGTGAGGACGCCGGGGCCCAGGCCGATGCCGAACCACACCACCAGGATGGGCACCACGGCGGCCTTGGGCACAGCATTGAAGGCCACCATCAGGGGATAGACGGCCGTGTACGCGATGCGCGAAGAGCCGATCAGAAAGCCCAGCAGTACGCCCACGACGATGGAGATGCCAAAGCCCAGCATCGTCACCCAGAAGGTCTTCCAGGCCGCCTCCAGCAGCGGGCCCTTGAACTCCACGAATTCCAGGGCGATCTGCACCGGCCCGGGGAAGATGAAGTCCGGCACTCTGAAGAGCCAGACGGCAACCTGCCACACCAGCAGGATGGCGGCCAGCAGCACCATGGGGGACCAGCGTTCCAGGGTCTTGGAGAGTTTCATGGGGTTCCCACGGGCTGGCGGAAAGCGCCGATGTGGCCGCGCAACTCGTGCACGATGTCGGTGAACTGGGGGGTGTACGTCACCTCCAGGTCTCGCGGGCGAGGCAGGTCGATGTCGCGCTTGATCACGAAGCGGCCGGGGCTGCGGCTCATCACGTACACCTTGTCGGCCAGGAACACGCTCTCGCGCAGGTCGTGCGTGACCAGGATGACGTTGAACTTCTGCGCGGCGTGCAGGTCGCGCAGGGCGCACCAGAGTTCTTCCCGCGTGAAGGCATCCAGCGCGCCGAAGGGCTCGTCCAGCAGCAGCATCTTGGGCTCGTGGATGAGGGCGCGGCAGATGCTGGCGCGCTGCTGCATGCCGCCCGAGAGCTGCCAGGGGAACTTGTCTTCATAGCCCCCCAGGCCCACGCTCTTGAGCAGGTCGCGGGCCTTGGCCTCGTACTCCTTGCGCCGGGCCTTGAAGCTGGAGCGGTAGGGCTCCACGATCTCCAGTGGCAGCAGCACGTTGTCCACCGTGGTGCGCCAAGGCAGCAGGCTGGGGGCCTGGAAGGCCATCCCGCTTATCTTCAGCGGCCCGGTGACCGGCTCGCCCCCGATGTGGATGGTGCCCCGGCTGGGCATCTTCAGGCCGGTGGTGAGCTTCATGAAGGTCGACTTGCCGCAGCCCGAGGGCCCGACGATGGCTATGAACTCGCCCTCGGTCACCTGCAGCGAGATGTCCTCCACCGCGAAGTGACCTTGGGCCAGCAGCTCGTCGTTGTACGCGAGCCAGACGTTGCGGAAGTCGACGAAGTTGCTCATATCAGCGCTCGCGGCCTCATTTCTTGGCCGGCGGCAGGATGTTGAGCTCGGCCTTGGAGGGCAGGAAGGCGTCGGTCCAGACGGCGTCAGGGTTGACGCGGGTCTTGGTGGCAAACGCGTCAGACACCTGCGAGGCCATCAGCGCCAGGCGCCCCGGCACGACCATGCCGAAGCCTTCACGGCGGGCGTCGGGGCTGGCCACCACGGCGTCGATGGCCATGCGCAGGCGCCGCTTTTCCAGGTCGACGTTGATGATGCCGTCGCGTGCCTTGACCAGGTCGATGGAGGCGTCGGGGTTGGCCATGACCTCCTTGGCGCCCTTGGCGAACGCGCTGAGGAAGCCCTTGACGGCGGCCGGGTTCTCCTTCATCAGCTTGGGGCTGGCGATGATCACGTTGCCGTACAGCCTCACGCCGTGGTCGGCGTAGGGCATGACGACGATGTCTTCGGTCTTCACGCCGCGGGCTTCGAGGTTGAGCAAGGAGGTGAAGGAGAAGCCCGTGATGGCGTCGATGTCGCCGCGTACCAGCATGGTTTCGCGCAGCGGCGGGTCCATGCTGGTCCACTGCACGTTGCCGATGCCGTTGGCCCTGGCGAAGATCGGGAAGCCGCGACGACCGGCATCGAACACCGGGGCGCCGAGCTTCTTGCCGTTCAGCTCGGCCGGCGTCTTGATGTTGTTCTTCTTCAGCGTCAACACGGCCGCGGGCGTGTTGTTGTAGACCATCATCACGGCGACCGGCTTGTTGGGCGCGTCCGGGTTGTTGGCATGGAACTCCATGAGCGCGGCCAGATCGGCAAAACCCATGTCATAGGTGCCGGAGGCCACCCGGGTGACGGTGCCGCCCGAACCGTTGCCTGAATCGATGGTCACATCCAGGCCGGCGGCCTTGTAGTGCCCCTTGGCGGTGCCAGCGAGGAACAGCGCGGCTGGCCCTTCGAAGCGCCAGTCGAGCTGGAACTTGACCGGGGTCTGCGCCAGTGCTGGCAGGGCCAGCAGCGTTGCTCCCATGGCGAACAGGCCGCGTCGGGTGAGGGTGGCAAGAGAGGATTTCATGGGTGGGGCTCCCGGGAGGGTGGGGTGAGAAGTGAATGACTGCCCGGGGGATTGTGCAAGGTCTGTGCTCACCCAGGAGTCGGGTATTGCACCAATGAGGTGCCATTGTTGCGGCCGTCCGGTCCGAATGCGTGCGCAAGTCACCGACATGGAGCATGTTCGATCCGGGCGGTCTGGGGAGCCCCGGTGGTTCGCTTCCGGCCCCGGGGTGTCACCTTTTGGCGGGGCTTGCGGGTTCGACCTCGCTGTCATTGGGGCCTAGGGAAAAAGCGGGGGCCTGCCGCGATGGTGCGTTCCTATACTCGTTGCAGTTACCGATCGTAAATACTGGTCGCAAAAGTGTGGTGTCGCGCTCCTGGCTTCCAGCGGCTCAGTTTCACACTCCAACTCTGGGAGCCGAGGCCGATGCCTTCCACCGACGCCGTCCAACAGCAGGATTCAGATCAACCAGGCCCCCAGGAGATCAAGGCAGTGGCGGGGCCTTCGGAGACCATGGGCCTGCGCAATCTGGGCGAAATGGTCGAGGCTGCGGCCCGTCGTTACGCGGCGCAGAAGGCATTCACCGCCGTGGTGCCCAATGGCATGAACGGCAGCCTGACTTTCCAGCAGGTGGACCAACTGGCGGACGCCTTTGCGGCCTACCTGCGGGAAGAGCTCAAGGTGCCCGAGGGCACCCGTGTGGCGGTGCAACTGCCCAACGGCCTGGCTTACCCGGTGGCGGTGTTCGGCACCTTCAAGGCCGGTTGCGTGCTGGTGAACACCAACCCGCTGTACACCGCGGCCGAGATGGAACACCAGTTCCGCGACTCCGGCGCGCAAGTGCTGGTCATCACGGAGCTCTTTGCCGACAAGCTTGACGGGCTGCTGGAGCGGACCTCGCTGCGCCACGTCGTCGTGGCGAGCGTGCCCGAGCTGTTTCCCGCCATCCCACGGGGCATCGTTCGTGCGGTGCAGCGCTGGTGGAGCCGTGCGCTGCCGCCGATCCGGGTCCCGCACCATCGCTTCATGGAGGCCATTGCCCGCGGCAGGCAGCAGTTGGCGCGCCTGGGTGGCGCAGATGCCGTGCGGCGCTGGTGGCAGCCGGTGGACCCCGAGGCCACTGCGGTGCTGCAGTACACCGGCGGCACGACCGGGGTATCCAAGGGCGCACAGTTGAGCCACCGCAGCCTGCTGAGCAACGTGGCCCAGATACGCGCCATGGGCGCCAGCCACATCGAGCCGGGCAAGGAATGCGTGCTGACGGCCTTGCCGCTGTACCACGTCTTCGCCTTCACTGCGAACCTGCTGAGCTTCTACGACGCGGGAGCTCGCAACGTCCTGATCCCGTCGCCGCGGCCCGTGCAGAACCTGCAACGCGCCATCGAGAACACGCCAGTGACGTGGATCACGGGGGTCAACACCCTCTTTAACGCGCTGCTCAACGAGGAATGGTTCGTGGCCTACCCGCCGCGGCAGCTGAAGGCGGCCATTGCCGGCGGCGCCGCCTTGCACCAGGCCGTGGCGCAGCGCTGGGAGGAAGTCACCGGGACCCGCATCGTCGAGGGCTACGGCCTGACGGAGGCCTCGCCCGTGGTGACCTTCAACCCGCTGGAAGGTCGGCGCCGCATCGGGTCCATCGGCGTGCCCGTGCCGGGCACGGAGGTGCGGTTGGTTGACGAGCAGGGGCGCGAGGTCCCGGTGGGACAGCCCGGCGAGCTTCTGGTGCAAGGCCCCCAGGTGATGCAGGGCTACTGGAACCAGCCTGAAGAGACAGCTCTGGTGCTGCACGACGGCTGGCTGCGCACGGGAGATGTCGCCGTGGTGGACGCGGACGGTTACTACACGATCGTGGACCGCAAGAAGGACCTGATCCTGGTGTCGGGCTTCAACGTCTATCCCAACGAGGTGGAGGACACGGTCAGCCTCCTGGACGCAGTGATGGAGGCTGCAGTGGTCGGCATCCCGGACGAGGTGAGCGGCGAGGCGGTCCGCGTCTATGTCGTGCGCCGCGACGAGTCCCTGAGCGCCGAGCAGGTCATCGCCCACTGCAGGACCTCGCTCACGGGCTACAAGGTGCCGAAGTCGGTGGTGTTCCGGGACGAGTTGCCCAAGACGCCCATCGGCAAGATCCTGCGCAAGGACTTGAAGGCCGAGGTGAAGGCCGAGTTCGCCGCCCTGACGCCGCGCACCTGACACCGTACACCCCAAGGACTGGCCATGCTCACTGAAACCGAAACCCGTCTGCTGGGCTTGATGATGGCGCTGATCATGCTCGGGATGGGCGCCTCGCTGACCTTCCGTGACTTTCTGATCGCGTTTCGCAAGCCCAAGGGGGTCCTCGTCGGGCTGCTGTGCCAGTACGGGATCATGCCCTTCCTGGGCTACGCGATCGCGATGATGCTGGGGCTGCCGCCTGCGCTGGCCGTGGGCCTGATCCTGATGGGCTGCATGCCCGGAGGCACCACCTCCAACATCTTCACCTACTTCAGCAAAGGTGTGCTGGCACTGTCGATCATGATGACCAGCGTGTCCACGCTGGTGGCGGTGGTGGTCGTGCCTGTGCTCATCCGCCTCTACTCGGGTCTGGCGGGCATCCAGGGCGATTTCGTCATCCCGGCGGCCAACGTGGCGCAGGTGCTCGTGGTGCTGCTGGTGCCCACGGTCATCGGTATGGTCCTGCGCAAGGCCAATCCCAACATCGGCGCAACGGTGGAACTGATCGGTAGCCTGCTGGGCGTGCTGGTGATCCTCTTCCTGATCGTGTCCTGGGTGCCGCGCAACCACCAGTTGCTCATGACCACGCCGGCGCCGATCTTCTTCGCGGCCATCGGGCTCGGGCTCATCGGCATGGCGCTCGGCTTCTTCCTTGCCCGCCTGCTGCGTCAGGATGCCAACCGCTCGCGCACGATCGCGCTGGAAACGGGCATTCAGAACGGGCCGCTGGCCGTGCTCATCGTGACGCTGACCTTCACCGGCGAGCAACAGCAGCAGGTGCTGCTGATCCCGGTGCTCTACTCGCTGTTCATCGTCCTGACCTCCACCGCCGTGACGCTGTGGTTCCGCCGCCTTGCCGACCGAGAGGCCCTTGCGCGCGACCGCTCCAAGGTCGGTGCGCTGGCGCCCGCAGCGGCCCGCTGAAGACGCGCTCGGCGCTGGCTCGCTCTCAGGCTCGCAGCAGGTCAAACAGTGTGCGTGCGACCACCTTGGTGGCGCACCGCAGGTCTTCCAGCACCAGTTGCTCGTCGGCTCGCTTGGCGTTGGACTCGAGCACCGTGCGCGGTCCGGCGCCGTAGATGACGGCTGGTACACCGCGCTCGCCATAGAGGCGCACATCGGTGTACAGCGGCGTGCCGCTCTCGGGGATGGGCTCGCCAAAGACGGCCTGCCCGTGGCGCTGGATGGCCTCGACCAGCACGCGGTTGCCGGGCAGGGGTTTGAGCGAGTTCGCGAGCACCAGGCGGCGAATCTCCAGGCGGATGCCCGGGCTCTGGGCGACGGTGGATTCGATCAACTGCCGCACCTCGGCTTCCACAGCCGCGGAGTCTTCCTCGGGGATCATGCGGCGGTCGAGCTTGAGCACCACCTTGCCGGGGACGACGTTGGTGTTGCTGCCGCCCTCGATGCGGCCCACGTTCAGGTAGGGGTGGGTGATGCCCGTGACCTGCGAGCGGCGGGTGCGCAGCACCTCGTTGTGGGCATAGAGGGCGGTGAGCAGCTTGTTGGCGGCCTGCAGCGCGTCCACACCCGTGTGCGGGTAGGCGGCGTGGGAGGCGGTGCCGTGCAGGGTGACCTCCATCTGCAGGCAGCCGTTGTGGGCGGTGACCACCTGGTAGCTGAAACCGGCGGCGATCAGCAGGTCGGGCTTGGTGAGGGCTTGGGCCAGCAGCCAGCCCGGGCCGAGTTCGCCGCCGAACTCTTCGTCGTAGGTGAAGTGCAGCTCGACGCCGCCCTTCAGCGGCAGGTTCAGCGATTCGAGGGCCCGCACCGCGAAGGTGAAGCTGGCGAAGTCGCTCTTGCTCACGGCGGCGGCGCGGCCATAGAGCTTGCCGTCCGCAATCTCGGCGCCGTAGGGGTCGTGCGTCCAGCCATCACCCGGGGGCACCACGTCGCCATGGGCGTTCAGCGCCACCACGGGTCCGGAGCCGGGTGCGCCGTAGGGGCGGCGCACGATCAGGTTGGTGATGCTCTGCAGCCCGTAGGCGCGCACCTCGGCCTCCGGAACGGGGTAGGCCTCGGCGCTGTAGCCCATCTGCGCCAGCAGCTCGGCCGTGCGTCGGGCGTGCGGCGCGTTGTTCCCGGGCGGCGTGTCGGTGGGCACGCGCACGAGGGCTTGCAGGAAACCCACTTCGTCGTCGAAGTGGGCGTCGATCCAGGCGTCCAGGGTGTCGTAGGGGGTGTTCATTCGGCAAGTCCCTCCAGCAGGTGCAGGAAGGCCTGCACCACCAGCTCGGTGTCGTGGTTGGTGATGGATTCCAGCGGGTTGTGGCTGATCCCGCTGTTCAGGCCGCGCATGAAGAGCATGGCCTGGGGCATCACCTCGTGCAGCTTCATGGCGTCGTGCCCTGCGCCGCTGGGCATGCGGAACACCGGCAGACCCAGGGCCTGGACGGCGGCTTCCCAGCGCGCCTGCCATGCGGGGTGGCTGGGGGCGGCGGGCACGGCCAGCGTGCGCTCCATCTGGAACGACAGGCCGCGCCGGGCGCAGATCCGTTCGATCTCGGCTTCCACGTCGGCGGCCAGCGCGTCGCGCGCCGCGTTGGTGGTGGCGCGCAGGTCCAGGCTGAAGCGGCAACGCCCAGGCACCACGTTGATGGAGCCGGCGGGCACTTCCAGCTGGCCCACCGTGCCCACCACGTCGGGTACCGAGGCCGCACGGCGCTCCACGTACAGGATGACCTCGGCCGCCGCCGCGGCGGCGTCGCGCCGGCGGTTCATGGGCGTGGTGCCGGCGTGGCTGGCCATGCCCTGGATCTCCACCAGGCAGCGCACGCTGCCGTTGATGGAGGTGACCACGCCCAGCGGCAGGTCCATCTCGTTGAGCACCGGACCCTGTTCGATGTGCACCTCCACGAAACCGAGGTAGCGCGAGGCGTCGCGCTGCAGGTTGGCGATGGCCTCCATCGTGCCCGGCAGGCCGGCCTGGTGCATGGCCTGGCGCATGGTCACGCCGTCGGCGTCGGTCTGCTCCAGCCAGGCGGGGTTGAAGTGCCCAATCAGCGCCCCTGAGCCCAGGAACGTGGCGCGGTAGCGCTGGCCTTCTTCTTCCGCAAAGCCCACCACCTCGATACCGAAGGGCAGGCGCTTGCCGGCCCGGTGAAGTTCGCGCACGCAGGCCATGGGCACGAGGATGCCCAGGCGCCCGTCGTACTTGCCGCCATTGCGCACAGTGTCGAAGTGGCTGCCCGTCATGAGCAGCGGCGCCTGCGGGCTGGCGCCGTGGTAGACCCCCACCACGTTGCCCACCGCGTCCACCGACACCTCGTCAAAGCCGCTCTCGCGCATCCAGGACTGCAATTGCGCGCTGCAGGCGCGGTGCGCGTCGGTGAGGTAGGTGACGGTGAGCTGGCCGCGCTCCTTGAAGCCGGGGTCGCTGTGCAGCGCCAGTTGCTCGGCCCAGTCCCATACCTGGTTGCCCAGCGTGGGGGATTCACCGAAACGGTCAGCCAGGCGAATCTCGGCGATGCGGTGGATGTGGCGCAGTGCCTCGGCCTGCTCGAAGTCGGCCGGGTTCTGCAGCCGCCGGGCGAAGGTGTCGATGATCTGGTGGCGGGTCAGCCCCTGGCCGCGAGGACCGCGCACGGCCAGGATGAAGGGGAAACCGAACCTGGCGTTGTAGTCGGCGTTGAGTTGCTGCAGGCGTGCGAACTCCTCGGGTGTGCAGTCGGTCAGGCCGGCCTTGCCCTGCTCGTTCGTCGACTCGGCGGTGAGCGTCTTGCTGACCATGGCCTTGCCAGCCAGCTCCGGATGGGCGCGGATCAGGGCCAGCTGCTGGTCCTGCGGGGCGTGCCGCACGGCGTCGGCCAGGGCTTGCTTCAGCGCGGACAGCGTGGCAAACGGGCGGCGCTGCCAGGCTTGTTGCGCCACCCAGGGCGAGTGCTCGTAGGTGCCGTCGAGCAGCGCGGTGAAGGTGGCCTGGTCCGCCGCGTTGAGTTGCGCGAGCGACAGGGCAGGGGTGGCGGATGAAGTGGCGTGGTTCATGGCTTGTGCGTCCCTCAGCCCCAGACGAAGGCGGTCTTCGCGTCGAACGGATGGGTGGTGCGCCAGTGGTGGGCGATGTCCACCCGGCGCGTGACCCACACGCGGTCGTGCTTTTCGATGTGGTCCAGGAAGCGCTGCAGCGCACGCATGCGCCCGGGCCGGCCGAGCAGGCGGCAGTGCATGCCGATGCTCATCATGCTGGGGAGCTCGGCGCCCTCGGCGTAGTGCACGTCAAAGGCATCTCGCAGGTACTCGAAGAACTCGTCGCCGTGGCTGTAGCCCTGCGGCAGCGCAAAGCGCATGTCGTTGCAGTCCAGCGTGTAGGGCACCACCAGGTGCGGTGCCAACGCTCCGTCGGTCTTCTTGACCTGCAGCCAGAAGGGCAGGTCGTCGCCGTAGTAGTCGCTGTCGTAGGTGAAGCCACCGAAGTCGGCCACCAGGCGCCGGGTGTTGGGGCTGTCGCGTCCGGTGTACCAGCCCGCGCCGTGCAGCGCGCGTTCAGTGCCGTTCTCGCCGTCGCCCGTGATGCGGCGGAGGATGTCCATGCCGATGCGCATGTGTTCCCGCTCGGTGGCCTCGTCCATGCCCTGGTAGTGGATCCAGCGCCAGCCGTGGCAGGCGATCTCATGGCCCAGTTCGACGAAGGCGTCGGTCACCTCGGGGCAGCGCTCCAGCGCCATGGAGATGCCGAACACCGTCAGCGGCAGGCCGCGCTTTTCGAACTCCCGCAGGATGCGCCACACGCCCACGCGGCTGCCGTATTCGTACACGCCTTCCATGCTGAGATGGCGCGCCGGGAAGGCCGGCGGGTTGAACATCTCGGACAGGAATTGCTCGCTGCCGGCGTCACCGTGCAGCACGGAGTTCTCGCCGCCTTCCTCGTAGTTCAGCACGAACTGCACGGCCACGCGGGCGTTGCCGGGCCACCGGGCCTGGGGCGGGTGGCAGCCGTGGCCCAACAGGTCGCGGGGGTAGGCGGGGGCGGGGTCGCCAAAGGTCCTGGAGACCCGGTCCGTGGGAGGTGTGTTCAGGGGTGTTGACATGGTTCGATTCTGACTGCGCCGTCGGGCAGGGTGCTTTCGGCGCCTCGCGAGGTGCTGGATACACTCGTTGAACCCCAGACCACCCTGCCGCAGCGTTGATGGAAGCTTACCTGCTCGATTGGGCCAACCTCCTGCTGCGTTGGCTGCACGTGATCACGGCCATCGCCTGGATTGGCTCGTCCTTCTACTTCGTGTTTCTGGACAACAACCTCATCCGCCCCACCAGCCCTGATCTGCTGGAAAAGGGTGTGGATGGTGCGATGTGGGCCGTGCACGGCGGCGGTTTCTACAACCCGCAGAAGTACATGGTGGCGCCCCGCAGAATCCACACCAAGCTGCACTGGTTCTACTGGGAGGCCTACTCCACCTGGCTCAGTGGCTTCGCCCTGTTCACGGTGATGTACCTGTGGAACGCCAGCACCTTCCTGGTGGACAAGTCGCTGATGGGCTGGTCGCCCACGGTGGCAGGGGCTGCGGCGGTGGGCTTTTTGGTGGGCTTCTGGGTGATCTATGACCTGGTGTGCCGATGGCTGGGCTTCCGGCGCCACGGCGAGGCCGTCGTGGGCGTGGTGATGCTGGGGGTGGTGGCGCTGGCGGCCTGGGCGGCGTGCCAGCTCTTTCCCGGCCGCGCCGCCTTCTTGCTGGTGGGCGCCATGATCGCCACGGCCATGAGCGCCAACGTGTTCTTCTGGATCATCCCCGGCCAGCGCAAGGTGGTGGCCGCCATGACCAGCGGGCAGAAGTCCGACCCGAAGGAACTGGCCATCCACGGCAAGCGCGGCAAGCAGCGCAGCGTGCACAACACCTACTTCACGCTGCCGGTGCTGATTGCCATGCTCTCCAACCATTACGGTTGGCTGTACCAGGGGCCTTGGAACTGGGTGGTGCTGTTCGTCCTGATGCTGGCTGGGGCCCTCATCCGCCACAGCTTCGCGGCGCGCCACCGCGCCCTGATCGAAGGCCGCCGCGTGCCCTGGGAGATCGCCGGCGCTGGCGTCGTGTTGATCGTGGGCCTCATCATCGGTATGAAGCCCGCCCCGCAGCCCGCCGTCCCGGCTGCATCGGCGGCTGCGCAGGCCCCGGTCACGGCCGCCGACATGCGCGCCGTGGTCGAGCAGCGCTGCCTGGTGTGCCACAACGCCCAGATGCAGCAGAAGAACGTGGCCCTGCACACGCCGGAGCTGCTCAAGCAGCACGCCTTGTCGGTCTACCAGCAGGTGTCGGTGCTCAAGCTGATGCCCATGAACAATGCCACCCAGTTGACCGAGGCCGAGCGCGACCTGGTGCGCCGCTGGTGGGAAGCCGGGGCGCCCGTGCGCTGAATGTCTGAAGGGGCCTTCAAGAGTTCCTGACAGCTACCAGCCGCCATTCACCAGCTGCCAGTCACCAGCTGAGATCTACCCACTGCCCAGTACCCACTGCCCCCTGCCATCTGCCAGTTGAACGCAAGGAATCCGCGCATCATGGGATTGAGCACACACGTCCTGGACACCTATCACGGCCGGCCAGCGGCCGGGATGACCGTGAGCCTCTACGCCACCAGCCCAGCGGGCCTGAAGCTCCTGCGCCAGGTGGTGCTGAATGGTGACGGTCGCGGGCCCGACGGCCCGCTGCTGACCAACGACGAGTTGCGTGCCGGCACCTACCGCCTGGTGTTTGACGTGGCGGCCTACTTCAGGCGCCAGGGTGTGGCGTTGCCCGACCCGCCGTTCCTGGACCAGGTACCGCTGGACTTCGGCATCGCCCACGCCAGCCAGCACTACCACGTGCCCTTGGTCTGCACGCCCTGGACTTACAGCACGTACCGCGGGTCTTAAGCGGGTCCTGACCGGGCACTGAGCGGGCCCTGACCAAGTGCTGACGTGCCCGAGGGCCCGCGCCGGCCGCGTTCACCTTTGGCCGGCCCCTAGAATCGATTGACGATTGCAGAGGTCCCGAAGCCATGAGTGAAGTCACCAATTCCGTCCGTTTCGTGTTGGACGGCGAGATCGTCGAAGCCCAGGGCAAGCGCCGCACCACCACGGTGCTGGACTACCTGCGCGAGCAGCTCCACCGCACCGGCACCAAGGAAGGCTGCGCCGAAGGCGACTGCGGCGCCTGCGTGGTGCTGGTGGGCGAACTGAACCAGGCCGGCACGGCGGTGGACTACATCTCGGTCAACAGCTGCATCCAGTTGCTGCCCACACTGGACGGCAAGTCCGTCAAGACGGTGGAGAGCCTGCGCAAGGGCGACGGCACGCTGCACCCGGTGCAGCAGGCCATGGTCGAGTGCCACGGCTCGCAGTGCGGCTTCTGCACGCCCGGGATCGTGATGAGCCTGACCGGCCTGGTGCAGCACAACCCTTGCCCCAACCGCCAGCAGGTCAACGACGCGCTCAGCGGCAACCTGTGCCGGTGCACCGGCTACAAGCCCATCGTCGACGCCACCCTGAAGGCCTGCCAGGCTGGGCCGGCGGCGCTGAAGATCGACGACCGTGCCGATGTCCCCCTGCTCAAGGAGATCCAGCGCGCGCAGGAGCCCACGTTCTCGCTGGACGGGGAGATCATCGTGCAGCCCGTGGTGCGCACCCGCAAGGGCAGCGAGTTCGTCTCTCCTGCCACCTTGGCCGAGGTGACCACCTATCTCACCCGCCACCCGCAAGCCACGCTGCTGGCGGGCAGCACCGAGATCGGCCTGCAAGTCAACAAGCAGTTCTCGCGCCCGTCCCACATCGTCTACCTCGGCAATGTGGCCGAGCTCAAGCGTGTGCAGGAGACGCCGTCCGCCTGGCGCATCGGCGCGCAGGTGCCGCTGTCGGCCGTGGAGACGCTGGTCGCCCAGGCCTACCCCGACTTTGCGGAAGTGCTGCGCCGCTTTGGCTCGCCGCCCATCCGCTCCACCGCCACGCTGGCCGGCAACATCGCAAACGGCTCGCCCATCGGCGACTCCATGCCCTGCCTGATGGCACTCGGCGCCACCCTGGTGCTGCGCCAGGGCGAGCGCCAGCGCGAGGTGGCCTTGGACAAGTTCTACACCGGCCAGAAGCGCAGCGTGCTGCAGCCGGGTGAACTGATCGAGGCCGTGCTGCTGCCCAAGCCGCGAAAGGGCCAGGTCTTCCGCGCCCACAAGATCAGCAAGCGCTTCGAACAGGACATCTCGGCCACCTGCGCCGCGCTGAGTTTCGAACTGGTGGGTGGGCGCCTGAAGGGCGTGCGGCTGGCCTACAACGGCCTGGCCCCCTCGCCCTGCCGCGCCCCCAAGCTGGAAGCGGTGCTGGAAGGCCAGACCCCCGCGGCCGTGAGCGCTGCGGCACTGGACGCGGCGATTGCCCAGAGCTTCACGGCGCGCGACGGCCTGCGCGCCACCTGGGCCTACCGCTCGCTGGTGGCCCGCAACCTGGTGCTGCGGTTCCTGCAGGAAGCGCAGCAAGAGCCCCAACCCGCCCTGGACACCGCCGCCTGATCGGCAAGGAGACCCCCATGAACGCGCCTACCACGCTGAAGGAACTCCTGCCTGCCCAGGGCGACGCCCGGCCGGGCGCCCAGGGGCGGGGACTCACGCACGAGTCGGCCGTGCTGCACGTCACCGGCGAGGCCGTCTACACCGACGACCTGCCCGAACTGCGCGGCACGCTGTACGCAGCGCTGGTGCTGTCGCCCGTGGCCCATGGCGAGCTGATCGGTGAAGGCATCGACCGCCAGGCCCTGCTGGCCGAGCACGGGGTGGTGGCGGTGTTCACGGCGCGGGACATCCCGGGCGAGAACAACTGCGGCCCCATCGTCCACGACGATCCCTTCCTCGCCGCCGGCAAGGTGGAGTTCCTGGGCCAGGCGGTGGCCGTGGTGGTGGCGCGCGACATGCTGTACGCCCGCGAGGCAGCGAAGAAGGCGAAGGTGCAGGTCAAGGAGTTGCCGGCCATCCTGACCATCGACGAGGCCATGGCCCAGGGCAGCTTCGTCATGCCCCCCAAGGGCATCACGCGTGGCGATGCGGACGCAGCCATTGCCGCCGCGCCGCACCGCCTGCAGGGGCGCACGCATTGTGGCCAGCAGGAGCAGTTCTACCTCGAGGGGCAGATCACCTACGCGGTGCCGCGTGAGGACGGACAGCTGACCTTGTACGTCTCCACCCAGCACCCGGACGGCAACCAGCGCGAGGCCGCTGCCGCGCTGAACCTGAGCACCAAGGACGTGGAAGTGATCTGCCGCCGCATGGGCGGCGGCTTTGGCGGCAAGGAAGGCAACGCCAGCATCTTCTCGCAGTCGGCCGCGCTGGCCGCCTTCAAGCTCAAGCGGCCCGTGAAGCTGCGCGTGAACCGTGACGACGACATGATGATCACGGGCAAGCGGCATGACTTCCGCCTG
>Ga0315906_10001033_pt1 | contig 42345 bp, 42 predicted proteins | sample LakEriMetagenome_4_FD_203526 | JGI IMG/M metagenome (GOLD analysis project Ga0315906, IMG submission 203526) | Freshwater fungal communities from buoy surface, Lake Erie, Ohio, United States - Buoy 2 MA122 | ecosystem: Environmental > Aquatic > Freshwater > Lake > Lake biofilm | place: USA...
GCGCTGAGCAAGACTGCTCGTCGCGTCGCCGGCGGTCATCAGGTCGAGCAGCCTCTGGCCGGGATTCCGAATCCAAAGACTCGAGCCCTTCGCGTGCGCCGCTTTGCCCATTTGCGCCCACGAGTCCCTGGCCTCCCAGGCGCGCTCGAGCGCATTTCCAAGAGCATTGCGAGTTGCCGCGGCCGCTATGAATCCAGTTTTTCCATCTTCGATCCAATTTGGCACCAGCCCAACGTCAGTCGCAACAACTGGGCGTCCATACAGTTGGGCTTCGATGACAACGAGCGGGCCGGCTTCGTGACGGGAAGGCATGACCAGCAGGTGATTATCCACCCATACGGCGCTCAGGTCTTGCACATGCCCACGAAACGTGACCCGTTCCCCTATACCATAATGATGAGCTAGCTCCTCGAGGTACTTGCGATCTGGTCCGTCGCCGAAAATGCTCAACTGCCAGTTGCGATTTCGCCAGACATCGCATGCGAGTGTTTCAAGCAGTACATCGTGCCCTTTGGTTGCAACATCCAGGCGGCCGATAATTGCCATCTTGATTACGCCGTTATCCGATGGCCAACCAAGAGGCACAGGCTCGATTACGTTCGCAGGCGCGTGAAGAAACGTTGCGTTGGAGATCGTTGCGGCAAGATGGCGCTCCGCAATCTCAAGGTTTCGTTGAGAAATAAACACCGCCGCTTTTGCCGTGCGAAACAGTCGCCGGCCGCGTTCACGGGCGCCATCGTTCAGCGTCCAGTTTTCCGGAAGCGCATTGCAGACCAAAACAAAAGGCTTCTCCAATGCATACAACGTTTGCGGGAGGCTTCCTAAATCGGGGGCAACGATCGCGTCGTAGCTTGCGGATTGACTCACGCACACGACATCCGGCTTGAAAGCCGTTAGATGTCGCCAACGCACGCAAAAGCGTTCGATCGTCCGCTCGAACCGGCCAACCATAGGCCGGCGCCGACGGCAGATCTGAGCACCTTTTCGGGCGAGAGCCATGACCGCGGGGTGAGTTGTTTTCCACTTGTACGTGGATACCAACACCTCATGCCCGGCTTCGAGTGCGAGGCTCGCGCACTCTTCCCAGAGAAATTCACTAGCCGCCCACGGGGTGCCGCTTTGCGTTGAAACAAAGGCCAGTTTCATGTGATCGAGCGAGCAAAGGCGGGCGGTGGCTTCTTGTTGATCACAAACAACCACCCCCGGTCGCAGTGCTCATCGGGGCGGCTGTTCTCGATGAAGTGGTAGTAGGGAAGCCCGAGCCCCCGCACCGTGCCCTCCAAGGTCGCGAGAGCGGGAAAGGCTTCCGGCTGGTTCGTGTCGTGGAAAAACAGAAGGCCGTCGTGCTTCACGATGCGCAGGTGCTGATCGAGCCATTCGGGGCTGCGGTAGTGGTCCGCATCTGAGATCAGCATGTCATAGGCGTCCGTCGGGGCAGATCGCACGAACTCTTCTTCACCGCTGCATACGACATTGACGCCGAGCACGCGCAACTGCTTGGCGATCGGCGGTTCCTGGCCTTGCGTATCGTACCAATTGTCGACACTGGTCAATTGGCCAACGCCGTTGTACCGAATCGCGTAGGCGAGGCTGGCGGAGAGATACCCGCTACCAACGCCCAGCTCGACAACCGCTTTCGGTTTCTTTGACAGCACCATCCCCGCGACCAGCATGTTGTGGGCACGATCAAGCGCCACCGGATTGCGATGGTCGAACGACAAAACGAGATTGAAATAGGAAACGAGATCGTCGTTCCCCTCGCCCGACTTCAGTCCTGATGATGAATTGGATTGAAGGTCCGCAAACCTCGGAGGCGCACCGCCAGCCTGGCGAATAGCCGCAGCGCATCGCTGCGCCATCCCGAGCATCGGCCCCGGCAAAACGGCCTTGATCGCTCGCTTTACGGTATCGAGAGGCACTGGGCAGCACTCCGCGGGAACAAACGTGTTTCGAGTAGGCCGTGCGGAAAGGCTCGAATGCTAAGCCAGAAACAAAACGCCGTCCAATCGCGCTGATGCGGCGTTGCATCAGAGCTCTTTGAGTCGAGTGCCACGATGGCGTCACACGCCTGCAGGAACTCCAGGCATCGCCCAAGGTTCGTCACTTCGTTGTAAGTGAGGATGAGAACCGACGATCCGGTGGACTCCGCCGCCGCACTCCCTAGCGGAGCTGCTTGTGTTCCGTCATAGCTCATCGCGGGGCTTTCGTTCGATTCCAAAGGCGGTGATACGCGGTGTTGACCCAGCGGTTGCTCCGCAGCCAATAGCCGATCGTGCCGGCCGCCATTAAAACGCTGTCGGACAGCACGCCAAGCGGTCCGCGGGGCTCGCAAAAACGACGATACACAGAGAAGTGTGGCATGGCTGGGTGGAGGCGGATTCCAGCCCAATGCAGGAAGAGCATCTGCCGCCGGTGTTGCAGACCTCCGAAGTCCCACTTACGCCACACCCCGCCGGCATCTTCGTAGACGGATCCGCGATCCTTCGCCCAGGCCGAGTGCGCGAAGCGGCTATCGAGGTCGGCGATGTGGCAGGCGCGGAGTCCATGGGAGTCGCACAGATAGTTCAAAAAGAACTGGTCGGTGTTTCGGGGGTTCATCTGGTCCCGTACCGCCACGAGTTCCTTTCCGGCAGCCTCCATCTGCTCGAGAGAAAACAGCCTCTTCCGGCTCGCCCAGATATTGCTGCTGAAACCGTGGCCCAGACCCTGACGACAAAAGCCGGCGCGAATTGGCCCGTCGTTGTAGACCTGGTTGATCACGGCGTCGTAGTGAACGAGCGGAACATCGTGCGAACGGGCGGCCGCCGCAAAGCCCGATGCGTCGGCCAGCACGAGCATGCGGCAGTCCAAGTATGCGAATGTGTCAAACGGCCCGTCGAACGCCGCAAACCTGCGAAACCAGTGCGGGCCGGTCGCCGTCTTGCCGATTTCGAGATCGCGGCCGATCCGCTCCAGCCGTTCAAATGCCGCGTCATCTCGATAGACGTCGCCCCCCGCCTGCCGCACGAGCGCTTCGCAGCGACTGCTCTGCTCGTCAAACGGGATCAACAGAAGCGGAAGGGCGGGGTTGTAGACCCGAAAGCTGGCGACGAAGGCGGAGAACCAATCCGCGACGCGGTCATTGGCGAGGACGAACACGCCGGCCCGCGGATCAGTATTTTCCATCACTCGTCTCCCACGACCACCACGATACCAGCCAGCTTGCCGGGCCGACGGACGCCCTTGGCAAAATCGCCGGGGCCAATGATTTCCGCTGCAATTGCCGTATACTCCGATCGGAATGCGGCTTGCAGGATTGAACGGTGAGGGAACTTCACGGAGAGAAGTGGCTCCGACGGGAACGGAGTGCACCTAAACCACCCCCCCTGTTTGGGCGGGCTCTTTGCCGCCTGCCTGCCATTGGCAGCCGTACGGAAACCGTCGGCGAGGACCATCCCAGTGAGTACGGACGCCACATTGTCCAGTCTTGAATCACAACTGGCTGACGCCAACACGGTGATTTCAGCGATCACCAATCAACTCGGCGCGTTGACCCGGATCGCCGATGCGCTTTGCGATTGTCTGTCGCGCGGTGGAACCCTGTATCTGTGCGGCAACGGCGGGAGCGCTGCCGATGCTCAGCACGTTGCCGCGGAATTCACGGGGCGATTCCTTCGGGAACGACGTCCTTTACCAGCCATCGCTCTTACGACGAACTCTTCAACAATTACGGCCATCGCTAATGACTACGACTACTCGGAAGTGTTTGCTCGGCAGGTTCTGGCACATGCGACACCCATCGACTGCGTGATCGGCATCAGCACGAGCGGCGGTTCATCCAGTGTTTTGAAAGCCCTTATGGTTGCTCGCTCGCTAAACGTCCTCACGATCGGGTTCACTGGTAATCGTGGCGCGGAACTCGCGGCCCTATCCGACCACTGCTTCATGGCCCCGTCATCACACACGCCCAGAATTCAGGAAGCGCATCTGGTCGCATGGCATCTGGTGTGCGATGTCGTGGACGAGCGAATGACGCGTTGCACCAACGTGAGCGAAGGCGAATCTCCATGACAGCAGTGCTGCTCATCGGAGATGTCATGCTGGATCGGTACCTTGCAGGTTCCGTTGACCGCATTTCCCCTGAGGCGCCGGTTCCAGTTCTCCGTGTCCGAAGTGAATTTGTTCGACCGGGCGGCGCAGGCAACGTCGCGGCAAACATCGTCGCCATGGGTGGCAGTTGCCGGCTTTTTGGTGCTGTTGGAACAGACGAAGCGGCGAGGCAACTGCGCGACGCTCTGGGGCAGGAAGGCGTCTCTCCTCGCGACCTAGTTGAACTGCCCGGCCTGCCAACTACGACGAAGACTCGGCTCCTCGCTGGCCCGACCCAGCTCGCGCGTTTTGATCGCGAAGATGATGCCAACACGTTTGGATCGCACGAAGCCCACTGCGCTCGGATCGCACAACTACTGTCCATGTGCTCGCTTGTCGTGTTGTCTGACTACGCGAAGGGCATGTGCAGCGAACCGCTCTGCCGTTTTGCGATTGAACGAGCTCGCAAAGCTTCGCTCCCCGTCATCGTTGACCCGAAAGGCAGAACGTATGACAAGTATATCGGCGCATCAGTCATCACGCCCAACCGGCGTGAAGCCTATGAGGCGACGGGACGGAGCATTACCACTGTTGATGATGCGCTCCACGCGGGGCGAATGATTCAGTCGCGGCATGACATCCGGGCCGTCGTTGTCACGCTCGGCGACAAGGGCATGGCAATCGTCGATGGGGAAAACGCCTCAGTCATTCCTGGCCAACCGAGGCAGGTGTTCGACGTGACAGGCGCAGGCGATACGGTGGTGGCCGTGCTCGCCGTCATGATTGCCCAAGGCATACCGCTAGCCGAAGCATGCGTGTTCGCAAACGCTGCAGGAGCCTTGCAGGTGTCGCGAGTAGGGACTTCTCGCATCTCGCGCAGCGAGGTTGAGGAATCGCTGCGCGAGCGGGAAGCAAGAGCGCACACCAAGGTGATTCCGTTGCCAGCGCTGATTCAGGCAGTCGCGCAGGCTCGGGCTGAGGGCAAGCGGATCGGATTTACGAATGGGTGCTTCGATATCCTGCACCATGGACACGTCGCTCTTCTCGAAGCAGCTTCCCGGGAATGCGATGTGCTGATTGTCGGCGTCAATTCCGACGCCTCCGTCGCCCGCCTCAAGGGAGCGCCGCGGCCGTTCGTGACTTCCGTGGATCGACAAGCGGTACTCGCAGGCCTCCAGAGCGTCTCCTGGGTATGCGAATTTGAAGCCGATAGCCCTCTCGAGCTCATCCGTGCCATCCAGCCAGACGTCTTGGTGAAGGGAGGGGATTACTCCGGGACGAATATCGTCGGCGCGGACATAGTGCTAGCGCGCGGCGGCCGCGTCGTGACGCCCGTGTTCGTGAACGGCGTTTCTTCTTCGAATATCGTGGACCGCGTGGTCAGGCTAGCGAACACGCCCGGCAAGACGGCATAACGTCTCGGCTCTCAATGCAACACCTTATGATTCACTGCCGGGTTCTCCAGCTGTTTTACCGAATCCTCTGACCGCCTAGATTGCCATCGGCCGGCCGCCCGCCGCCTCATTACAGGCGCCCGAGTTACGTAACGTGCGATTGATACCCTATATGGAATCCCGTCACGGCATAAATATTTAAGATATGGACGAAGCTACAAAGACAAAAGCGATATGGGGCGACCTCGAGAAAAGCTTGATCCAAGGGAAAGGGATCGACATAGGTTGCGGGCCAGATCCCGTTGCTCCGGACGTGCGACGATTCGACGTTAGCGACGGAGACGCCAATTGCATTACGCAGCACGTACAGGATGAATTTGACTACGTCTATTCGTCGCACTGCCTTGAGCACATGCACAACCCAAAGGCTGCTATTAATGAATGGTGGAAGCTTGTTCGGCCGGGAGGCCACCTGATCTTTGCTGTACCCGATGAAGATCTGTACGAGCAAGGCGTGTTCCCAAGCCGATTCAACCCGGACCACAAGGCTACCTTCACCATCAGCAAGGCGGTGTCGTGGTCGCCGGTCTCGCACAACGTCCTTGACCTCGCCCGATCGCTCCCGCGAGGCGAACTCGTCAGCGTCGTACTCCACGACCATCAATACGATCGGAACCTCTACACTTTCGGTCCACGCCGCCGGCCATGGCTTATTCCGCGAATTATCATTCGTGTTTATCGCGCTCTGCGACGGCGAGGATTAAGGCGGATCAGCTGGCTTGATACGTTTGCCGCGCAGTATTACGCCGTTGACCAGACAATGCAGCCAAATGTTCTTGCGCAAATTCAGTGCATCGTGCGAAAAAGCGCTGTCCGAAACTAACGACTCTATAGGCTTAAACCGTAGCGGTGCATACATTGCTTTACCCAGTCCGATGCGCGCTCCGCGCAGCAGTACGCTTACTACAACGAGCCTGTGGAACCGAGGGCCTTTCGCGCCGCCAGGAAGAACAGTTTGTTGCGTTGCAGGATGCGATTGCCAGCGTTTCCACCGCAGTAGCTTCGCTTTGCCTGGATCGGGACTCGGTGATGGCTAGCGGGCTTTACACCGACGCCCTTGAAAGATTGAGGCTGCTGAGCGCGTGCGACATCCAAAGCAGCACATTAGTTCGCGTCGGGGGCCCCAACGACGGCGGCTACGTCATGGTTGATGACATTTACTCTTCAACGACACCAGTAGCCTATAGCATCGGTATCAATCGCGACGTTACGTGGGATGTCGACGTAGCCCGACGGGGAGTCGACGTGTTTATGTACGACCACACAATCAGCGCGCTGCCAACCTCTCACCCACGATTTCATTTCCGCCGACAGGGGCTGACTGGGACAGCGTCCCGAGCGGACATGCGGACGCTTGAGCAGATGGTGCAAGATAACGGCCACTGCGACGTACCGCGCATGCTGCTCAAGATTGACGTCGAAGGAGCGGAATGGGACGCGCTACTCCATACGCCTTCTGATCTACTAGCCCGCTTTTCGCAAATCGTGATTGAGTTTCATGGTTTGATTCCGACGACCCACGACAGCGATGCCAATATGGTATCGCTGGTGCTTGAGAAACTGCTCGTCACGCACCGTCCCGTCCATGTGCACGGGAACACTTATGGTCCTTCATTGATTCTGCCCGGGATCGTGCTGCCTTGGGGCGCTGAAGTGACGTATGCCTCCCGAGCTGTTTATGGCGAGCGGTTCGTAACCTCGAGCCGTTATTTCCCCACCCACGTGGACGCATCGAACCGTCGCGATCGGTGTGACATGATTCTCGGGGACCTTGGGCGATCCATTTGTGATGCGGTGAAGCCCCACCGAGATTCGCTCTCTGAGCCTCGCTCATAACAGCTTCCGAAGGAAGCTGGGCTCAACAGCGCACTTCCTGCAAATAAGCCACAGCCGTGCCAGGCTTGTTCAACACGTGCGTTGTCGGCCCGAAAGCCGCTCTAGCCACCGCTCGACCAATCGCCGGAGCACTGCTACGCAGGGCTGCGGGGCGTCGAACCGTGCTTTTTCTCCGTTGCGCCGGCATCGGTGACATTGTTTGTACTCAACCCGCTATTCGCGCCTTTCGGGATCAGCACCCCAACACACACATTGCATACGCGACCCGCAAGGAGTTCATCCCCATCGTGCAGATGTTTGGATGCGTTGACTCCATCATCGCCGCAGACCTTCGCGGGGCAACGTGGGCGATGGCCCGACGGCTTTACGACTCGCGCTTTGATCTCCTGCTCGCCGACGAGCGGATGTCCGCCCAACTCAGCCACAGTCATCTTGTGGATCAGTTCGCTGCGCAAACGGGCGTCGTCCCCGCCGACAGGCAACCTCGGCTGACGCTTCCACATAACGCGGCGCCCCGGGTGACGCAGGCAATCACCGCCATTCGCGCGAGCGGGCGGCCTCTTATCGCAGTTCACACAGGCCCATCATGGCCGGTGCGTGAATGGTTCAAGGAGCGATGGACGGAACTTGCAGGTGCCCTGCAGCGGCGATTGGGGGCGGTGGTCGTGCAACTGGGGAATGACGTCAACACGGGCACGGGGCCTTGCGTCGCACCGCGAATCCCTCAGACAATCGATTGGGTCGGCAAATGGTCTCTTGCAGAGTCCGTCGCGGCAATCGGCCAGATGGATTTGCTGATCGGCATCGACTCTGGCCTGCTTCACCTTGCGGGCAGCGTCGGTACACCATGCGTGGGGCTTTTTGGCGCGGTCGACGGTGCCCTTCGCTTGCCGCCGGAAACGCCGAGCCGTTGCGTAATGGGAGACGTGCCGTGTCTACGATGTCATCACGCTGTCCCGCCGGGGCATTGGCGCACTGGGTGTAGGCACGACGTCGCTTGCATGAAGGCGATTAGCGCCAGCCACGTTTTTGCTGTTGTCGAGCGGTTTCTTTCCGATCCCTGTTTCGGCGGCAGCCGCATAGTTCGCTCGCCATGAACGCACGCCTCCGGATTGCCATGAGCGCGGATGACATGTTGACCGTTACCCGCCCCTGTTTGCCGGAGCAATCAAATACCGAGATCTCGGGCCACATTTCCCGAGCGGCACATTTTTGAACACTCAATCGCACCTGAAGCAATGTGCGTCATCTAACTCCACTGACGATCTCGTCGTGTATCAACGGATTTCCGAGGGACGGGCTACGGATTTACGCGGGAAGATTATCGGCGCCGTTGCAGACTACTCGTTGGGCGGTTGGGATCATGCCGCCCAGCGTAACCTTGTCGACTTACTGAATCAGGAGCCTACACTCCCTGCCTTCAGTTCGGGGCTCCTGGCCAGAGACACGGAAAGCTCGCATTCCTGCGGTGTGATGCGTAGACATTTTGACTTTATGACCGCGCATCCGGCTGCGGTGCCGTTCCATGACTAGGACCGGGTACCGGCATTCTCACAAAGCCGTACTCGGCAAGGTCAAACGCATGTTCAGCCGTTTCCTAGAATCAGCACGATGAACTCCATAGGCATTATCTGGAAAATTCTGACGCCATCGCAACGCTGGCAGTTCTGCATGTTGCTCTTGGTAAACATCTTTGCAACCGCCGCCGAAGTGCTAAGCGTATTTTCGGTGCTTCCGTTTCTGGCGATCGCAGGCGATCCGTCGATCGCCAGGCAACAACCCGGCTTGAGGTTTATCTGGGACCGCTTCGGCTTCACCACCGACCTTCAGTTCGTGATCGCGGCTGGAGTGATCACGTTTTTGTCCATTCTTGCGACCAACGTGACCAACATGGGAGTGTTGGCGTACCGCACATGGTTTTGCAATGCCGTTGTCACGGACATGTCCGACCGTCTTTTTCGCGGCTACCTGCATCAGCCGTATGCATTTTTCCTTACTCGCAATACCGCCGTACTGGGGAAGGATCTGCTCAATGAGATCCAGGCCTTTTACACGCATTCGCTGGAAGCAGTCACCGTGGTAGTGGCTCGAGGACTGCAAGTCATCGCTGTCTCAGCAGCACTGGTTGCGTTTGATTGGAAAACGGCACTTGTAGCCGCCGCACTCTTTGGTGGCGTTTACTCATTGATCTACGTCTTCCTCAAACCGTGGATCTATCACTACGGGGCCGTACAGTATCATGCGAACGCAGCCCGCTTTCGGCTGGCCGCGGAAGCGCTTGGCGGGGCCAAGGAAGTCCAGTTGTTCGGGCGACAGGATTGGTACGCCGATGCGTTTCTGCATGAATGCAGACTCATCGCCACAACGTCCAGTCGGTTGACCATAGCCTCGCTCGCGCCTCGCTACGTCATCGAAGTCTTGGTCTTCGGCTCGCTTGTGGCGATGGTGCTTTTTGGAATCAGTCGGGGCCAGTCATTCCAGCAATTGCTGCCCTCGCTCGGCGTGTTTGCTGTCGCGGGCATAAGGCTTCTTCCAGCGGTGCAGCTGTTGTTTCAATTCATCGGAGTGATCGCATCATCGAGACTTGCTGCGGACCGGCTGCAGAAACTGTTCAGCGAAGTAGACGGCACACCGCGCCGTTCGCTCGGCGACGCGTCACCAATGCGTCTGAATCAGAAGGTGTGTGTTCGCAACCTCTCTTTCCGTTACGACCACGACAAGCCCGATGTTCTCCACTCCGTGAACCTCGATATCGCCGCGGGGCAGTGCGTCGGAATCTGCGGGCCGAGCGGTTCAGGGAAGACGACCCTGATGGACCTCTGCCTCGGGCTCATCGAGGCCACGTCAGGCACCATCACCGTAGACGGCGTCCCCCTCGCGAGCGGGAACCGGGCGTCTTGGCAGCGCAACATAGGCTATGTGCCGCAGTCGATTTATCTGATCGACGGAACCATCGCGGAAAACATCGCGTTTGGCGCGGATCGGAATTCCCTCGACATGCAGGCCGTCGTGCGGGCCGCACGACTTGCCCGGCTCGAGGAATTTATCGAAACGTCCGAGCAGAAATACGAAACCCTTGTCGGCGAACGCGGCGTACGACTCAGCGGCGGCCAAAGACAACGCGTCGCGATTGCCCGCGCTCTTTATCGTGATCCAGACGTGTTGTTCTTCGATGAAGCAACCAGCGCGTTAGACACCGAGAGCGAGGCGTTGGTAGTCGAGGCCGTCCAATCCCTTGCGCATATGAAAACGATCATTATTATCGCTCATCGCCTCACGACCCTGCGATATTGCGACGTCATCTACGAGTTGCGGCACGGACGCGTCGCCAGAACCGGCCCTTACGATATGTTTGCGCCGCAGGCTGTGGCGAACACATGACCTTTCCTGGGCGATTGAACGCACTCAAAGGATAGCCCGGTGGATCGCACTTCTGCAACCGCCTCCGGGCTGCCGAGCGGCTCGTGAATCGCGTGTTCTCCGTTTTCGGAAACACCTGCCAGTCAATTGTCCAGATGTCATGGGAGGCAAGCCAGTGATCGAGGGCACTCGCATTCCGGTCGAGTTGATCGTCCCCAAATTGAGCAAGGGGGGACCGATCCAATGAGCGGCGATCCGGCTCGCATCGACGTCGTGTTCGCCGCTAACCGTAGCTATGTGCCGTATCTTTCGGCCGCGCTCACGTCGCTGCGGCACAACCTCGCCCCGCGGGCGACGGTGCATGCCAGGGTGCTCACTCGCGACCTCGACCCCGCCGACCTGCGCTGGCCCAATCGCCGCCAGGACGACACGCTCGACTGCGTCGCGCCACAGATTCCGCCCGACACCAGGCTGCCAATCCGGAACACCGACCATGTGAGCCTCGAGACATACTACCGGCTCTTTCTCGACCGTGTCTTCGATGCGTCGGTGAAGCGGGTGATCTACCTCGATTCCGACCTTGTCGTGCTGGGTGATCTCGCCCGGCTTCAGGCGCTCGACCTCAAGGGGAAAACCGTGGCGGCGGCCTGGGATCTCCACGTGCGCGACTGGAGCCAGGTGCGCTGTCTCGAATCTCCGCACGCCTCGCGGCAGACCTACTTCAACGCCGGCGTGCTCGTCATCGACCTGGAGGCATGGCGGGCTCGAAGCGTCGGCTCCCGGGCGGTCCGCTTTCTCGCCGAGACACCCCACGAGGTCCTCTACTGGGATCAGGACGCGCTCAATCATGCGCTGCGGGACGATTGGCAACCGCTCGATCCGCGCTGGAACCGGACGAGCTGCTACTGGGAGCAGTCTCGCACGGCGTCGCTCCCGTTTCCGCCCGACGTCATCGCGCAGCTGGCCGATCCATACATCGTCCACTTCGCCTCCCAATGCAAGCCGTGGCACGCCTATCGCCATCCCGACCGGGCGATCTTCGACCGCTATGTGACGATGGCGGGCTTCCCCGAGCAGCGGATGACGTTCACTAAGGCGCTGCGGCGAAAGGTCGGACGATATCTGACTCGGACGTAACAATATCTTAACTCCTTACGCAGCCGCCATCATCCCCGGTTCGAAGGTCGACGCCGTAGCACCGTAACCTGGAAAACCATCAAACAACCCACGACCGTGACTGCCAGCTTTTCGCAAATCCTCGAGGCCCCCGATCGCCCAGACATCGAACTCGTCATCACTCCTGTAACGCCGTACTTTATTTGCGATCACTACTTTGCGACCGAAATACATCCGGCTTCGCCGAAATTTATTGGGCTTCACCTACAGCCTGAAGCCAATGACTTACTCCGCACCAAGAATTATTCGGCGATTAATGATCTGGATATCGTGCAAGTACAGGTAGATCACCTCGATTTTTTCTGCCAGTTTGTTCTCCCCTTGATCGCGAAGCGTGATATTCGCATCGTGGTGCTCACCTCCCAGTGGAACTTACCTCAAGTCAATCCCGACTGGCCCTTAAGGCACATCTGCGATCGAACGGCCTTTAGAAGCCTCATCAGGCGGAAACGTCTTAACATTCAGCAGATTCTCCGATATACCTCCGGAGAGGCACAAGGCCTCCAAAGCATGGCCGCCCTTGCCGGCATGCTTCTGCGCGAGCTGCCGCGGCTTCATAGCCGCAGGGCGCGGATGATATTGGATCACCCCAACGTTGCATTGTGGATTTCACAGAATCCCATTTACTTCCAACATCCGAAATACTTGCCCTTCCCATTTGGCATACGGCACACGAACCTTGATCGATACATGCGGTTCGCCAGAGCAAACCATGCGACCGCAAAGACCTGCCGGATAGCCAATTTGTATGCAACCGTCCATTCGCATCTTGCTGCAGGTCACGTTCGAACAACCCACCCGATCTTTGGCGTGAACAGCGGGCTATGCATGCAGTACGAGACTTTTCTCGAAAAGATTGCTGCAGCGGAATTCGTTGTCTCAACTCCAGGAGACCGAGAAGATTGTTATCGTCACTATGAATGCATTGGCCTTAACGCGATCCCAGCCTCAACGATAGGAAGAGAATATGAGGCGATATTTGGCGAGGATATGCTACGCATGCGCGCTGACGAATTAGAGCACATGCTTCTGAGCGATGCGTCAGGCTTTGTTTATCACTCACCCAATCGCGATATATTGGCAGTTGATTTCTGGCGAAATACGATTCGTTCTCGTTTGTGTAATCGGCGTGAGCGATTGGCTGGTGAGACTAGCTTGGTTAACTGATGAATGTCCACCCTCCAGGCAATGTTCGCGCAGCCTTTTGTTGCCGCAATATGGCAACGCAGGAGAAGGCGCTCGACGCTCACGAGAGCGGCGTTCTACGCCGTCAGTCGATCAACCGCTCGACTGGCCTACGATCTGCCATCACTCGGATCGCAAATCCAGAAAATGTGGAATTTCGCTTGCGAATCACCGTGCCGCATTGACTCAAGGCGTGGAGATCGGCCAATGCACCGACCAGATGCGCGCGGCGGTGCGCGGGACCCAAGCTCAGATGCAACGGCTCGTGCCCCAAGGGCAGCGTGTCGGCAAGTGGTGTCGACGCGATCGTATGTCGTGGCAGAAGTGACTGGGCTTCATGCACGGTCGCCGGGTTGTCGGATGCCCAATACACGGCCCTACAATTGGTTTGCTTTATCAACGCAGCGACCTGGGCTACGCTCAATTCGGTGCGGAGATCGGTGCTTCGGTAATGTACGCCGACCCACGACGAATCCGTCGCGGTGGCGTGTTGCCGAATGGCGTCGTTAGCGAACTTGCTGAACCGCAGATGCCGTCGAAAGACCGTCTTCGCGCTGAGCGGCAACCCCATCAGGAACGCAACTTTTCTTTGATACGTGGAACGCGACACGTACACATACCCGTCGCACGCCGTCTCACCGAGCAGGTGCCAGTCGTCGATGTTGGCGGCAAGCTGCGGCCAGTCGTGCCACGACACGCCGGCGTCCACTTGGTTCTGAAACTCTGTCGTGCGACCAATCCAGAACTCCGGAAACGGATTAAAGAGATCGGGACGGACCGAGAGAGCGCGCACGCCCTGCAGGTCGAAGATGAGCGGAAAGACGTTCTCCCCAAGATCGCCATACATGCCGTCCGCCCAGTCGATCGAGATAGGGCGGTCGTACTTGGCCGCGTAAGCAATAGCGTTGAGAGCACCGTAAATGCGATTGCCGAGGCCAGCCGAGGATTTCACGATAATCGGGCCCGGCGGAGCAACACGCGGCAGCACCAGCCTTGCAGCCTCGATGAGCTGCACCCAAAACTTCTTCCTGCCGTTCACATATTTACTGCGCAGATCGGGTGGTGACTTGGCGTTCATGCGCTACCCGGTGCCTCCGGTAGAATCGGCCGAAGAGTTCGAGTACCAGCAAGGCGGGAGCGGATACGACGGTCCAGCAATGTTGGGGGCGTCAAGGGGATGAGGAAACCGCGTGGCATACCGCCGTGTGGTAATGCGATCATTTCGGTGAAACGTGAACTCCATCAGGGGCGGGATAGTCAGGCCGCGCACAGTGATCGGAGCCCTCACGTTGTTTGGGTGGATATGCACGCACGAGTGAGTGGCTAGCAGTTTGTCGAATACCCGCGACGCGATCGCGAAGTAAGGAAGCGAAAAAAGGCAGTGGAGATTGTGGAATTCGACCACGATGATGCGAAACCGCCGCTGCACTCGCATGCTCATCGCCAGCAGGGCTTCGTATTCATAACCCTCGATATCCATCTGGAGCAGGAGATCCCCTGCGTTACTGTGAGGCGACTCACCCACCCAGTCGTCCATCGAAATGAACTCGCCGGCCGTGTAGGCCCCAATGTATTTCGGGCGAAAAGAAAACCGTGGATGGTTGACGGCAGGCGCTGCCACAGAGGCGTCTGCGAGAAACACATCCAGCCCGCGGGCAGCGCATTGTTGCTCGAACCCCGATTCCGTACTCACACCTGGCGAAAAACAAGCCACGATCCCCTGCCAGTCGTCTGGCATGAGGTATCCACCATCGCCAAGCGGCCCGACTTTGATGAGCGGATGTTGCGGTATGACGGGACGCAGCCGCTGCATAAAGCTGCGCAAATCCGGCTCCGGCGTGCAGGGAGACGCAAACAGTCGCAGCGCCGCGAGACAGGTACGCAGTGTTATGGCTATGGCAGGGATTATCGACATCGCATTGCTACGCCGCCGGCAGCGGTGCCTCGTATGGCAGCGGAACTAGGAAGAGACGACTGTTCAATGATTATGTCGCGTCCACTTGAGTTTTCAACGCCAAAGTAGCAGCCCGCGCGGGGAAGCGGAGAGAAGTATGCTTCACCAGACCGCAACTCACTGCATGCCGTTCACGCAATGACTCGCACTCACAGACGACAAGCCTGTAGTAACCGGCTCGAGTGCTGGCCTCACGACGTTTTCCGAGCCAGCTGTGTTTCCAAGAGCTTCTATTGCAATGGGAGGCAGAGGCACCAGTTTGCGCCGATCATGCACTCCCACATGCTAGCCGTCGGCCTGAACTCACTGCCGCCTGTGACGCAGCAGCTTTGCCAGGACTGTAGCTCCTTGCAAGGCTCGATTGACCTGCGGCCCGTCTACTTCCGTGAACGATATCGGGTGCGACACCCATCCTTTGCGTGGTAAAACCAAGTCGCCGCGGAGGCGATCGGGCCAATCGCTTCCGCCCACTACTGGTTACGCCGACGCCTCAAAGCGTCCGGGATCACGGCCCGTGCCCAATGACCTCGCACGCACAGGAGCGGCGACCGCATGACCACGATTCTTAAACTCTTGCTCCTGCCCTTTACGAAGGCAGACGCAACGCTGCACCAGGCACTTCATTTGCTGCGGCACGTTCGACGGTTGCGCAAGCAACACGGCACCGTGCATTTCGTGGCGGAGGGCAATACCGCCGTTTCCCTGCCACCCGTGTCATACGCGGGTCTTGTATTCGGGAGCCACCGCAGGCTTGTCGAGCAATGCGCGAACTATGCGAGCCGCCCCAGCGCAGAGTCGCTCCTGCGACGCACTGTGTACGCCCTGTTTGAAACTGGCTGCATCGATCCACGTCGCTCGATCATCGATATCGGCTGCTGGATCGGAGACAATGCTGTGGTTTGGGCGAAGATGCTGCGCGGTGATGCAGCCGTATACGCCGTCGATCCGTCACCGGGGAACCTCGACTTCGGGCGTTCTGTGGCCGCGTTGAACGCGGTGCGCAACATCAAGTGGATTCAAGCCGTTTGCGCAGACCAGCCAAACCTGAACCTCCGCCTCTCCGGCGATCTCGACCACGCTCAGTTCAACGATCATGCCCAGGCGCGCTCGCAGACATTTGTGACGACGACTCTCGACGAAGTCGTTCCGCGGTCATCCCACGGCGAAATTTCTCTGCTTCACGTGGATGTCGAGGGCTTTGAAGAACGGGTGCTCGGAGGCGCCACGAGCATCATTGCGGCTTCGAAGCCAGTAATCGTTTTCGAGCAACATATCTCGAAGGAAGACCCGCGGCGAATTGCCGACAAGCTGAAGGGATGCGGCTATCGTGTGTTCATGATCAACGAGGTTCTGCCCGGCTGCGACCTCGACTGCCGTAATTTCATCGCATTTCACCGAGACGGGCTCCCGCCCTCCCCGGGCCTCCCGCAGCATTCCAACGGGAGAGCCGACGGAATTTGGTACGCCGCCCTCGGCCCGGCGATGCTGGAGCTGGAATAAACCGCCCCGTCCGTCTGCGTATGAAACTCGCCTTTATTTCGACTCAGCCGAGCGCCGCCTGGGCTGCGAGCGAGTTCCTCTGGGAAGCGGCCGCCGCGGCTCGGACGTTTGGAGCAACGGTGCTCCAGCCGATGCCCCATGACGAACCTGCTCACCCATGAGCATTGCACCTCGTATCATACGGCTGTTTCAGCGGGTGACGACCTCGGGTGGCTACGTTCCCGAGATCGACGGCTTGCGGTTCGTGGCCATCATGCCCGTCGTCGCGTTTCACCTGTGGGGCTACTGGGGTCGAATCGAACAGCGGCCCTACCCTGATCCTGGGCCGCTCGACTACGTGCTCGCCTTCCTGGTCTCGCTGGGCCACTATGGGGTTCATCTGTTCTTCATGATAAGCGGCTTCGTGCTGGCGACACCGTTTTCAAGGCACGCGCTCGAGGGAGCGGCCCCGGTCGATCTGCGTCGGTATTTCTGGCGGCGGATCACGCGATTAGAGCCGCCGTATGTCGTGTCCATGCTGTTGTTTTTTTTGGCGGCGCCCTTGTTTGCAAAGGGGTCGTGGGCTGAGCTCTTACCGCACCTCCTTGCAAGCCTCGGCTATGTCCACGAGCTCGTGTATGGCACAGGGAGCCCGATCAATAACAACGCCTGGAGCCTCGAAATCGAGGTGCAGTTTTACCTACTGATGCCCGTGCTGGCGTCAGCTCTATGGCTGCCGCCCGCGTCGCGGAGAGCACTCTTCGTTCTCGCGATCCTTCTTCTCTCCACTCACGGCATATGGTTAACTCCGACCGCACCTCGAACGATTATTCAGTACGGCCAGTTTTTTCTGACCGGCGTTCTTCTCAACGACTACTGGACAACCGGTTGGCGAGACACGCCTCGCACGGCAGGTGCCGACTGGGCTGGAGTTCTCGCGTGGCCCGCATTTTTTGCGTCACATATCTTTGGGAACACGTTGCTCGTCGATGTGGTCACGCCATGGCTTTTCGCCGCGTTTTTTTATTCGGCCTTACGCGGCCATTGGCACTCCACGATTTTGTCGTATGGCGCGATCCCTTTGGTCGGAGGAATGTGCTACTCGATCTATCTCCTTCATGCCCGCGTGATTGCCGCCACGGTGCACGCGGTGGGTAAGGTTGTTCCGGACACGGGAACGTTTGCGGGGGACTTCACCATTGCATTCCTGATTTGTTGCACGACCGTTCTGTTCTTCAGCGGCTGCTTCTTTCTGCTCATCGAGAAGCCGTGCATGGACCCCCAGTGGCCGCAGCACGCCTATGGATGGCTGACCAGCCTTCGCCGTCCGCGCACGCTTCACCGAGCAAGCGAATGAACAATCCAATACAGCGCAAGCCCCCGCCCTTCGACATCCCCAGTGTGTTTTTGACGGCCTTTGCGATTATCGCGATCGTGTGCGTTAATCGCCTTGGCATTCCTGGCAACGTCCTTTTCTTTGCGACGTTGATCGTGATGATCGTCCATTCGCCCGAGTGGGCCTTCCGAGCGTTCTCGCTGTGCTTTCTCGGGCTGGTGACCAATCAAGCAATCGTGTTGAAAACGCCCGTATGGACCGTCGCCCGTTTTCTGATTCCCGCGATGTGCCTGCTGCGCTTCACGGTGGATTTACAGCAACTCCGGCAGCCTATGCTCCGGCCTCGCTATCTCGCAGCCTTAGCCATGTTTATAGCAGTGGCTGCGGTTTTGTCGGTCATGACAGGCTATTTCGTCCACATCGCGCTGCTGAAGCTCGTCAACTTTGGGATCGGCGCCTTCGCCCTGCTGTATGGCGTGCGTGTAATTGCCGCACGTCGCACAGACCTCACGCCGTGGTTCGTAGCAATCGTGTTGTCCGTGGTAATACTTGGTGTCGCCTCGATCCCTTTGGGCATCGGCTACAACTTTCGCGGTGATGCTTCAGTTGGCAGAGGACTATTCAACGGAGCGTTTTATCACTCCAACTGCCTCGGGCCTATGTGCGCCCTGATGACCACCTTCATGGCTTGCGTAGTCGTTTTCGGCCCCTATCGGAACCGTTGGCTCTGCGTCGTGCTCGCCAGTTGTCTCGTGTACTTCATGGCCCTGACACAATCGCGAACGAGCTTTGGTGCTCTTGTTGTCGGACTATTGACTCTCGTGACGGCATCCATGGTCCTAAAGCGGCGACAGATATTCCGTCTGAACATGCGAGTGGCACGAGCGACTTTAATCGGCGGACTCATTGCGGTCGCAGTCGTCGGTTTCGCGTACGATGTCGCGAGCGGCCAGAAACTGACCAAAAGCCTCATTGTTTTTGCACAAAAAGGCAAGCAGGCCGAGACGCTGTCAGTCGAGGACGTCCTGGCGTCGAGACAGGGCATTGTGGATTCGATGTGGGCAAACTTTCTTGAGTCTCCTTGGATCGGCATCGGTTTCGAAGTAGCCAAGAGCCAATACTTCCAACAGACCGCGACGCTTTTCAATGCGCCGATTGAAAAAGGATTCATGCCGATGGCCGTTTTAGAGGAGACTGGGCTGATTGGGACCTTTTTCTTCGTCGTGTTTATCGCGGCACTCATCGCGAGCCTAGCCAAACGCCTCAACGCACCAGGCTTGGCTTTATTGTTCGCTTTCCTCGCTGTGAATTGCGGCGAGTCGATGTTTTTTTCATTGGGAGGACATGGGGCCTTCGGCTGGCTCATGATGGTCGCTGGCATAATGCTGGGCGAGCATTGTGTTGTGCGACAATCGCCTCACGTCCCGCGACCAGTCGAGATGCCCCAGGTGAGTGCGCAACTGTACGGACTTCAGCCGCGCTTTGGTAACTGACAAGTTCACACAACGTGGCGGCTGCCTAAACGCCACGGGACACGCTACGATGACCACAGCATGAGGGTGCTCTGCTACATGCAGCCGCACCGTGGCGGCGGCGTCGGGCGACATGCCGCCGAAATGGTTCGTGGGCTGAGCCAGCGGCCTAAAACCTCCATCGCGCTGCTCGCCAGCGGACCTGATCTGCGCCAGTACCCACGGTTCAGTGCGCATGTGCCCGATGCGCCGGTGCTCCAGTTACCACTTCCCGGCAAACTTCAGGAACGAATCTGGAAGCTCGCCGGCTGGCCGCCGCTCACTGGCCGCTGCCGCGGCTTCGACGTCATCTACTCCCCGGCCGAGGTCCGGCTGCCTAAGTGCGGCGTGCCGCGAGTGGTGACGATCCACGACGTGCAGGCCCTCGAGGAGGGGCTGCCGTGGTCGAAGAGCCCGGAGCACCGGCTTTTTCGCCGGAAGTGGCTCCAGTGGCTCCCCAAAGTCTTCCGAGAAGCCGAACGGATTTTGACTGTCTCAGAGTTCAGCAAGCAGCGGATGATGGCGCTCCTCAGCACGCCCGCAGACAAGATCACCGTCGTCGGCAACGGTGTTTCCATGGCATTCTTTCCGGACCCGCTCACGCAACCGGGCGCCATTCAATCCACCGTCGTGGTGATCGGCGGCCTGCGAACGAAAAAGGGGGCCGCCGCCACGCTGGCGGTCGCGGCCGAGATTCGGCGCCGCAGGCTACCGTTGACCATCGAGGTATTTGGCCAGCATGAGCCAGAGTGGATGGAAACGGCCAAGGCTCATTCGAACGTGCGGTTGCATGGCTATGCCGCCGATGAAGTCGTAGCCGCTGCTTTGAGGGACTCGACGGCGCTTCTCTTCTTAAGCCCGTACGAAGGGTTTGGAATCCCGGCCGTCGAGGCGATGGCCGCCGGTACGCCCGCCATCGTGGCCGACGCCGCCTCTCTCCCCGAAGTCGTGGGGGATGCGGGTATCGTCGTCGACCCTGCGAACGCAGCCGGCGTGGTTGATGTTTTGCAGCGGTTAGCCGACGATCCCTCCTGGCGCACCCAGTGGATCGTAAAGGGGCGGGAACGAGCTGCTCATTTTACGTGGGATAAATGCGTTGACCGCCTCACCGATGCGCTTCGCGAGGTGATGGCATGAAGGTCGTTTTTTGCTGGTCAGCGATTTCCGGCTACATGGCGGCCTGCTGGAAGGAGCTCGCCCGTCGGCCGGGAATCGAACTGCACGTGATCGCCCACGGCTCTGCCGGCCATGCCTCGTTTCAGTCTGGGCTGCTCGAAGGGCTTTCGCACCAGCTGCTCACGGAGGCAGACATTCACGATGCCACCGTGATCGAGAGGCTGGTTGCCGACCGGAAGCCCGACATCGTCGCCACCACGGGCTGGTGGCTTGCACCGTACCGGAATCTCGTGCACTCGCCCCGGCTTGCGGCCACAAAGTTCATCATGGGCGTCGATTCACCATGGCGGCACGAGGCCCAGTTTTTGACGCGGCTGCGCTACGGGCAAAGCTTGCGGAAGTTTGACCACTTCTTTGTAACCGGCGAGCGGAGTTGGCAGTACGTGACGCGGCTCGGCGTGCCCCCCGCGAGGATTAGTCGCGGGATGTATGGCGTGGACGTGACTAGCTGGAACCAAGTTGCAAGTCGTCGAGACGCGAGCGACTGGCCGCGGCAGTTCGTCTTTCTCGGCCGCTACGAGCGGGTGAAGGCGATCGACGTGCTCTTGGCCGGCTATCAGGCATATCGGCGCACGGTCAGTGATCCCTGGCCTCTCGTGTGTTGCGGCACTGGCCCAGACCGACCACTCCTGGCGGGTGCGGAGGGCATTGTCGACAAGGGGTTCGTGCAGCCTGGTGACTTACCTGGCGTGCTCGCAGACAGCGGAGCGTTTGTGCTCCCGAGCCGCTTTGACCCGTGGCCGCTCGCGCTCGTCGAGGCCGCAGCTACGGGGCTACCCGTCATCTGCACCGACGCCTGTGGGTCGGCAGTGGAGGTCGTCAGACCTTTTTACAACGGGCTTGTCGTGCCGAAGGATTCACCAGCCGCGCTTGCGGAGGCGTTTGCGGCGGTGCATGAGCGACGCGACTCGTTGCCGCAGTGGGGCCAGCGGTCGGTCGAGCTTTCGCGGCCATATGCGACCGAGTTTTGGGCCAATCGCTGGGTGAATACGTTCCAACGGCTCATGGCTCCACAGGCATGAAGGCAAGCATCCTTGCGCTTGGGCTCTACCGCTCCAGTGGCGGACCGAGCAAGTCTGTGGCCGCATTTCAGCGGGCGCTCTCGGCCGACGTGGTCTCTTGGGTCGATCCCGTGGCTTATGCTCGAGAGCCGCTGATCTGGGATGACGCGAACTACCGCCACCACGTCGTTACCGGCAGTTCACTGCCCGCCCTGCGGCAGCTCTGCTATCCGCAGCAATGCGGGCTTGCAGAAGCCGAACGAATCATCGCCGGCTCGGATCTTGTGTCGTGCCACTCGTTCTGGCGGTGGCACAATGTGTGGCTCGAGCGAGTGGCGGCTCGACACCGCGTACCCTACTGGTTCGTGCCGCACGGCGCCCTCGATCCCTACGTGATGAAGAGCGAGACGGTCGTGAAGCGGGCGTTTCTCTCGCTCGGCGGCAGAAGGTTTCTCGCCGGGGCGAGGGCGGTTGTCTGCGCTACTCAGCGGGAGTACGAAAAGCTCGCTCAGCTTATGCCACAGGCCCGCCCCGTCATCCTGCCATGGCCGCTCGACGACGCGGAGTTTCGAGAGCGTGATGAGACGAGTCGAGATGCCGTGCGGCGGTCGCTCGGCATTCCCGAAGATGCCCTCGTGTTTCTATCTTTCGGCCGTCTTCATCCGATGAAGCGGCCGCTCGAAACGATTACTGCCGTCGCCCGCTTGGGCAGCCCCTCCTGCCACCTGCTGATCGTGGGCAACGAATTCGGCATCACCGTCCGGCAGTGCCAGGAACAGGCCCGGTCGCTCGGCATCGGCGACCGCGTCCATGTCATCGGCCCTGCGTATGGAGCAGATCGGCACCGCTTCATGGATGCAGCAGACGTGTATGTGTCACTGTCGCATCGTGAGAATTTCAACTTCACGGCCACTGAATGCATGGCTTCCGGCCTGCCTGTCGTGCTATCCAGCGGCAACGACCTGGCGAATGACCTGAAGCCCCAGGCGTGCGGGTGGATGCTTTCTGCCCAGACACCGCTCGATGACGCCCTGGTCGAGGCGGCGGCAGCGACATCTGATATACGCCGGGCGTACGGACGGAACGCCCGGGCCTGGTGCGACTCGCATCTCCGCTCGGAGGTGTTTGCCCACTCACTTCAGTCTGCTGCACACGCGATCCTGTGAGCCTCTCTTCAGCCTACTGAATTTCCAATGCCCTATTCCGTGCTCGTTCTGACTCGCAATGAAGCGGATAACATCGAACGCTGCCTTGCTTCGTTGACACACTGCGACGACGTCGTCGTGCTGGACTCCCAGAGCACGGACGACACCTGCGCTCGCGCACAACGCATGGGAGCCCGCGTTGTCACTCGTGAATTCGACTCCTTTGCCGGGCAACGCAATTGGGCGATTGACAATGTGGTGTTTCGTCATCCCTGGGTGTTGCACCTCGACGCGGATGAATGCGTAACGCCCCAACTACACGCAGAGATCGAGGACGTCACGCAGGAAGACGCACGCAGCGTGTTTCTCGTGGCGAACAAGCTCATGTTTATGGGCAGATGGATTCGTCGGGCGAGCATGTATCCCTTCTACCAGGCCCGGCTGCTCAAGCTGGGCGAGGCCCGATTCACTCAGCATGGGCACGGGCAAGTGCTTGCGCACGCGGAACGAGGCATTGGCAAGCTCAGTGAGCCGTACATCCACTACAACTTCTCGCGGGGAGTATCGGACTGGGTCGAGAGACACAACCGATACTCGAGCCTGGAAGCTCAACGGCTTGCGCGCGGCGGAACGACTCTGCTCGGCAGCCTGAAAGATGCCGTCACTGGCGAGAGCTCCGAGGCGCGACAGCAAGGGCTCAAGCGGCTTGCGGATGCACTGCCCTTCCGGCCATTCATTCGCTTTTTTTACCTCTATATTGTGCGAGGGGCATTCCTCGACGGTCGTCCGGGGTTCGATTATTGCGTCCTGATGGCCTTCTACGACTACCTCGTCCGGCTCAAGGCTCGGGAGTTGCCAGCCACGCCCACTCCCGGCAGTGACCATCGAGCGCGAGAATGAAACGCAGCTCCGCCACGACTCAAGGCGTTTCGTCCGACATCGACGTCGTCAAGGGCGTGCTGATCCTCGTGGTCATCGCCGGCCACAACGAGGGGCTCATGCAACACGCCCTCTGGATGCGACAGCTGTTTTATTATTTCAATACGCAGTGTTTCTTTCTGCTCTCATCGCTGCTCGATACGAAGCCGTTTTCGATGCGGCTCCTTCGCGATCGGGCATGCCGGTATCTCGTGCCATTCTTCTCGTTTCTCGTGATCGCGTGGGCGGCTTTCGTGGGGCTGCGGGGCGGCGGCCAGTCGTTCTGCATGGCCGCGGCACACCTTCTCCGGGCAGCAGTCACGGGGAGCGAGCCGGCGATTCATGCGGCGGTCGGGATGCGGTATCTGTGGTTCCTGCCGGCGCTCTTTTCGCTGGTCGTGCTCAAGGCCGCCGCCATCCACTGGCCGACGCTCGGGTGGGGGCTGCTCGCGGCGGCATGGTGCCTGATCGCGGGGGCGGTATTTGTTCCGGCCAATGTCATGGCGGCGGTGCCCTGCAACGCGTTAACGGGCCTGTTCTTCTTCGGCCTCGGCGAGGTCTTCCGGCGTGCGGAGCAGGCCGTCGCCCGCCTGCCCGCGATCGTGCAGGCAGCCGTCGCGGGCGGGCTCACCGCAGGCCTTGCATGGCTGATCGTTCGACAGCCGCTCGGCTGGGTGGCTGGATCCAGCATCCGGTCGTATGACATCACCAATTGGCCCACATGGGCAGCCGCCATTGCGTTTCCCTGCCTCGTGCTCGCCACGCTGCTCGCGACCGCGCAGGCCTGGCCGCTCCGCCGGCTGCTCGCGCTGTGTGGCAACTACTCTCTGCCAATCTACCTGACACATATGCTCCTCTACCGCTTGCTCACGCTCGGCTGGTTTGGCAAAAAGTTCGACGATCTGACAACCGTGGGCAGCGATCTCCCGGCTGGGAGCGTGATCTTTGCGCTGACCGTGGCCGGCAGCCTCGTGATCTCAATCGGAATCTGGCGGCTGCCGCGGCTGCGCCGGCTGCTGTTTCCCCGCGACTGGCCGGACTGGCGTCTCGCCTTCACGTCCGCACAGCCATGAGCCGCCCCGCCCGCCCACGCCTGCTCGTGATCTCGCAGGTGTACGTGCCCGACGCCGCTGCCGTGGGCCAGTATGTGGCTGACGCCTGCGAGGAGGCCGCGGCCCGGGGCTGGGACGTCGTCGTCTATACGTCCGCCCGGGGCTACGACGATCCGACGCAGCAATACCCTGCGGACGAAACCCGACACGGGGTTACCATCCGTCGGCTGCCGCTCTCTAGCTTCGGAAAGCGGTCGATCCCGGTTCGTCTGGCCGCGCAGCTGCTCTTCCTGCTGCAAGCATCTGCGCGGGCGTTGTTCGCAGGCCGCTTCGCCAGCCTGCTCGTGAGCACGAGCCCGCCGTTTGCAGGCTTCTTCGGAGCCATACTTTCCACCGTGAAGCGGGCGCCGCTGACGTGGTGGGTAATGGACCTGAATCCCGACCAAATGGTCGCTGCCGGAAGGCTCGCGCCGGCGGCAGTCTTAGCGCGGCTGTTCGACTGGATGAACCGCGTGACGATCCGGAAGGCGAGGGCCGTGATCGTACTCGATCGGTATATGAAGGACCGCGTGGTTGCGAAGCTGCCGACAGTGCCGGACATCGCCGCAAAGGTGCACGTGCTGCCGCCGTGGTCACTCGACACGCATCTGGAGCCAAGCCCGTCGGCCGCCCGCGAGTTTCGGGTTCGCCACGGGATCGAAGATGCCTTCGTCGTCATGTACGCAGGCAATCACTCCGAGCAGAACCCGCTCGACACGCTGCTGGCTGCTGCCGATGCCATGAGCGATCGATCCGATGTGAAGTTTGTATTCGTGGGCGGAGGAACTGGCAAAGCGCCGGTCGATGCCCGCGTGCGCGCTGGCGCGCGGAACATCGTATCGCTCCCCTATCAGCCGCTCGAGACGCTGGCCGCGATGCTGGCCGCGGCCGATCTGCATGTCGTGGCAGTTGGCGACACGATGGTGGGGATCGTGCACCCCTGCAAGATCTATTCCGCGATGGCTGTCGCCCGCCCAATCCTGGTGTTTGGCCCTGATCGCTGCCATGCCTCCGACATCGTCGCCGACGCGGCTGTCGGCTGGCATGTGCGCCACGGCGATGTCGCCGGAGCGGTAGCTGCCATCACGACGGCACAAGCCATGCCTGCGACTGACCGAGGGGAGATGGGCAGCGAAGCGGCCACGATCATCGCCACTCGCTACTCACGCGCCGGCGTGATCGATCGTTTTCTTTCGCTTGCGGCGCCGCCACTCGGCTAGCGCTCTGCCGCGAGCAGTCCGAAAACACGTACACTCATCTTTATGCTCGGCCGGCCCATATCCCCTAAGCCTGTCCATCATCTGGGAGATCGGCCGACAGCGGCCGAATGGGCAGCTACGGGCCTGCTCGCGGCCGCGTGCGTCGCGGCCCCGCTGGCTCTGGGTGCGACCGGCGCCTGGCCGCGGTTTGCCACGGAGGCGGCGATGGGCGTGGCTGCTGCCGTGTGGTCCGTCACGGCCAACCGCTCGCCCCGCTCGGCCCTGCTGCCGCTTGCCATTGCAGCACTCTTGGCCGTGCAATTGCTCCCGCTGCCGGATCGGCTTTTGGGAATGATCTCGCCCGTATCGGCCGCAGCCTGGAAGCTCGCCTTAGCCGACACAGCTGGCAGTTGGGGAACGATCACCGTAGACCCTGCAACCACGGCAGCCGGCATTCGGCGGCTCCTGCTGGCGGCCGCAACGCTTGCCGCTGTTGCTGATCTCGGCCGACGGCTCCCGCTGCGGCGGGTGATGTGCGGCGGGCTGTGCGTCGTATGCATCACGATCTGGACGCTCGGACTGGCATTCCCCTTCGAACGCCAGAAGCTGGTGATGCTGGGATTCATTGATTGCAAAGGGCCGATCGCTGCGGAGTTTTGGAAGACGCCCATCGAGCCGCCAATCGGCACGAACGGCAGCGGCAATCTGGAGTGGGTGCCCGTCGGCAAGCAGCGGTATCAATCGGCGACATGGATCGCGGCCGACGGCTTTGGGCCCTACCTTTACAGTAATCACTTCGCCGGAGCGATGTGCCTCACCCTGCCGGTGCTGCTCGGGGGCTGGCTGTTCTGGTCGCGACGGCGTCTCCCAAACGCTGTGCGGCATCTGGTCGTCGCGGCGGTATTCGCGGCCGGACTCTGGACCGTGGGCGTGATGGCGACGTCTCGGGCCGGCAGCGCCGCCATGCTCCTGGCAGTGCTCGTTTTTGCCAGCCTGACTTTCGAGCGGCTCTGGATGCGCCGAACGGCTTCTGCACTCACGCTGCTCTATGCCCTGTTCGTCGTCGCGCTGACCGTGGCGATCTACGCGGGCTGGTCTGGCATCCAGCAGCTGTTTCCGGAGGCATTGCAGCCGCGGATCGCCTCGCTGCTCACCGACAGTCGTGCAATGGCGGCCCGGGCCGCACTCCGCATGTTTGCGGCGGCTCCCCTGTTGGGATCAGGTCTGGGCACGTTTGGGGAACTGTTCACGAAGTTTCTGCGAAGCGACTTCTTGCTGCACTATGCCCACAACGACTACGCGCAGTGGCTGGCGGAGACGGGCCTCCTGGGCGCGGGTATCGCGGCAGCATTCGTTGCCGGACTGGTGAGTCGGTTTCGCGGCTGGTGGCAGGGCGTGATCGAGCGGCGGCAAGTTGACCCGGTCACCGCCGGACTCTGGGCCGCGCTCGCGGGTATCGGCGTCCACACGGCCTACGACTGGAATCTGCATATCCCGGCCAACGCGTTACTGGCTTCCGTCGTGGCGGGACTGGCCCTTGCCGCCGGCAACCGCGATGTGCTGGCGACCCAGACTCGCGCGCTGCCGCGATCGCAGAACAGCCGCTGGCCTGGATATGCCTTGGCCGGTGTATGCCTGCTCGCCGTTGCGGCCCTTGCCCGCGACGCGGTCTCAGACACCGTGCAACGGGATATGCGCAAGGCAATCGTGGCCGCCCGAATCGCTGCGACCGACAAGACTGCTCCGACAGCCGCGCCGATACTCCAGGCGGCGATACAGGCAGGTGAGCACACAGCTCGCTGGGATCCCGCCAACGCACAGCTTGCCGTTTTGATCGGGCTTTCCCGGCTGCATCTCGCGACGACACCGGACGCACGAGCTGATTCCAACGCCGAGCTGGCGGCCGCGAACGACTCGTTTGCGCGTGCACGGCTAGCCTGCGCCGCATGCCGAGGCCTACCGGAAGACCTGCCCTCTGCCGTGCCGGCAGAAACACGATGAGCGCCGTGCCAAGGGATCACCGAATTCTTTGCGTCCTCCCGGGCTTTGCGGGACGGTCAAGAGATTGCTTGCGTCGCGCCTGCGGAAGTCTCCAAGTATGCACTTGGACAGAATCGGCGGACTCTGGCGGATACTCGTGACGAGTGGCGTCCGGACGCCGAACTGGTGATTTCATCACTCGCTGCCGCGGCCTATCCGGGACTCGAGTGGCAACGACCGCCCGGCTCTACATGCCAACTGAATGCATCTGCCGATCTTGATCGGCGACCTCGTGCTGCCGCCGGTGCTCGAGGTGACGTACGTGCGGCGGCCCGACGTTGCGGAACGCATTGCCGGGCCAGCGGGCCCTTTTTCCACGGCGAACGATCAGACGAACATGCCTGACTGGCCTGACGTGTATCTCGGATGGTTTAACGGGGAGCCACCCAAACCCGGGTGGTAAGTATTCACGGGGATCGGTCAACACCGGACTTCCGAACAACAACCAGCATCGACTTCGCCAGGGGCGGGATTCGCCCGACGCGATGAACACGTTCAACCACGAGGCCAGCATCCACAAACAGTTGAGTGATCGTTTTGGGCGACCAGAACTTGATGTGCCCGTGATCCCACAATGCAGTGAAGTGATCATCCATTTTGCCTGCGAGCGCGAGCGTTAGATTTTTCCAGTAACCGTGATACGGCGTAGAGATGAGTGCATAACCGCCGTCTTCGAGCAGCTCCCGTACGCATTGAGCGAACAAGCGCGGGGCATACACATGCTCAACGACCTCTAAGCTCACTACAAGCGGAAACGTTCCGAACCTTTCATTGAGCGGGTCGTAACACGATCCCTGGTGAATCGGAATCGACGGGTAGGCAGCGCGGGCTTCGACGACACCTGCCTCTGATGGATCAACGCCAACAACGTCGAATCCCTGCTGGCGAAACCAGTTGGCAACGGAACCATTGCCGCAACCGAGATCAAAGACTTTTTTGACGGGCAGAGTAATCTGAGCTAATTCCGCTTGCAGTACCGGAAGTAGATATGAATGCGCGCAGCCCAAAGCTGCAGATGCGTAGTGGTAACCGGATATTGAAGTGCCCGCAGAGAGCGTTGATTGAGTCACGAGGGTCTCCATTACGGATACAAGGCTTTGCCGGATCGGACGTCTCCCGGTCGCAGGGCTGCCCACCACGGCCGCTTAGAGTTTTCATCAAGAACACGCGTGAGCATAGACTTCTTTCCACGCTGAAGGAACAAATACACTCATTTCATCAACGCGAAACCGCAGGTAGGTGACCGGTGGGTTTGAAGCCGTGGTCAACCACGCGGCCTACCAGTGGCGTGAACTGAAGCCGAGGACATATTCTCGGCAACGGGTGAGGACGTGGAGATTTTCCGGTGCCGCCTCATTCCCGATCGACCTGCCGATGATCGTGAATGGAACCCCGAGGCAGTCGGGCGCGGCGAACGCTTCGGGAGAGGCGGTGGCCAAAAAATACAACGCTCCCGGCCGCTCGGCTGCGTGGCGAGTCAGCACCTGTCGATAAGTGGCCTGGATGGCTGGCATATCGACCCTGACCTCGGCCATCTCACGAAACGTGCGAATGCACACCGTGACGGGATAAGTGCTCGACTCCACGCGGGCCAGTTCGGCAAGTATGTCGCGCTGCATCGGCCGCGGCGGAGCAAGTTCGCGGCGCATGTCCTCTGCGTGCTCGGCAAAGTAACGCTAACTTTGCCAGTAGCCATCCAAAATGATAGACCGGCTGGGCGGAGCCTTCACCAGATCGGGCTCGTAAATGTCTGGGCTCCGCTCGAGGCGGAGCCGCCACAATCGCCGTAGCGACAGTGACTTTAGGATCCTCGCCTCTACCTGGCGGCCGAGCTTACGGTCGAGCCCCCGGCCCTCTTCGATCTCGGTAGCGATTGGAAACTGGTCAAGCAGGAATACCCTGTGATAGGTATTTTCGTAGACATATCGCCGCAGCTCCAAGATTAGCCCCGATCCTGTGCGCCACGCCAACGCACGGCCGGCCGCATACATGAACATCTGATTGCCGAGCCCGGTATACAGCAGAACCCGCACCGTTTTTGCCATGGCATCACAGCATAGCGAATCGACGCCCGCGGTTTCGGTAGTACTTTGCACCCGGAATCCTGAGCGCGGAACTCTTGCGCGAACAGTGGCGGCCTTGACTAGGCAGACAATCGATGCCGCCAATGTGGAAATCATCGTCGTGGACAATGGCTCGGAGCCGCCCGTCGCAATTCCGCCAGACTGGCGGCATTCTCGGCGGCGGCGGGCTGTCGTAGAGCCGACGACCGGGCTCACGGCGGCAAGACTGCGTGGCATTCACGAGGCCAACGGCGACCTAATCGTTTTTGTGGATGACGACAACCTGCTCGCCCCTGACTATCTCGCCACTGCCGTCCAACACGCCGAGTCATGGCCACGGATCGGCGTCTTCGGCGGCCGCATCTTGCCGGAGTTTCAGGCCACCCCGCCGGAGTGGCTCGAGCCCTTTTATTCGCATCTTGCTCTGGCCGCGTTTGACCACGATGAGTGGTCGAACCTCGGGGATGACCGTGCGGTGATCCCATGCGGGGCCGGGCTCTGTATCCGGCGAGCCCCGGCGCTTGCCTACGCGGCCCACGTGACCACCGACCAACGACGGCTCGCACTGGACAGGTTTGATGACCGCACACTGTCGTGCGGCGATACCGACATGGTGCTCACGTGCCTCGACGAGGGATGGGGATCCGCACGGTTTACGGAACTGCACCTCACCCACGTAATCCCCGCCAGCCGGCTCGACTACGCCTACCAGCGCCGGCTCGCCCACGACATCGGCTATTCCTACGGCCGCCTGCTCGCCCTCCGTGGCCGCTCATCGCGAGGCCGCCGCATGATCGCGTTCGGCAAGACCGTGCTGGCTTTTCTCGGCGTAAAGCACCGCGGCCGGGCGCGGAAGCTCGATGTGGCGTATCACTACGGCTACTGGCGCGGGCTCCGGAGCGTCTGATCCCGCCCATACAAGCCCCCAGGCGCTAGCCGGGGGATCGCGTTAGGGATGGGCCATATCCCCTCGCTCGCGCTCAGGGCTTGTATGAAACTGCCGCACGGGCATTTCCGGTCACGGCGTGACCGGGCTACTGTAGGCCCGTCACTCCGTGACGGGCACAGCCCGTTGCGGAGCAACGGGCCTACGCCAGGTGCGCGCCGAGGACGACGAGGGCGAGCGGACGCGACCAGTGCATCGCGTCGGGCTTGGCCTGGAACTCGTCCCACACACGCCGGACCTCGTGGCCGTCGAGGAACGGCAGCTGCTCGACCGCGGTGATCGCCGCCTCGCACTGGTCCCGCACGGTTCGACGCATCCATGAGCCCATCGGCAGCGTGAAGCCGGTCTTCGGGCGACTCAGGATCTCGGGCGGCAGCACGCCGGCACAGGCCTGCCGCAGGAGCGCCTTCGGCGTGCCCGTGGCCTGCTTGAGGCTGCCCGGCAACGCCGAGACGTAGTCCACCAGCGGCAGGTCGAGGAACGGCACCCGCACCTCCAGCGCGTGCTGCATACTGTTGGCGTCGGTGTCGCGGAGCAGCGTGTCGCCCATGTAGTGCACAAGCTCCATCCGCGAGACCGTGTTGAAGGCGTCGCCATTCGTACTCGTCTCCTGCCGCAGCGGGCCGGGCCGCTCGAGGTAGTCGGCCGCCAGGCCCACACGGTCGGCCGACACCGAGAGCGCCGCCAGCCGGCGGTCGGAGAGCGTCCGCCGCATCGCCCGCGTGATGCTGGCCACGGAGCCGTCGGTGGCCACGAGGTCGGCCAGCTTCTCGAAGGCACCGGTCCGCCCGTCGAGCGTGCCGAGCTTGGCGACCACGCCCGACCGCAGGTGCGGCGGCACGAGCCTGAACGTGCGGACGAGCTGCGACCACCGCGGCGCCCGGTGGAAGCTCGGGTAGCCCCCAAAGAGTTCGTCGGCCCCCAGGCCCGAGAGGCCCACGGTGACGCCTTCCTGGGCCAGCCGGCGGCTCACGAGCCGCGTGTTAAAGCCGTCGATTGATGGGGAATCGAGCGTGGCCAGCCAGTCACGCCAGATGGCCGGCAGCGTGGTGGGCTCCACCTGCACGTTCACGTGGCGGATGCCCAGGGCCGCGGCCGTGGCCGCGGCGGGAGCCGATTCGTCGTCGAGCGTGAGGCCGCCGAAGCCCACCGTGAATGCCGTGAGGCTGGTGGCGAACTCGCAGGCGTAGGCGGCGAGCACCGTGCTATCGATGCCCGCCGAGAGGAGCACGCCCAGTGGCACGTCGGCAACGAGATGCCGCTGCACCGCTTCCCGGAGCAGGCGGCTCACTTCCGCGGCGGCGGCCGCTGGCGGCGGGCTGACCGACTGCTCCGGAAACGACCAGTATCGCCGCGGGGCGGGCTGCGGGCGACCTGCCACGGCCCCCGCATCGAGCCACTGATAGCTGCCCGCGGGAAACGACCGGATCTTCTCGAACACCGTGCGGGGTGACTGGACGGCGCCATAGGCCAGCATGCCTGCGATGCCGGCGACGTCGGGATCGAGCGGCACGAGGCCGGACGACCTCAGGGCCCGAATCTCGCTGGCGAACACGAACCGGTCGGGCAGCTCGGCCATGTAGAGCGGCTTGATGCCCAACGGATCGCGGGCGAGCAGCAGCAGCCGCTCGACCGAATCGTAGAACGCGAGGGCGAACATGCCATGGAGCTTCGGTAGGGCCTGCTCCTTCCACCGCGAGAGCGCGTGGAGCACGACTTCCGTGTCACTTGTGCCGCGAAAGATCACGCCCGAGCCCGACAGCTCGGCCCGCAGGGCGCGGAAGTTGTAGACCTCGCCGTTGAAGACGAGCCAATCGCCCGTGGACGAATTGACCATCGGCTGATGGCCGGCCGGCGAGAGATCGAGGATCGAAAGCCGGCGGAACCCAAGGCCGACGACGGGACCGCTCTCGGCATTCGCCAGCGGCAGCTCGACGAAGCCCTCATCGTCGGGGCCGCGGTGGATCATTGCCCGCATCATGCGGCGGACGGCAGGCTCGACCTGCCGCGTATCCGCGCTAATCACACCGCAGATGCCACACATGGGCTCGGAATCCGTGGAACGGCATCCCGGCCGAGGCGTTGCTAAGTGACGGGCGTCACTCTATGCGCGGCCACCAGAGCGGGACCAAGCACCCCACGAAGGCTACGCGTATCCTGCCCCGGAAACAGTCGATGTCACACCACTTTCGCGCTTGCAAGCTGATGCCTTACGAAGCCCACAGGCACGTTCGACACGGTTGTCGAACGGCTGGGCAGCAGAGCGAGAAGATTGCTGGGAGGTGAAACAAAGCTGCGGATCAAGATTAGCCCGTTTGGGTGGTTATGCCACTCTATAAGACGAAGCGCGCATCCGCAACGGTCGGCTTGCGGAATCGCAAGCCCGCGGGCGGCGCCACACCACATAGCCCGGTCACGGCGTGACCGGACTACCGCCGCCCGTCACTCGGCGGCTTCGCCTCGCAATTGATCGAGGACCGCTGTTGTTTCGGGCGTCCGCAATGTCCTTTTCCCGTCGCCAGCGGAGTTTCTGAATGACAACGTCCTCCGCAGTGGGGAGACAGACACCGCGGCTCAGTTGCCCCACCATGCCGCGCCTCCGCCGGCGGAACCGCTCCTGGTGATGCGGGTCCGCACCCAGGTAGAAAAACTCGACCGTGAACCCTGACGGCCCATGAGAGACGACGTTGCGCTTCGAGTTCGTGAGCGTCTCGAATTCGATCTGTCGTTCCAGTGAAAAATCGGGGCCGAGCGCCACGGCAATACCAGACATGTCGCGAGGCTCGCAGGCCACCACAAAGTCGGCGTCCTTCGTCGCTCGCGCGAGGCCATAGGCGATTGCCGAATACGCCCCGACGAGCATGTGATCGACCCCGCGATCGTCAAGCACGGCAACGACGCGTTCGAGGACATCAAGGCTCGTCATCGATCGTGCCTGCGGGCCTATACATGCCGGCCTCATCGAGGCGGCGAGCGATCCGCAGCCGACGCAGAACCTCGGCCTGCACCTCGTCTGGAGCGAGTGCGGGGTTGTCGGTCGCGATCGCATCCCGCATCAGAGCCAGCGTGGCGTCAAAAAGAGCGGCAGCGTCGGCAATTTTTTCTCCCGATGACGCCGCACGGGCGCGCACCACTTTCCCGCGAAAGATCGATTGCTGGAGATCGGCTACCTGCTCTTCCACTGCATCACCCTCGGGCAAGTGCTCAACGACACGGGCATACCTGTTGCATGCAGGCACTGTACCCGATCGCGAGCCATGCGGTGAAACACCGAGCAGCCTGCCCGAGGCCCGTAGTCCACATGCTCCGCATGTGGACTACGGCCGAAAGGCCACAGGCCCGCACGACTGTCCCACGGCCCCGATACCCGCCTCCGGTCACAGCGTGACCGGGCTATCGTAGGCTCGTCACTCCGTGACGGGCACAGCCCGTTGCGGAGCAACGGGCCTACGGGCGGCATGATGGGGCTACTTGCGTACGGGGACTTTTGCGAGCAGGCACAAGGCGGCGGCGATTCCCAGCAGGCTCCACGTGGCCGGCTCGGGCACTACGACGATGTAGGGCGACAGGAAAGACTCGTAGAACGGCAACGCGATCGCGTAAGACGACAGAGGCACTGCCGTGGGCCCGGTGATCAACGTCGTGCCGCTGTAATAGCCACGGGCGTCGTAGAGTGCGGCGCCGAGAACCGGGCCGCCCGACGTGGCCGAGACCTGCTCCACCGCAGAGTTGATTCCGATCAACTCCCAGCGGGCGTTGGCGTTGTTGTAGGTGAACAGGCCCGACCCGGAATCACCGGTCGAGAAGATGCCCTCGGTGTCGGGGAGTCCGTTGAAGATCGTTGGCTGATTGAACGTCATTTTGAACTGCGTGTTGCCAACCACCGGAACCAGCGCCGAGAGCTGATTCGTGCCATACGACATGTCGAAGTTGTAGCCCGCCCAGTTCCACCCTCCCGTTCTGGCGGTGCCGCGTGGCGTGCCGAAGCCATACATGTAGACCTGCTGGCCGGCGAGGATGTTGTTCGTGCCTGACCACACCGGCGCCCAGGCCGTGAAATCGGGCTGGTCTTCATTGAGCACCGCCACCGCGAGATCGCCGTTCACGGCGACGCGGGTGCCCTGGTAGTTGATGTAGCTCGTCTGGCCCGCGTTGTCGTACCAGAAGTTCATCGATGCCGCCGTCACGTGCGTGGCCGTGACCCAAGCCCGCGGCCCGATCGGCACGCCGCCAAAGCCGTTGTAGTTGCCGATGTATTGCCAGCCCGGCTTCACGCTCCCGGACAGTACCGGCATTGTGGTGAGCCACCCCGGATCCTCGTAGACGATGATCGCGTGCGCGGGCGAGGCAGCCATCATCGCCACGGCGACGATCGCAAGAAGCCCAGCTCGCTGCAGCAACGTACGAACGGTCTTCATGACATTCTCGGCAATCGTGCCCGTCAACATCATACGCGGCGGAGGACACCGGGGGTCAGGCTCCGGTCACGGCGTGACCGGGCTACCGTAGGCCCGTCACTCCGTGACGGGCTGAGCCCGCTGCGGAGCAACGGGCCTACGGGGTCCGGTGGTACTCTACACGCGTTATGCCCACGCCTCCTGCCATCGACGGCCGCCCCACCCCCCGCCGCGTGTTCGCGATCTGGCTCGGCGGGCCGCTGCCCCCCATCCGGGCTACCAGCCTCGAGGCCATCCGTCGCCACATCGGCGTGGAGACCGTACTCGTCACGGAGGACACGCTCGATCGCTGGGTCACCGCCGCCGCCCCGCTCCACCCGGCCTTCCACCACCTCTCGGCCATTCATCAGTCCGACTACCTCCGCTGCTATCTCATGCACCACCACGGCGGCGGCTATCTCGACGTCAAGCCGCTTACGGCCGACTGGCAGCCTGCCTTTGATCAGCTCGACGCTCGGCCAGACATGGTGGCCGTGGGATACCGCGAGGTGAGCCGGCACGGCGTGGCGACCTTTGGCGTGGAACGACTGCCGCAGCCGCGGATCCTGCACGCCGCCTGGTGGCGATACCGCTGGCTCCAGCTCAACTACCGCAGGCTGATCGGCACGTGTGCGTTTGTGTGTCGGCCGCGGTCGGCCTTCACCACGGCGTGGTTCGCCGGGATGACGCGGCGGCTCGATGGCTTCCATGCGGCGATTGCTGCCCATCCGGCTCAACATCCGCGGGACCACGCCGGCTTTCCACTCGACGGCCGCCCGAGCGGCTACCCCGTGACCTGGACCGCTCTGCTCGCCGACATCTTCCACCCGCTCGCCCTCCGCCACCGTCACCACACCCTCAACACCCTCCCCCCACCGAGCTTCGAACGCTATCAGTAGCCCGGTCATGGAGGCCCGTTGCTCCGCAACGGGGTCGGAGATAGCCCGTCACGGCGTGACGGGCCTACGAACACAATGACAGCCCCTCGCATCCTCGTCGTGATTCCTGGCCTCCCGGAGCAACGCACCGGCGGCGGGGCGATGCTCTATGAACTGCTCGCCTGGCTGGCTGACCGCGTGGGGCCGAGCGGCGCGGTGACCGTCGTCGTGCCCGTGCCCCATGCGCGGTGGAGCGAACTCGAAGCACTCGAGCGCGACCCTGCCTTCCCGCGCACTCACTGGCATCCGCTCGACGAACGGCGGGTGCCGGGACTCACCGGCCGTGTGCAGCGGATGCTCGGGCCGCTGCCCGCCGACATGGCGAAGGTGGCGACGCCCGAGAATGCGTCGATGCTCGAGGCGATCCGCACGTCGTTTCGGCCGACGGTGGAACTGGCCGTGTCGTCATGGGCCCTCGCGGCCTACCGCGGGCAGGCGTTCACACCCGGCACGCGGCTCTTCATGGTGAACGTCGATCCCGACATCGTGCGGCACGACGCGCCCCTGTTTGTTGGCGGCTGGCTCGACACAGAGGCCGCGATCCGAAAGCTCGCCTGCGCGATCGACCGGCCCAAGGTGCGGCGGGTGTGTCGCCAGGCGGTCGCGACCGCGGCCCGCGTGGGGGCCGTCTCGCCGGCCGATGTTGCGCCGCTCAACGGGCTCGGCGGCCGCAGCGACACGGTCTCTCTGCCGCCGCTCATGCGACCGAAGCCGCTCGACCGCTCGGCAGCCGTGCCGGGAACGGTGCTCATCACGACGAACCTGGCCTATCAGCCCAACGTGACGAGCCTCGAGTGGTTTTTACGGCAGGTGTGGCCGCACGTGGGCCCAGCCGAACTCACGATCGCCGGCGCCGATCCGCGAGGCGTGGGCGACCGGCTCTGCCGCGGCCGCGAGCGGGTGAGGTTCGTGGGCATGCTCGGGCCGGCGGAGCTCGACGCCGCGTTCGCCCGCACGGCCGTGGCCGTGAACCCCACACAGACCGGCAGCGGCTTCCAGGTGAAGCTCCTCGACGCGATTGCCCGCGGCGTGCCGATCGTCTCGACCACGTGGAGCAACAAGCTCGGCCCCGCGATCCCGTCGAGCGACGACCCGCGCAAACTCGCTGGCCTGATTACGGCCCGGCTGACCCCCGGCTCGGCGCCGCCGTTCGACTACGCTGCCTTCCACGCCTCCGCCACCGCCGCCTGGAACGCGTTTCTGTTTGAGCCCTGCCGACCGGTCACGGCGTGACCGGGCTACTTCCCGTAGGCCCGTCACTCCGTGACGGGCTAAGCCCGTTGCGGAGCAACGGGCCTACGACGCGGCAAGCGCACGGAGCCGGTCGCGGAACCGGTCGAAGGCAAGTTCATCCCCGACCCAGGCGCGGCCCGCCGCACCCAAAGCAGCCAGCCGCGCTGCCGGCACCGCGGCCCAGTCCCGAATCGCCTCGACCGCTCGCTCGGCCTCATCGCCATCCAGTAGCCAGCCGCACGGAAACTCCCCGCCAGGCCCAACAAGTTCGTGCGCCAGATCATGCCCCGTCGATACGATCGCCGGCAGGCCATACGCCAACGCCTCAGCGAAGCTGTAGCCGAAGTTCTCGCGATGCGAGAGTGAGACGAAGCCGTCGCTCGCCTGAAACGCCGCGGCCAGCCCCTCACCCGCAAGCGGGCCAACCACGTGCACGCGGCCCCGCGCCGCCGCCGGCACCCGGGCCTCGAGCTCCGCCCGCGTGACGCCCTCCTCCATGCCCACGACCACGAGATGCCCATCAGGCACCTGCGCCCGCACGAAGGCATTGACCGTCTCGAGCGGCCGCTTCATCGGATGCAGCCGCCCCACGAAGAGCAGCACGCGGGCCGATTCTGGAATGCCTTGGTCTGCGCGAAATGCAGCCCGCGCGGCCTCGCGGCCGGTGAGCCCCGGCAACGGCACCGGCCAGTGGATCACGACCGACCGGCCGCCCTCGAGCAGCAGCGCGGCCTTCTGCTGCTCCCGCGCGGTGGCGAAGATCGTGGCGGCCCCGCTGAAGAACTCGCGGCCGTAGCGGGCGAGCCAGAGCCGCTTCGCCAATGAATGCCGCCGCAGCGCCCAGGGATCGAGGCAGCCATCGGGCGCTGACCAATACGGCCGCCCATGCTCCCGCGCCCACCGGGCTGCCCACGGCGCGTGGCCGCGAAAAAGCGAATGCACGACGAGCAGATCGGCACCGGCTACCTGCGTCTCTGCCTCCGCCCGCATGGCCGACGTGACGACATGGCAGCCCCGATTCCAGAGCCGCGGCCGAGAGGCGATCCGCACCGTGGGCCGCTCATCGCGCAGTCCGGAGCGATCCGCCCGGCCGTCGTCGAACGACAGAATCCGCGAGTCGAGGGCCCGCGCGAAATTGCACACCGAGCGGTAGATCCCGCCGTACACCGGATCATGCGTCAGACACACATCCCAGGCATTCATCTCAGGAAACGCCTACGAGGAGACTTGCAAGAAAGACTGAACGCGTGTACACTCTTTCGCGAAACACATCGCGAAACACCACCGCCACTCGACCATGCCCAAGATTTTCGAGAAAGAGGGATATCGATTTTTCTTTTACGGTAACGAGCATAGCCCGATTCATGTGCATGTGCGGCACGGCGCTGGTGAAGCGGTATTCGCCATCGACCCAGAGGTAGACTTACGCGAGGCGGTGGCGTTGAATACTCGGCAGTTGTCGCGGGTGAAGGAGTTGATCAATGAGCACGTCGAAGTCATCCGACAAGCCTGGCACGAGCACTTTCGCTGACCCACCCACTCGCGCCTGGCACCGGGACGGCTGGATTTTCTTGCAGTTCGCAAGCGGGCACCAAGTTCATTTCCCGGTCAAGGGGAACCCCCGGCTTGAGCACGCCTCGCAGAAAGACCTCGACGCCATCGAGCTTTCACCGTTCGGCCTTCACTGGCCGGCGCTCGATGAGGACCTGTCGTTTGCTGGCATTCTCGCCGGCCACTACGGTCAACAGCCGTGCCAGCCGTAGGCCCGCTGAGCAGCGAACTCGCCACCCCCCGTCGCAGCCCCCGCGGCAGCCAGGCTACGGTCGCGAGCGCCAGCTGCGCCCGCGGCACCCGACGAAACGACGGATAGCCGCCGAACAGCTCGTCGGCCCCCCCAGCCTAGCCCCCACATCGGCCTCCGCATCTTTCATTGAAGCAAGGATCAGCACGTAGGCCCGTTGCGAAGCAACTTGACTACAGCCCTGCCTTCACTGCCCGCGTGCAAATCCCGCGAACCCGCTCGGCCCACACTTCCTTCGCGTATGGCGCCGCCAGCGGCATGCCCCGCTCGCCGATCCACCGGGCCTCCGCCTCGTGGGCATGCACCCACTCCAGCGCCTCGGCGAACCCGGCCACGTCGCCCGCCCCCACCACCCGACCGTTGAAATACGACCGCACCAGTTCGACGCTGTTGCCGCACGCGCTCGTGCACACCACCGGCAGCCCGGCCGCCACGGCCTCCGCGATCACGAACGGCCACGGGTCGTAATCGCTCGCCAGCACGAACGCCCCATGCGTGGCAAACACCTCGCCCATCGCGGTCGGCTGCACGAAGCCACGGTCCTCGAGGCCCTCGATGCCGCGGAGCCGCCCCGCCTCCGGCCCCATGCCGCAGCAGGTGAGCCCCCACGGATCGCGCACCCGCCCGCGATAGCGACGATACGCCGCCACGAGCAGGTCGAGCCGCTTCTCACTCGCATAGCGGCCCACGAAGAGAAACCGCCGCGGATACGCAGGCAACGCCGCCCTGGCCCTGGCAGCTTCCGCCGCCGCAGCCGTGTCGAGCCCGATCAGGCCGCGCTCGATCTTCGCTTCCGGAAACCCGAGGTACCGGGCATACGCCGCCGAACGCTCACCGGGCACGACCGCGGCCACGAACCGGCTCAGGTATCGCCTGAGCACGAGCGGCGCCACCAGCTTCCTCAGACTCCACACGAACGGCATGTCGAACGCGAACAGCTTCGGCACCCCGCGAAACGCCGGACTCTCCGCCGCCAGCCGGCAGAGCGGGCTCCGCCAGCCGAGCACGATCATCACGTCGGGAGCAACCGCCGCGATCTCCCGCTCCACTGCGGCTCGCTCGAAGGGCGCGCCCGCGCGATACACCCGACATTCGATCCCCTCGAGCATCGCCTCGTGCTCGAACGCCGTATCGGCCTTGGCGGGCAGCTCCAGAAACACCACCACGCGGGTGTTCGGCAGCGCCGCCAGCGCCCGCCAGCAGGCCGTCATCGTGGGCGACACGCCCGTCCAAAAAAACGCGATCGTGAGCGGCCGTGACTGACTCATGCGGGTCGCTCCCACGACCAGACCGTGCCGCCCACCGTCACGGCCCCGCTGCCAAACGCCTCGTCCACCCCCCGCGTCACGCCGAACCGGGCGACGCCGTAATCGTGGCCACAGATGATCGGCACGCCGCGCCGTCGCGCCCACGCGATCTCATCGCGGACCGCCGCATACGAGTGATCGGCGTCGAGAAACACGAGGGCCGGGACCGGTCCGCGGTCGGCGCTCCGGTAGGCCGCCGAGTCGCCCACCCACAGCTCGACGCGGCCCTCCGCCAGCTCCGTGCGGAGCACACCCCGGGCAAACCGCTCCTGCACCGCCGGCGGGAGCCCAAAGGGATTCCACGAAAAGTTGTCGATCGTGATCACCCGCTGGCCGGGCCTGGCCGCGGCGGCGATCAGCCGCGTGGTGATGCCGAAGAGCGTGCCAAACTCGACGATTGGCCCCTCGTGTGCGGCCGCCGCGGCGACCAGTTCCTCGAGCCGGGCCTCGTCAGCCGGCGTGAGGTTGCCGAGCACGAGGGCGTCGGGGTCTTCGAGCAGCGAGAGCTGCGTCGACACCGCCTGAGCCACCTGCTTCCGCCACTTGAAGGCCCGGCGAAGCTGCGCGAGTTTGTGGAGGAGCATCATGCGGCGGCCGCCCGGCGGCAGGCTTTGAGCGACTCGCGCGCGAGGCGAATCGGAGCCACCATCGTAGCTACGGGAGGCCAGGCCAGCGGGTGGCGGGCGATCCAGCATGCCAGGCGGCCCCGACGGCCGAGCGGGAGCGTGGCGAGGCCCAGCTCCTGCACGAACTCCGCAAGGGCCTGGAACTGGCCCCAGTAGAGCCGCTGGAGGGCGGCCGTTTCGAGCTGGCCGATGGCATAGGCCCCAAATGAATCGGGCAGCGAATCGGGCGGCGAGCCAGCCCTCTCCCGCAGTTCGTCGGCGAGGAACCGGTGGTAGGCGAGGATCGTGAAGTCGGTTCGATACCCCGCCTGCCAGTAGGCGACGGCCTGACCGGGCACGCCCACGTCGTAGGTGGCAAGCGGCTCGGGGGTGAGCACCACCGGCCCGGCGAGGGCGAGCTTCGCCCACACCAGAAAATCCTCGCCGTGCGTGACCCCTTCTGGAAACCCGCCGACTCGCTCGATCGCCGCCTTCGGCACCACCATGCTCGAGGAATGCACGATGAACTCACGGGCAAGTCCGCGGAAGAAGTCCACGCGGCCGCCCCGCGGATCGCCCCCCTCGATCTCAGCCGGCACCACGCCGTAGCGCCGCAGCTCGCGGCCGGCGCGGGTCGTGACGAAACCCGCCCCGTAAAGCATCGCATGTGGGCACCGCTCGATGAGCTCGCGCATCCGCGCGAGGAACTCGGGATTCCAGCGATCATCGGCGTCGAGGAATGCCACATAGGGTTGCGACGCTGCGGCGACGCCCGCGTTGCGGGCACTGCTCACGCCCCGATTCGGCTGATCGATCACCCGCACGCGCGGCCCGCCAGCCGGTGGCACGAACGCCCGAGCCACGTCGTCGCCGCTATCCGTGGAGCCGTCATTGACGACGATGATCTCGGCCGCCGAAACCGTCTGTGCACAGACCGACTCCAGCGCCCGCCGGACGTAGGGCTCCTTCTCGAACAGCGGAATGACGACGGTGAACATCGGCAGCACTCGAGCCAAGCATAGCTCCCGGCCGGGGTGGGCCCGTCACTCCGCGTAGCCCCGTCACTCCCCCGTAGGCCCGTCACTCC
>Ga0315906_10001034_pt1 | contig 42344 bp, 42 predicted proteins | sample LakEriMetagenome_4_FD_203526 | JGI IMG/M metagenome (GOLD analysis project Ga0315906, IMG submission 203526) | Freshwater fungal communities from buoy surface, Lake Erie, Ohio, United States - Buoy 2 MA122 | ecosystem: Environmental > Aquatic > Freshwater > Lake > Lake biofilm | place: USA...
TGATATCGTAAACCTCGGTTTCCGAGTTACCAGCGCAGTTGCCGTGCCCGAGCCCTCCACCTATGCCTTGGCCCTCGCCGGTCTGGCCTGCGGCGGCTACACGCTCTTCCGCCGTCGCAAGCCGGCCTGACACAGCGAAGCCAACGTGATTCCAACGCGAGGGGAGCAGGTCGCCATCACGGGCCTGCTCCCTTCTGTGTTTTCACGGCAGCCTCAATCCGTCCGCCCTTTCAAACCCGGATGCTCAATGTTCCCTTTTTGACCGTTTCTCGGGCCCCTACGGGGGTCTACTCCTGTATAAGGACCTGTAGGGGCGTTCGGCTGCCGCCTTACGCTCCCCTCGAACTGCCGGTTTATTTCAAAACAAATCCCCCGATCGAATTGTTGTGAAATCAATTCCGCCCCGGCTCCCTCATGACCCGGCGGACGCGTGAGTTCCCGACAGCCCCGGATTCCCGCGAGTAGATTCTCGGCTGATCGGCACTGAGGCACCGACCGGAAGCCCACTGCCGTAACCCCTCGATCTTGTCGCCCGCAGTGATAGCCACGGGCACGACGTTCTGTGCGGCCTGAATGAGCGGCTGACGACAGGCTCTCGCCGCTGATTCGTCCCTAGATTTGCCCGATTCAATTCTTCATTGATGGGTTGTGACTTTTTTGAGCGAGCGCTTCGGTGGTAGAGTCCTTGGTGCAGGACTGGCTTTGGGCCGCCCTTTCAGGAGCCGATTCACTGTGTCGTTATCGCTGCCCGGCCGGAACGTTCGCCCATGGTCGCCGTATGGCTTCTGCCTGACGGCGGTGCTGGTGTGGTGGGCAACTGCGCCGGAGGCTATGGCGGCGCAGATTTTTGTCCTCTATCCAAACAACCAGCAGATTGGGCCCCTTGAGGTTGAACTTTCAGACTCGATCGATACGGTCAAGCAACTCGTGCAAGACCGACTGGGCGCGCCTCCGGATCATCAATACCTCTATTACGACGACCGTCTGCTTCAGGACGCGAGAACGCTCTCCGACTACAACGTGCAGGGCGGCTCGATACTCCCACTCGTGGCGACGTGGTCTTTCCCTTTGCCGCTCCCTCTCATGACGACATGGGCGTTCGGAATAAGTGATGTCAATGCCGGCGCGGGTAGTGGATGGACGAGATTTTCTTCGCTGTCGACGGACTTCACGGGGTACGGCACGGGGTCGCTATCGCTCGACATTCATGGCTACGCGGGAAGCGTCGCGGGGACACCAATTGGCTATGACCCACAAACCGCCTACGACTGGACTTTCCTGACCGCGTCCGGAGGCATCACGGGTTTCTCCGCCGACATGTTTTCGCTGACAGGCGATTTCGCCTCGCGGGCGTCTGTCAATCAGGTCGGCAACAACCTCGTTCTCCACGTTGCCCCCGTCCCCGAGCCCTCCACCTACGCCATGGCCCTCGCCGGTCTGGCCTGCGGCTACTCGATGTGGCGGCGTCGGACGCGGGCGTGACGCCACATAGCCAACGTGATTCCAACGCGAGGGGAGCAGTTTCCATCAAGGGCCTGCCCCCCCTGTGTTTTTCACGGCCATACTCAATCAGCCCGCGCCACTCTCCGCACCCTCGCTCCACCTACTTCCGACCGCGAATACACGCCTGCCCGATCCGCCGACAAACATCTTCCGGAGGCCCACTGGCGTAGAGCCTCGATCTTGTCGCCCGCAGTGACAGCCACGGGTACGACGTTCTGAGCGGCCTGAACGAGCGGGACGTCCAAGAGCGACGCCAGCCTGCAGCACGACTTGATCTCGGCTCCGGTCCAGTTGGTGTCGTCGGGCCGAAAGCAGTTCCCGGTCGGCATGGAACGCTCGGGCGGCTGTCGTTCGCTGCTCTGGGGCGAGGGTCTTACGGACGCCCAGCCATGTGAAGGCGAGTTTCACGGCCGCCATCGTTGTGCGGAGCCTGTTGGCGGCGTTCGGGGCTGTTTGGTGGGTCGGGGTGTTGGTGGGTTGAGTTGCGGTCCGGCTGGTTGTGTGCTGGCCGGTGTCGTGGGATGTGGTGATTGCTGTGGACATGGAAAGAATGGGTCTCCGTGTGGATGGATTGCGGGACGGGGCCGCGGGCGGGAATCTGTTGGCAGCGTTTCAGTTCCCGCCCGCCAGCCCTTGGAATGCACCGATGCTCAATCGCAGCGCCGTGATCGTCCGTCCGAAAAAGCCGTTCTGCGACTGGTTGCGTGCAGTCGATTACGAAGACGCGCCAGAGGTGACTCTCGATCAGATGGGGCCGACGCTCTACCTCGTTCCTGAATACGAGGACCCTGCGGACGCCGACAAGGTCCTGAAGAAGGTCTGCGATGAAATCTTCTGCCGTGAACTGGAGGGCTGGTACACGGACGTAAACGTGTGGCCAAAGGATCGGAGCCTGAAGGTCTTCAAGCAATGGTTCGACGTCCAGCACTACGAGGTTGTGGAAGACGTTGGCCGCGGCCCCATCGAGAATGACGAGGGTCCGGACGAGAAGGACCGTTTCAGCCCGCCACCACCACGAAGGCCGCAGCCGAAGAAGAAGCCGGGCAGGTGACGGTTGGTTCACTCCCGGCTCTCACGCCATCCACCGCGCAGACTGGTGGCGGCACGGGTTTGGAAATCCCCTTGGCCGGTGGCGGTTTTCAGGCGCTGGGAAGCCCGATCAGCCATCGAGGCGACCGTGGAGCCGCCTGACACGAAGAGCCGGAATCAGGGGGCGAATATCACTGGACGGGAGGGCGGGCTTCTATCGGGCAGAGGGATGGGGCCGCGAGGGGTACCCCATAGGTAGATAGAAGAGGAGAAGAAAGAGATATAGAAGAGATAGAACCGGTTCAGCATTAGCGCCGATGTAGGTCGACGTGAGTGCTGAACTGGGGTCGGCATTGGTGCGGAGGTTGGCGGTAGCGATCCGGCCGCTGAGCACGACTCCGACATGCGGCTGATGGTGTCGATGCGCGGGCCATCACGAGCGTCATCTCGGCGGATCGACCTCGTCTCCTGTACCCGGCACGGCCCTCCTCCAGCCCGCTGACGACCGGCTCGCGCCGCTGATTCGTCCCTAAATTTGCCCGATTCGTCCCAAGCGCGCCCGATTCGTCCCTGCCTGTGCCCGATTCGTCACATTGTGGGTTTCGAACCTTGACTTTTTGTCACCCGCGCAAAAGATCAGCGCTTGAAGCCACGTCCCCGCTCCATCACCAACGCCCGCCCCTCGCTGGGCCGAGGTGCGGACTTCTCCTCGGTACGAGACATGAACCCATCCCGAATCCTCCGGATCCACTCCGAATTGAACCGTTTCTCTATCGTCGCCGTTGTCCTCGCACTGTCGTTGCTGGTGCCGGCCTCGTCGAGCGCCCAACTCTACACGACAACCTCTGACACCGGTGCCTGGAACTCCGCCCGCTGGTCGTCGAGCCCCGCAGGTCCTAAGGATAGGTCGGCCAATGGCACTTCGGCAAGCGTCGGCCGAGCGGGGCGGATTATGGGGAGCAGCCGCCGGAGCTGATCTGGCTGGATGCGACGCGATCGTGGAGGTGCCGAAGAGCTTCCTATGCAGAACCTGTACACGCGGGCGAAGGAGCTGGTGGGAGACCGGGACCCCCGCGCCCACGAGTTCTCGCTCCAACTGCGGGCGATGGACGCCGACAAGAACGGCGCCGGACTGGGCCTACCGGTGCTCGTAGCGATGTGTGGCGCTCTGCTCGGCCGCAACACCCGCGGCGGCACGATCCTGATTGGCCCGCTGAACCTGGGCGGCTCGTTCGAGATGATCCCGAACGCCCAGCGGATCGCCGAGCTAGCCGTCGACAAGCAGGCGGGCACGGTGCTGATGCCGGTCGCCGCCCGCCGGCAGCTGGCCGACCTGCCGGACGACGTGTGGACCCGGCTCAACATCGAGTTCTACAAGGACGCCGCCGACGCGGTGTTCAAGGCGCTGGTGGAGTAAGAAGCCATGACGAGAGAACGCACCGACGCCGACGCACGTAACTGCCCACCTGTCAGCCTCGTAGCGGACACCTGCGCCGAGATCCTGTACGTGCGGTCTGCGAACGATATTGCCCAATGGTGTGATCGGCTTGAGATGGGCCCATCAAACAAGGAGCCGTTCAGCAGCAAGCGGTCATACGTCAGAGACCGCGTGTTGAATACGCCGTCTTCCACACTTCCGGCCGTCATCGAGAACGTCCTGCGTGAGTTCCAGCCCCACGCCGAAGGGAAGGGCAAGGAGCCGCCCACCGAAGAGTGGCTACACGCATGGGAGGCACTTCGGGGGGCTTTCGGCATCGATGAGATCCAGTCGATCGTCTTCGCCAGCCGCGGAAAGCCGGACCTGGTTCTCCACGATGTCCCCAACAGGCAGCTTGCCGACGTGAAGGGGGCTGCGCTGATCTGGCACACCTCCATCGCAGAGAAAGGCCTGACCATCGCGGATATGCTTCGTTGGTGGCGGTCGAATCGTCGTGCCGAAGACAGCTTGTACCAACGGTTTGTAGAGTGCTGCCAAACCGAGGACGAGCGAGCCGTCTTGAACTTCTACTACAACGAGAAGGTCGGCAGGATTGATGAGAAGTGCGAGCTACCTGCATTGCTCCCACAGGTCTGGCTGGCGTATGACCCACTGACGCGCCAGCAGCGATTGGGGCAGGCCGCAGTCGAACGGCAGCGACTCGACTTCCTCATGTACCTACCAGGGCGGCGGAAGGTCATCATCGAGATCGACGGCATCCACCACATCTCGAAAAACGGTGGCCGAGCGTGCCTGGAGACCTACTCGGAGGGGCTGGCCGCCGATCGCGGGCTAATGGCCAAGGGCTACACGATCTACCGTTTCGGGGCGAACGAGATTCAAAAAGACCGTGCCGATGTCCTGGGGCAGTTTTTTCACGACATTCTGACGTAGCGGGAACGGAGAATGTGCTTCCGGCCGCGGTGAAACTCCGACAAAAGCCGGGCATATTCTCTGACCACCGCTGAGCCTTCAACGCCTACGGCTCGAAGATCCGCGTTCCAGTGCATCGATCGCGGAGAGACCGACCCTTCAACCGCGCTATCAATGCGCATCAATCAGATGAAACTCACCCCCTACGAAGAAACTGGCCTCCCGACCTACGACGTGGATCTGGAGGCCCCACCCGACACCCGCTGGAACCACATCGCGCGACAGGAAGCCAAGAACATCGGCCGCCTGTTGGATGATGTCGTGAACCTCTGCGTCGAACAAGCCGAGTGCTACCCCATCTACATCCGGCCTCTCGTGATCGCTGCCGGCAAGGGAATCGCGAGGCTTGGCGGCCGAATCGTGGACATGATCGTTGGCTGTTTTGGCGAGGAGTACGTCGCCGAGATTAGGGCCATCGCCAAGCACGCCGACCAGCCCTTGAGCCACGTCGTCCTCGGCAACCTCATGTACGACGGCTGCCAGATGGCCGAGATCTACGGGGCGGTCGGCTGCTCAAGCTATTCGTGCAACATCGACGGTGCCCCCACGCTCGTTCGCAACATGGACTGGGTCTGGCCGCGCAGCACCGGGAAACACTCGCGGCTCATCCGGTTCCATCGCGGCAACGACTACTACACGAGCGTCGGTGTGCTGGGCTGCGTCGGCGTGGTCTCGGCTTTCTGTCCCGGAAAGTGGGCCGTGACGATCAACCAAGCTCCGACCGAGGGCACCACCACGAGCTATTTCCAGTGGCCAGTGCTGCAGCGGCTCCGGAACGTGTGCGACCAGATGGGATCGTACCGTGATGTCGTTACCGGCCTTCAGGACTACGAAACGATGACGTCTTTCTTCGCGCACGTCATTGGCACGAGGCCCAAACAGCACACGGCCATCACGGGGCTCGGCGACAGCTTCCGGCGGCGTGGTATGAACCGTAACAAGCTCGTTCAGACCAACCACTTCGCCGGTCATCGGGATCTGGAGGAGCACAACGGCCCCGAGCGATGGGAAGACGACGAGGGACAAGAGTGGTACTGCGACTCCCACAACCGGGCCAAGAGCCTGACCAAGCGGCTCAAGTCCCCTCCACGCACGCTGGCCGAAGCCCGCTCGAAGATCTGCACCAGTGCTGTCACGAGCACAGACACCATGCAGCAGATGGTGTTCCAGCCTGCCAGCGGGTATTCGCGCATTTGGGTCCGCAGATAGGCTGCTAAATCACCGCGCGAAACCTGGCATATATGGTGAGCGCAAAAATCGCCATCAGCAGGTGTCGCTCGCGATCCCGCCGCCACTGATCTCTCCGGCGGCTTCTTCCTCGTCTTTCGTCTGCGCTCCCCGTCTGCGCCGGCCTGGAGTCCCAACATGCAAATCCACATCCAGCTCGTTCCGATTTCCTCGACCGACCAGCCCCCTCCCAGCACTGACCCGCCCGACAAGATATTCCACTACACCACAGGCGCCCGACTCCGCTCAATCATCAACTCGGGCTGCATCAAGCCCACGACAGCCAAGATTGAGCCCCACGAAAAGCCGGTCGCGTGGTTCAGCACCCAAGACCAATGGGAGCCGACCGCCACGAAGGTTCCTATTCCCGGTTTGCAGGGCCAGGTCGAGACGGCCAAGGCCCAAGGCGGTCTGGTACGGATCACAGTCCCGGGGACCTGCGCCCCGTACATCTTTCCGCAGCTTCCTCTGATCGCCGGCACCAAGCCCAGCGTTTGTATCGGCTTGCTCATGGCCGGCCTCGAACTCGGATCTGACCCGGACACGTGGCGATTCACTCCCACACCCGTTCCGACTGCCCTGTTCCGAGAGGTCGAGTTCTACGACTTCGCCAGTAACCGGTGGCTGGCCATTGATCTGGTTGAGCTTTCCTGCCGCAACTGACCCGCTTACTTCCCCGCAAGGAGTCCCCCATGGTCCTGACAACTGGGCTCTTCGTATGCGCACTGCTGGCCACCGAGATTGCCGGCGCGCTGTATCTCGCACATTACGTTCGTGCCCGTCGAACGCGTCGATAGGCCGGTGTCCCGATTCCAACTTCCCCACATTCCTCCAAGGAGGCTCTCGTGAGCACCCTGATCGCAATTCCGCTTTCCCTTCTGTCGGCCTTGTTCTGGCTGGCCAAGTTCACGTTCTTCGGCGGCTGGCTTCTGGCTCGCTGGGTCGCCTATCTCACGTGGCCGCTCTGGGCAACCATCGTCGGCCTCGGTGCTCTCGTCGGCTTGATGTGAGAGCGCCCCGTTCCATCCACCACCACACAGGAGAACTGGCCTTGAGCCACATTGTTGAAATCAAGACTGAGATCCGTGACGAGCAGGCGGTCCGGGCGGCCTGCACTCGTCTGCAACTCACCGCGCCCGAACAAAAGACCGTCCGGCTGTTCAACGCGACAGCCAGGGGGTTGTGCATCCAGCTTCCGGGCTGGCAATACCCCGTCGTCGCCAACCTCCAGACCGGCCAAGTGCAGTACGACAACTATGGCGGCCACTGGGGCGAGCAGAAGCACCTGAACTCATTTCTCCAGGGCTACGCTGTCGAGAAGGCCAAGATCGAGGCCCGCAAGAAGGGTCACTCGGTCACGGAGACCAGCCTGCAGGACGGCTCGATTCGCGTGACCGTGCGCGTCGGAGGTGCCGCCTGATGAGCACCAACGAGAAGAAGATCGAGATCACCGTCACCCCGGAAGGCGCCACGAGCATCAAGAGCACGGGCTTCACCGGCGGCTCGTGCAGGGACGCCACCCGGGACCTCGAGCGAGCGCTGGGCGTCGCCGGCACTGAGCACCTACTGCCGGAGTATTTCCAGCGAACCAGCGCCGGCGAGCAGATCCGGCAGGGCAACTAGGCCCACACACTCCACACCACATCCACATGGAGACACGAACATGGCACAGGCGCAGGACGACTACCTGGAGCGACTCATGGCGGAGTACCGCCAGCAGGAGCACGCCCGCCTTGAGTCGGCCAAGGACACCCTCAAGGCCGAGATGATTCCCCGCCTCAAGAAGTGGGGCGTTGCAAAGGTGAAGGCGGAGTATTCCGGCTACGGCGATTCCGGCTGCATCAACCACATCGCCTACCTAGATGCCCAAGGTCAGCCCGTGAACATGGACCTAGTCCGGGCAGCCAGCGACCCTGAGATCGAACGAGTGCTCTACGAATTCCTTCCCGACGGCTTCGAGATCAACGAGGGCGGCCAGGGTGATGTCACGATCGACGTCGCGGCTGGTACGGTGAAGCTCGAACACCAGGAGAACGTCACCGAGACGCGAGACTCGACCAGGGAGTTCACCCTCTGATGGCGCACCCGTACCACCACGCCGTCAGCTCCACGAAGAAGTTCGGCGGCGAGCCTGACGAGTACCTCCGGCTGCATGAATGGCTCGACGGCAGCAAGCAGCACATGGCCGACTTCCGGCACCGCGCACTACGCCATCACTCCGAGGGCATCTTCATGTTGGAGTCCCTGTTCGGCTCCACGATCACGCTATCGACCGGCAGGGTACTTCCCGTGAGATTCGTCGGCGAGCAGCACGTCCTCGAAGACCTCGGCCGGATCCCTACGGTGGCCGACTGGCTGGGACGCATTCAGCCTGAGAGTTGGATGCTCGGCCGCGGCAAGGCACTGGCCGAATAGCGCCGACGCCGCGGTCCCCTCACACTTCCACGGAGACAATATGCCTCGATCCAAGAAAACCACGACATCTGATGAAACCCTGGCCGCGTCTGGCACCACACTCGCCACACGCCTCCGCGAACTCATCTCGGCCTGCTTCACTGGCTTGTGGGTCCAGACGAACGAGCCCACTGAAGCCACCCGTGACCTGACCAGCGTGTGCCGCGCCGAAGGCTGGCGGCTCGGCGTCTGGGACTGCGACCGCGGCATGACGTTCCCACTGGAGCCGATCCAGATGCCGGGAGTGACCGACGCGCAGGACCCGCTCGCCGTTATCCGGGCGCTGCCGCAGGTTGCCAATGGCTCCGGCACAACGCTGGTGGTCTTCGAGAGCCTGCATAGGTTCCTCGGCGCCACGGAGATCATCCAGGCCCTCGTACGGCAGATTCACGCGGGCAAGAACAGCCGGTGCTTCGTCATCGTGTTGGCCCCGGTCGTTCAGATCCCCGCGGAACTGGACAAGCTTTTCACCGTGATTGATCACGAACTGCCTGGGCGTGCGCAACTGGAGGAGATCGCCCGCGGAGTCGCCACCCAGGACGGCGAGCTTCCCGCGGGCGATGAACTGGACCATGTGATCGAAGCCGCCGCCGGGCTCACCGCCAGCGAGGCCGAGAACGCCTACTCGCTCTCGCTGGTCAGGCACGGCACGCTCAAGGCCGAGACCCTGTGGGAAATCAAGGCCGGGCAACTCAAGAAGGCCGGCTTGGTTTCGATCCACAGGGGCACCGAAAACTTCCAGCAGCTCGGCGGCCTCGACAACTTGAAGGCGTTCTGTCTCCGGGCCATGCGTCGCCAGAACGAAGGCACCGTCAGCAACCGGCCTCGCGGCGTTCTGCTCCTCTCTCCTCCCGGCTGCGGCAAATCCCAGTTCGCGAAGGCGCTGGGCAACGAGACCGGCAGGCCCACAGTCGTTCTCGATGTCGGCGCCTTGCTCGGCTCGCTCGTCGGCCAGTCGGAGAGCAACGTCCGGGCGGCCCTCAAGCTGGCCGACGCGATGGCTCCGTGCGTGCTGTTCTGCGACGAGATCGAGAAGGCGCTGGCCGGGGCTACGTCATCGGGCCAGACAGATTCAGGTGTGACGGCCCGCGTGTTCGGAAGTTTGCTCACGTGGCTGAACGACCACGAGAGCGACGTCTTCTTCGTCGGCACCTGCAACGACGCCTCGAAGTTACCGCCCGAGTTTGCAAGGGCCGAGCGTTTCGACGGCGTGTTCTTCGTGGACTTGCCCGGCCGTGACCAGAAGGACGCGATCTGGGGCATCTACACCAAGCACCACAACTTGGACGCGAAGCAGACCCGGCCCGATGACACCAACTGGACTGGGGCCGAGATCAAGTCGTGCTGCAGGCTGGCGTCGCTGTTGGACGTGCCGCTCGTTCAGGCCGCGCAGAACGTCGTGCCCGTGGCTGTCACTGCGGGCGACAAGATCGAAGGGTTACGGCAGTGGGCTTCCGGTCGGTGCCTGTCGGCGGACCGGGCGGGTGTGTATTCGCGGACGGAAAGAGTGAGTGGCGGTGGGGTGCGGAGGGTGGTGCGGGAGCCGGGGGTGAATTGAGCTGCCGGCGGAGATGCTGAGGTTTTTTGGGGGCCCAGCTTTCACATCCGCCCGTTGCTCACGGACGTCACTGACCCGCTGTAACCGCGGCATAAACATCGTCCGCCGCCTTCGTCTCGTCCACGTACTGCCAACCACGGTTGGCATGGGCGACCACGATACGCCCTGTCTCATTTTGGATCTGCGCATACGCCAAGGCAACCTGCTCGGTCGTCCAACCCTCATCGAAGAGTCGGCGGATCACAATGACGATGACCCAATTGAGTACGCGCATGCTCGCGTCCCGTTCCTTGCGTTCCGCCTGAGATATTTTCCTGCGTGGAGTAGCCATCGCCCACCTCCTCTCAAGGCATGAAACAAACTCACGAACCCACCAGAGCCACCCCCCTGTGACCCCGGGGGCGCCTCTGCAGCTTCATCTCAGAATCCTACCGCTCAAGTCCGATGGCTCCCACCAACCTCCGCACCCATGCCGACCAAGTTCAGCACTGGTGCCGACCCACTTCGGCACCAGTGCTGAACCGGTTCTATCTCTTCTATATCTCTCTTTCTCTTCTTCTATCTACCTATGGCGTACCCCTCGCGGCCCCATCACTCTGCCCGATAGAAGCCAGCCGTTCGTCCGGGATTTTGGCTCCCTGATTCCGGCTCATGGTGGCAGACGGCTCCATGGTCGCCTCGGTGGCTGATCGGGCTTCCCAACGCTCCGAAGCCGTCACCAACCAGAGGGTTTTTCCAAGCCCGAGCCGCGACCGTTCTGCGCGGCTGGGCCTTCCATCCAACCTTCAAGGAGATCGCACGTACCGATGTCCACCGCAACGACCACCTCTCACGACACCGGCCAACGCACCACGAGCCGGACGACAACCCAACCCACCAACACCCCGACAAGCCAACTCGAACGCTCCGCCGCCAACAGGCTCCGCACCACGATGGCCGCCGTGAAACTTTCCTTCATGTGGCTGGGCGTCCGTAAGACCCTCGCCCCGGAACAACGCACGACGGCGGCCAGAGCGTTCCATGCCGACAGCGAACTTCTCTCGGCAAGCAAGTTCATCCTCGACACCAAGAACCCCGCTTACCGTGCCGTCGCTGCCGTCAGGTCGGAAGCATCGGGCTACTGGCGCACGGTCACGCTGCCATTCCCGGAGGCTGGCATTCGGCTCTTGCCCCAGAACTCCCTCGGCCTGTTCGCGACCACCATGCAGACGTACCGCGAGAGGCTTCAAGAGGCCGCCCGGGAACTCGCTGCGCAGTACGACACGATCAAGTCAGAAGCAGAGCGCAGACTCGGCACGCTCTTCAACGCCAGCGACTATCCCAGCACGCTCGACGGTCTGTTCGACATGGAGTGGAGCGTCATCCCCATCGAGCCGCCGCAATACCTTGTCGCACTGAATCCAGAGGTGTTTCAAGCTGAGCAAGCCCGAGTTCGTGAGCGGTTCGAGAATGCCGTCGAGCTCGCGGAACAAGCCTTCGCCACGGAACTCCAGCGGCTCACGGCACATCTCGCGGAACGACTCACCGGGCTTTACGACGGACAGCCCAAGGTCTTCAGGGACTCAGCCATACAAAACCTCACGGATTTTTTCGAGCGGTTCCGGCGGCTGAACATCAGGTCCAGTCCACAGCTCGACATGCTGGTGGAAGAAGCCCAGCAGGTCATCACGGGGATCGAGCCGCAGCAACTCAGGGATTCAGTCAGGCTCCGGCAGATGGTCGCCCGGGACTTCGAGCAGATTCAAGCCAGTGTTGGAGAAATGCTCGTGGATCGACCCCGCAGGAACATTCTCAGGCGCGGGAGTGTTGGAGGTGCCGTATGAGTTCTGAGATGGAGTTGGTCGTTGATGCTGGGGGTGACGTCCGATGTATCTACGACGAGGCACTGGACCTGCGGGAACTCGGGAAGTTGCAGATCACCCGGGCGAGCCATGTCGAGCCAGATAGGGACGGCTACTGGTGGGCAGATATGGGGCCTGTTGATGGGCCTGTCTTCGGGCCCTTCAGGAATCGGACGGAGGCGTTGGGAGCGGAGAAAGGGTGGCTGGCGTCTCAACTTGCGCGGCACTGAGCATGTCGGCGTACGCAGTCGAACACAGATCGGTATCGCGAATCCCGAACCGCTGCATCAGGTCGGCAGCGATAGCCTGTCCCTCTGCCGAATTCTGCCCGGGACGCAGCACTACTTCCAGTTCGAGGAAGTCGCCCAAACCATCTACTGTGTCGAGATGCACGCGGGTCTGGCCGACGAGATAGAGCACCCGCGTCTTCTCCACGATCTGAATCACGCCCAACGCCCGAGCCAGCACCACTCGAAGCGTCTCGGAATCAGTGACCGCGGTGACCTCATAGTCCGACTGTTTGGTGCCAGCGACATCGGGCCGCGCGTAAAAGATCAGCTCAGCTCGCCCTGTTCCGATCTCGCGGAGCTTGAGGCGGCCAGTCGTGCACCTGAAAAACGTGTCCCGCTGTCGGAGAGTCTGTGGTGGCGTGTCGCTGATCGCCGCCACCAAACCACGCGTTCGCGGTAGGTCGGCCAGCCGCGCCTTGATCTCGACATTTGACGGCATCGGTGTCCCAGTACCTCGTTGGTATTGGCCACTGTAACCGATCACGTTCCGTCGCCCTGCTGTGTCCTCATGCGGGCGGCTTTCTCGTTCTCCCGTTGGCCCTTCTGGCTGCCGGGCGTGTTTCCTGTCCCGTTTTCCCCTTTTCCATGGAGATGCTCTGTATGTCTGACCTCGAACTGATCGACGCCGTGGCCCATGTCACCGGCGAGGATGCCCACGAGATTCGGCGCCGTGGCTTCGTGCTGACCGGCCCCGAGGATTCTGGTTCCAATCCAGAGCCGGAGTGCCTGCTCGACGTGATGCTGGTCGACCTCCCGGAAAGTGGGACGGTCGACTGGGACTCGCTCGGCTTTGGCTGCCGTGAACCGTTTTTCACGAGCACGCTGAAGGCCCGGAAGAAGAGTCGGACCAAGGCCAGCGTGAAGAAGCAGGCGGCCCAAGCGGCGTGACCTGCGGCTGATCGACTGAGAACCGCGACCCCAACAAGTGACGGGCGTGGAGTGTGGTGGAGGTGCCCAAGCCTTCCTGCACCCACGCCCGTCGCTTTTCTATTTCCAACAAATTCAACGGTTCTGGATGGCGGCGCTGAATTCGACGCCGCCATCCACCCAACCCACCCACGAAGGATCTACCCAATGTTGAAACTCCACGCAGGCGTCTCGAAGAAGGTCGGCTTGCCCGGCTTCTCCAGCGCGTCGGCCTCCTGCACCATCGAGGCCGAACTCGATTCCAGCCTGCTCACCGACTCCGCGGGCTTCCAGATTGTCGTCCAAAGGGCCTACCAGTCGTGTGAACAGGCCGTGCAGAACCAGATCGCCCGGCTGACCAACGATGACCAGAGCGAAGCCAGCCAGCCGCACGAGGTCGTCGAGGTCCGCACCAGCCCGGCCATCAGCGGCGCACGGATCACGACCAACTCTGCCGCGACCAAAGGTGCCGAACTGCCCGTGACCAACGGTGCCGCCTTCCGTGACGCGCCCAGCCCCCGTCCCGCCACGGTTTCGCAGGTGAAAGCCATCAGGGCCATCGCCGCACGCCGGAAGATCGACCTCGTTGGAATGCTGCGGGAACGCTTCGGCCTCACCACGGCGGACGAACTGGGCATCCGGCAGGCGTCCAACCTCATCGACGAGTTGAAAGGCGATGAGGGAACCAGCCCCGGCACGAACGGCACCGGGAACTATGCGGTGACTGGAGGTGCCCGATGATCGCTGGGACTGAACTGCTGCCGGTGATAGAGCCGCGCAGCACGAATCCCGCCAACGAGATCGCCAAGAAACTCACCGGTCGGGACTACATTTCGTGGTCGGCACTCTCCACCTTCCGGCAGTGTCCGTTGAAATACCGATTCAGGTACATCGACGGCCTGCCCGAGGAATCCGTTTCCAGTGCGCTCGTGTTCGGCACCGGGATTCACACGGCCATAGAGCAGCACTTCCAAGCGATCCTGTCTGGCGATCCCAAGCCGGATCTCGACTCCCTACTGTTCGCCTACCGCTCCGCATGGCTGCCGCACGACCCGGACGCGATCCAGTTCGGGGGTTCAGAAACACCGGCCTCGCTGGATGCTCTAGCCTCGAAGATGTTCACGGCGTTCCTGAACAGCCCAGCGGCGAGCGTTCAGGGGCGGGTGCTGGGCGTCGAGGAAGAGATTCGCGGCATGCTCGTTCAAGGCGTGCCGGACCTGTATGGCCGTGTGGATTTACTGACGGAAGACTCGGATTCGCTGGTGGTGACCGACATCAAGACCTCGCGTGGAAGATGGAGCCCGGAGCAGGTCGCGGATTCAGGCGAGCAGTTGTTGCTGTACTCGCACTTGGCTTCGGAGATCAGCCCGGGGAAGAAGATCGCGACCCGGTTCTTGGTCCTGACGAAGACCAAGGAGCCAGTCATCGAGGAGCATACTCGCGAGGTTGAGCCCGGGAATGTGAAGCGAACGATGGCAGGAGCGGAGCGGGTTTGGCGGGCTATTGAAGCGGGCGTGTTCTATCCAGCACCAAGTGTGATGGCATGCTCGGGGTGTGGGTATCGGGCTGCTTGTCGGGCTTGGTGTGGATAGGGTTCGCGAGAAAGGGCGGCACGGGGTTCAAAACCTGTGCCGCTTTTTCTTAGGTATCAGTGGTTGGTGGTAGTGGGTCGGCGGCCTTCAGCAGATCGCAGCCAATGGATTCTCAATACCGCAGGACGTCATCGCGATTCTGCTGCAAGGCTTTGTTCGCTGTCTTCCAATCGTCCGCAGCCAGGCCCGTGAGAATGAGAGTGTCGCCAAGCAGCTCGCACGGTGTCGATACAGTCAAAGCGGCTGGCAGTATGCACCTTCGCAGAAATGACGACAGCGGCAGATTGGGCTGGCAGGGCGAACTGGGGTCGATGGCGACGCCAGACGACGGCCGCAGATCCGAGTTGAGCAAAAGAGTCGCTTGGTCGATAATCCTTTCAAGGAATAGGCTTTCCGTGCGTCCCGTCATCGCGTCATTTACGCTGCTCGCCACGCTGCTCCACTTTACCGTGGGCTGCTGCGGGCACGTCCATGCCGACGGAACACGCCCATGCGAGCATGCTCGTGTCGCCGAGGTGTGCGATGCCGGACATGATCACGGGCACGACCACGATCATGATCACGAGCACACGACGCCATCAGTTTCGTCCGACGATGCGCTAGTCGATGGCATCGTGGCCCTCTGCGATGCTTCTCCCGATTCCCCGGAGCACGATTGCCACGGCTGCGATTGCGTGGCGACCAGCGACTCGAGGTCGCTCGATACGATCCCGGTCAACTTCTTTCTTGCTGAGTGGACGCTCCCCGCACCCGAACTGACACCTGCGGTGTCAAACGGCGGGTGGATGCCAGCCGACCCGCCGGTGAGCACAGCGATCGAGCCTCGACTCTTCGAGCGGCTCTTGATCTGAAACTGCGCGCGGCCCTTCTGGCCGCAGCGTTCGTCCCATCACCCAAGGCCGCGTCCCGGTCTTGAGTGCGGTGGCCGTTTGCTCTGCGGCACGCGTTTGCCCGCCACTTATGCCCACCCCTGCTCCCGAGGATTCTCCCGTGTCATCGCCGCAGCTTTCGCGTTCGCCACTTCGCTTCGCACTCCCCGCTGTCATCGCCGCCGTCGTCCTTCTCCTGGTCGTGGTGAAGCCGGTCCGCGACATGCTCATCCGTGGACTCGGCGGCGTGCCCGCCGGTTCGGGAGCGGTCGCGGCACCCGATGATCACGCCGAAAAGGATGGGCACGAGGGGCACGACCACGGCCATGCGGGTCACAAGGAGGAGAACTCGATCGAACTGTCTGCACAGGCTCGCAAAAGCATTGGCCTCAAGGAGGGCGAGGTCGCCCTCTCGACCTATCAACGAACCATCACAATTCCGGGAATGGTGGTCGAGCGGCCTGGTCGATCGCGGTATGCCGCCATCGCCCCGATGACCGGGTTTCTCACCAAGATCCTCGTGACCGCCGGCGAGACGGTCGTTCCGGACCAGCCCCTCTTCGAGATTCGCCTGACGCATGAAGAGCTCGTGCAGGCCCAGGCCGATCTCCTGAGAACGACCTCCGAGCTGGACGTCGTTCGCCGCGAAATCGCCAGGCTCGAGGGGATCGGTCCTGAGGGCCTCATCGCGACGAAAGTCATCCTCGAGCGGAAGTACGAGCTCCAGAAGCTCGAGGCCGTCCAACTTTCCCAACGGCAGTCGCTCTTGCTCCACGGTCTGTCAGACGCACAGGTTGATGCGATCATGACGACCCGCACACTTCTCGGCACGATGATCGTGCGTGCTCCCGGCACCGCGGCCACCGACGGAGGAAGTGGCACGCTCGTCGTGGCCGAGCTCTCGGTCGATCGCGGCCAGCACGTGAATGCCGGCGATACGCTCGCCACGCTCGTAGATCACGGCACGCTCCTCGTCGAAGGGGATGCCTTCGAGCACGACATGGCTGCCGTCACGACCGCCGCAGCCGAGGGGCGGCCGATCACGGCGCTCGTCGAGACGGCGGCGAAGCAAGTCGAGACGATCGACAATCTCCGCATCGCCTACGTGGCCGATCGCATCACGGCCGACTCCCGAACCCTCCGGTTCTTCGTCACGCTCCCCAACGACCTCATCGGGAACCCGCGAGCCGAGGGGGAAAGCCGGTTCGTGACCTGGCGGTTCAAGCCCGGCCAGCGGATGCAGCTTCGCGTGCCGGTGGAGGCATGGCCCGAGCGCATCGTGTTGCCGGCCGACGCCGTGGCCCAGGAGAGCGTGGAGAACTACGTCTTTCGCGCCAACGGCGATCACTTCGATCGCGAGCCGGTCCACGTCGAATACCGTGACCCCCAGTGGGTGGTGATCGCCAATGACGGCACGCTGTTTCCCGGAGACCGCGTCGCCATGTCGGCGGCCCAGCAGCTTCATCTCGCCCTCAAGAACAAGGCGGGCGGTGGTATCGATCCCCATGCCGGCCACAACCACTGAACACGGTCACGCGAGCCTTCCGAGAACCTTACGCCGATGCTCAACGCCATCATCAAAAGTGCCCTTCGCTTTCGCCTGATCACGATCGTGCTCGCGCTCGTCGTGCTGGTGTATGGCGGCATCACGCTGAGATCCTTGCCGATCGACGTGTTTCCCGACCTCAATCGTCCGCGAGTGACGATCATGACCGAGGCGCCGGGGCTCGCACCGGAAGAGGTCGAGACGCTGGTAACGTTTCCGCTCGAGAGCGTGCTCAACGGGGCCACGGGCGTGCAGGCAGTGCGCAGCTCGTCGGGCGTCGGGCTCTCGGTCATCTACGTCGAGTTCGAGTGGGGAACCAACATCTATATCGATCGCCAGATCGTGGCGGAGAAGGTGGCCGTCGCCATCGATCGGATGCCCGAGGGGATACGGCCCCAGCTCGCCCCGATCTCGTCGATCATGGGCCAGGTGATGCACGTCGGCATGTGGAGCGAGGACGGCACGACTCCGCCGATCGAAGTCCGAACGCTCGCCGACTGGGTGGTGCGGCAGCGGCTGCTCACGATCCCCGGCGTCGCCCAGATCGTGACGATGGGGGGGGGCCGGAAGCAGTTCCAGGTGCTCGTCGATCCCGAGCAACTCCTCAAGTTCGGCGTGTCGCTCGAGGAGGTCGAGGCCGCCGTCCGGGCGAGCAACTCCAACGCCACCGGCGGCTATCTGAACCAAGGGGGTAACGAGTTGCTCGTCCGCTCCCTCGGTCGCATCCAGACGATTCATGACCTCGAGTCGGTCGTGGTGAAGGGGACGGGCGAGCGCCCGGTCGTGCTGGGTCAGGTGGCCCGCGTGGCCGAGGCGGCCCAGGTGAAGCGGGGCGATGCCGCGGTCAACGGCAAGCCCGCGGTGATCCTCATCATCGCCAAGCAGCCCGGCGCCGACACACGGCGGCTCACCGACGACGTGACCGCGGCGCTCGCAGACCTGCGCGGCTCGCTTCCCGAAGACATTCAAATCAATCCCGAGATCTATCAGCAGAAGACGTTCATCGATCTCTCGATCCAGAACGTCATCGAGGCCCTCCGCGACGGTGGCATTCTCGTGGTCATCGTGCTGTTCCTCTTCCTTCTCAATTTTCGGACGACGTTCATCACGCTCACGGCGATTCCACTGTCTATCGTGATCACTGGCCTCGTCTTCAAGGCGTGTGGCATGTCGATCAACACCATGACGCTCGGCGGCCTGGCGGTGGCCATCGGCGAGCTGGTGGATGACGCCATCGTGGACGTGGAAAACATCTTCCGCAGGCTTCGCGAGAACGCCCACGCAGCCGATCCGAAGTCGGCCCTGCGGGTCGTGTACGAGGCCAGCAGCGAGGTCCGCAACTCGATCGTTTTCAGCACGATCCTGGTCGTCCTCGTGTTCGTGCCGCTCTTCGCCCTCGAAGGCATGGAGGGAAAACTCTTCACGCCGCTCGGCATCGCCTACATCGTGTCGATTCTCGCATCGCTTCTCGTCTCGCTCACCGTGACGCCGGTGCTTTCCTACTGGCTTCTGCCGAACGCCAAGTTCATGGACCACGAGAAAGACAGTCTTCTCCTGCGAGTGTGCAAGAGCCTCGCGGGCGTGGCGATCCGGCTCTCGGTGCGACACCCCGTGCCGATTCTCACGGCTGTCTCCGCCGCCGTGATCCTGAGCATCGTGGTGGGCGTGGGGCTCGGCCGTGACTTCCTGCCCCCCTTCAACGAGGGCTGTGTGCAGGTAAACGCCCTGCTTCCTCCCGGAACGTCGCTAGAGACGTCGAACCGGATCGCGGAGATGGTGGATGCACGCATCGGCAAGATCCGCGGGGTGGAGAACTTCAGCCGGCGAACCGGGCGAGCCGAGCTCGACGAGCATGCCGAAGGCGTGAACGCGTCGGAGATCATCGTGAGCTTCGATCCGAAGGCCGGTCGCAGCCGCGAGGAGGTCCTCGAGGAGTTGCGAGAGGAGCTGACGCAGATTCCAGGTGTTGTGATCTCCGTCGAGCAGCCGCTGGCCCACCTCATCAGCCATATGCTCTCGGGCGTCAAAGCCCAGGTCGGCATCAAGCTCTACGGCGACGACCTGGTCGAGCTGCGGCGGACGGCCGAAAAGATGAAGGCGGCGATCGCCGACGTGCCGGGCGTCAAGGATCTCATGGTCGAACAGCAGACCGAGATTCCGCAGCTCCAGATTCGCCTCCGGCGCGAGCAGCTCATGCAGTACGGGCTCACGGCTGACGAGGTCAACGAGTTCATCGAGACGGCGATGAACGGCCGCACGGTGTCGGAAGTGGTGGACGGGCAGCGGAAGTTCGATCTCGTCGTGCGGCTCGACGATCCGTACCGCGTCAACGTCGACATCCTCGGACGACTCTCGATCAACCTCCCGTCCGGCGGTCGCGTGCCGCTCTCCACCATCGCCGACATTCGCGAAGGGAGCGGCCCCAATACGATCAATCGCGAGAACGTCCGTCGGCGAATCATCGTGCAGTGCAACACCGCAGGCCGTGACCTCGATGGCGTCGTGCGGGACATCCAGGAGCGGCTCGCGCCGATTCAGGCTGCACTTCCGACCGGTTCGTTCATCGAATACGGCGGTGTGTTCGAAAGCCAGAAGCAGGCCACGCGGATGATCGGCATCCTGAGCCTCGTCTCGCTCGCCGGCATGTTCCTGGCCCTCTACACGCTTTTTCGCTCCACGAATCTCGCCCTCCAGGTCCTCTCGGCCCTGCCGATGGCGGCGATCGGATCGGTGGCGGCACTGGTCGTCACGCAGCAGTCGCTCACGGTCGCGAGCATGGTGGGATTCATTTCGCTTTCGGGCATCGCCTCGCGAAACGGCATTCTCCTGATTGCCCACTACCTCCATCTCGTGCAGCACGAAGGGGAGCAGTTCACGCCGGAGATGGTGGAGCGGGCGGGCAAGGAGCGGGTGGCGCCGATGCTCATGACGGCGCTCACGGCGGGGATCGCGCTAGTGCCCCTCGTGCTCGCGGCCGGCGAGCCTGGCAAAGAAATCCTCTATCCGGTTGCCACGGTGATTCTCGGCGGCCTCATCAGCTCCACGCTCCTCGACTTCTTCGTGCACCCGGCGTTGTTCTGGTGCTTCGGCCGAGCCCAGGCAGAGAGGGCGATGGCGGCGAAGTCCCACGACGAGTTGTCCGACGTGGCCTCCGGCGAATGACGAATCTGATGTTTGGACTGATTGTCCCCCCCATGATTGAAAAGGAGACGGTTATGCGATTTTTCGACACGGTTCGGTGGGTGGTATTGGCCTGCGGCGTCGCGGCCTGCGGCGTGATGACGTCGGCCATGGCGGCCGAGGACGACCATCCGACGGAGGGGCCGCATCACGGCACGCTCATCGAGCTCGGCAAGGAAGACTTCCACGCCGAGCTCGTCCACGACGATGCCACCGACACGATCACGATCTACATCCTCGACGCTGCCGCGAAGAAGGCCGTGCCGATCGTCGCCAACAAGCTCACGCTCAACATGGTGGCGGCGGGCAAGCCGCAGCAGTTTCATCTCGCGGCGAAGCCCCAGGAGGGTGACCCCAACGGGTTGTCGTCCGCCTTTGCCGCCACCGACAAAACACTCTGCCAGGTGCTCGACGCGGAGGACACGAAGGGCCGGGTGAACGTCGAGATCGGAGGCAAGGTCTACGTGGGCGAGGTGGGCGGCCACGGCGATCACGAGAAAGAGCAACACAACTAGCCATCAGCGCGTTGCCCCGCCGCGGTTCGGGTGCGGCGGGGCACACGCCTGATGCCAAGGAGGACACTGACATGACGCGCAAAGCAATCATGACGACGGATCGTCCAAACCACCGGCGGCTGCGGTTCGTGGCCGTCGTCGTCGGCGCGGTGGTCGCGGTGGGTGGATTTCCCTCGTGGGCGTTCGCCCAGAAGCAGCTTGCCGATGACCTGATCATCTTGAATGCCGGCCAACGGGCGATCGAGCGGGAGCGATCGGCCGGCATCGGGGAGCCTGGTTCGGACTACAACCGGCTCAGCGTGCCTGTCGGTGCCCTTGGTGACGGCATTCAGCCTCTCCCGGAAGTCGCGCCGCCGTTCGCCAGGAACCGCGATCCCCTGGCAGCCGCGTCAGATCCGATCGCGACGGCCTCGCTTCGCCCGCGTGCTGAAATCATTCCGGTCCCGGCACCGATCGCCGCGGCCAACCTACCCGCCGGTGGCCCGCTGGACCTGCCCGCGCAGGATGATCCGGGACCTCCGGAAGGGCTGACACTCGACGGGGCCATCGCCCTTGCCATCGAGCGCAACCGGGAGCTCCAGGCCCGGTTTCAGGAGATCCGCAAGGCGGACGCCGACGTGCTGACAGCCGGTCTCCGCGGCAATCCGTACGTCTTCGGCAGTGTCGATAGTGTGCCGTACGGAAGCTACTCGCCGGAGCGGCCCGGTGAGCCCGGATACTCGCTCACCGTCATCCAGCCCTTCGACGTGAACAACAAACGAGGCTATCGGATCATCGCCGCCGAGCGTGCGAAGAGCGTGACCCACGCCCAGTATCAGGAGGCCGTTCGTCGCGAAGTCGATTCGATCTACGCCCTCTACACGGACGTGCTCGCAGCGCGGGAGACGATCCGGTATGTCGATGCGAGTATCAAGGGCCTCCGAGACGTTCGCGCAACCGTGCAGGGCCTCGTGAAGGGACAGGAGTTGAGCAGCATCGAGCTCGAGCGGATCGACCTGCAACTCGAGGCCGCGGACATCGCCCACGCAGAAGCCGCAGCCGCCCTCACCGCGGCCGAGCGTCGGCTGGCACTCGAGCTCGTGCTGCCGAGCCCGGATGAGGTGCCGCTCGACATCCTGGCCACCATCCGCACCGACACCGAGATGATTCCACCGGCCGAGGAGCTCCTCCAGTTGGCCCGGCGGCATCGGCCGGACCTCCAGGCATTTCTTTTGGGCACGCACCGGGCCTCGGCCGAAGTGGAGCTTGCCGTCAAGGAGCGGTACCCGGATGTCTTCGTGCTCTATACGCCATGGGGCGCTGTCGACAACACCGCCCTCGGGGCCCAGAACGCCACATCGTGGGGTATTAGCGGTATGGCGAGCGTTCCCTTGTTCAACCGCAATCAGGGCAACATCCGTCGCGCCGAAGCCAGCCGTTCGCAGGCCGCGACGGAGCTCGATCTGATCAGCCGCCAAATTGAGACCGAGGTCCGGCAGGCGGCGAGCGAGGTCGAGGTCGCTCGCAAACGAGCCGAGCGGCTCGAGACCACGATCCTTCCGCGGGCTTGACGAATCCGCGACCTGACGTTGGCTCAGGTTCGCGGTGGCCAGGCCGACATGCTGACCTATCTTCAAGCCCAACGGGATTACGTCGATGTCGTGCGGCAGTATCGCGACACGCTCCTCGAGCTCCGTCGAGCGGCGCTCCGCATCAACACGGCCGTCGGCATTCGCCTCGTGTACGACCCAATTGAGACACGGTTCGCACCCGCTACCCCCCCGGCGACCGAACCGAACCCCTCGCGATGACTTGGCGGAGCATTCAGGGATGACAAGCCACTGTGGAATTCGTGTCGCATCAGTGTGATGGGACCAGAAACGAGAAGACAACGAAAAGGAGTTTGGCATGAGAAGGTCACGGAAGATTCAGTGTGTTCTTGTGGGAGCGTGCATGCTCCTGAGCACGGTCGTGCGGGCCCAGCAGGCGCCTGCCCCGGTGCCGCTTCAGGCGACGCTCGACCAGGCCGCGGCCTCTGGGACGTTCACGTTCGTCGTGTTTCATCGCGACGGTGGCGATGCGGGTCGGACTCTGACCCAACAGGTTGCGGCCGAGGTGCAGTCGCATGCAGAGAAAGCAACCGTCGCGACAGCCCGCGTTGACGATCCGGCCGAGAAAGCCCTGGTTGAGAAATTCGGGATCGCCCGGGCCCCGATGCCGATGGTCGTGGTGGTCGCTCCCAACGGGGCGGTGACCGGGCTCTTCCCTCGGGCCATCTCGACGTTCCGAACCTGCCCGCTGAAGTACAAGTTCCGGTATGTCGATGGCCTGCCCGAAGAGTCCGTGTCCAGTGCGCTCGTGTTCGGCACCGGGATTCACACGGCCATAGAGCAGCACTTCCAAGCGATCCTGTCCGGCGAAGAGCAACCTGACATCGAGCGGCTCATGTTCGCCTATCGCTCCGCATGGCTGCCGCATGACCCAGACGCGATCTCTTTCGGCAGCACAGAAACTCGTGCTTCGCTGGATGCTCTGGCCGGGAAGATGCTCACGGCGTTCTTGAGTAGCCCTGCGGCGAGCGTTCGGGGGCGGGTTCTGGGCGTCGAGGAGGAGATTCGCGGCATGCTGGTCGAGGGCGTGCCAGACCTGTACGGGAGGGTCGACCTGCTGACGGAAGACTCTGACACGCTGGTGGTGACCGACATCAAGACCAGCCGCGGGAAATGGAGTCAGGAGCAGGTCGAGGACAGCGGTGAGCAGTTGTTGCTGTACTCACACTTGGCCTCGGAGATCGCCCCGGGGAAGAAGATCACGACCCGGTTCTTGGTTTTGACGAAGACCAAGGAGCCAGTCATCGAGGAGCATGTCCGCGAGGTCAATCCAGCCGCTGTGAAACGCACTCTTGCAGGCGTGGAGCGGGTCTGGCGGGCGATTGAGTCGGGGGTGTTCTATCCGGCGCCGAGCACGATGAACTGCGCTGGGTGTGGGTACAGGGCGGCTTGCCGGGCGTGGATGGGCTGACGCGCCTGATGAGAAACAGGCGGCCGGGGTTGAAACATACCCCGGCCGCTTTTTTCTAGGTATCAGCGGTGCACCGGTTGCAGTGGCCAGCGCCGTGACAGCGGACCTGAGCTTGTGATTCGGGGCGAACACCCCGTGATACCGGTGCCGATGCTTCCGCGGCGGCGGGACCAGATCCGCGAGCCGGGAGTCGAAATGTGCGGGCTTGGCCCCCCGTCCATCTCAACTCCGGCCTGCGATCTCTGCGGCCCGACCGTCGGCCGCGCGAATGGCGGCCGCGACGTCGGCTGCCGTGACCGGCCGCGGCAGGTTGTGGATCGTTTCCCCGGGCTGCGTGGCGCGGCCGGCGATGGCGTCGACATCGGCTGCAGTGGCGGCGGCAAGGCCGAGCTGGGCGAGCGTCACCGGGAGTCCCACCGCGCGACAGAACCGCACGACCGTCGCGAACTCATCCGCCGACGTCCCATCGAGCACCATCTGGACGAGGGTGCCAAACGCCACCTTCTCACCGTGCAGGGCGGCGTGGGTGCCGGGCAGGACGGTGAGGCCGTTGTGCACCGCATGGGCGGCCGCGAGGCCGGCGCTCTCGAAGCCCAGTCCGGAAAGCAGCGTATTGGCCTCGATGATCCGCTCCACCGCCGGAGTCACCCGCTGGTCACGGGCGGCGGCGAACGCCGCCTCTCCGTCGGCGAGCACCGTATCACGGCACGCCCGGGCGAGGGCGAGCGCCCCCTCCGTCGTCCCGCCGCCGCGCATGTTTGGCCGGCCGGCCGCGGCCGCGGCGCGGCCCTCGTACCAGGTAGACAGCGCGTCGCCCATGCCGGCCACGAGATACCGGACCGGCGCCCGAACGATCACGCCACTATCGACGAGCACGAGATCGGGATTGCGGCCATGGATTCGGTATGACTCGGCGGCGCCCGCGGCGGTGTAGACGACGCTCAGGGCGCTCGTGGGCGCGTCGGTGGAAGCCACGGTGGGGCACGACACGAACGGCAGACCGACCGCTGCGGCCGCTGCCCGGGAGGCGTCGAGGCACTTGCCCCCTCCCGCCCCGACGATCGCACGCGCGCCGAGGGCCCTTGCCTCCGCGGCAACGGCATCGATCTCGGCCGCCGTGCATTCGCCCCCGAAGGCGCGAACATGGTGGTGCCAGCCGGCGGCGGACATCGCCGCCGCCCAGACCGGCGCGAGCGCCGCCACGGCTGACCGGCCGGCGACCACCAGCACGGGGCCGTGGATCCCGAGCACGGCCATCTCGAGGGCCAGCCTCCCGGTGACACCGTCACCCTGCACGTAGCGCAGTGGGGCACAGAAAATGCGGTGCATCGGCTTTTTTCCGAGGCTTCGGCAAGCAGTCGCGCTGGGCGGAGCGGAATGCTGCCGCGGAAACGCAAGCCGGAGAAGCATAGGCCCTCGATGACGCGTTCACAATCGTCGGCGGGCCGCGAATCGTGCACGCGAGTCGCCCCAGGGTAGTACAACCAGTGGCACACCGTCTCCGCATCGCGAGGGCCACGCATGACGACGAACTACGACGGGATCGCCAAGGAGTATCAGGCATCGAAGCTCCAGCCCTGGCGGACCCATGTCGAGCAGTACACGCTCCTGCGACTGACCGGCGACGTGCGGGGCGCGAGAACGCTCGATCTCGCCTGCGGAGAAGGCTACTACACGCGATTGCTCCGCCGACTCGGAGCGGATCCCATCGAGGGGGTCGACCTGTCGCCGGCGATGATCGACCTGGCACGCGCGCAGGAAGTGGCCGACCCGCTCGGCATCCGCTACGGCGTCGGCGATGCGCGAGCGGTCGATGAACGCCCTCGGGCCGACCTCGTGTTCGCTGCGTATCTGCTGAATTATGCCCGGGATTACGCCGAACTGCTGGCCATGTGCGAGGCGATCGCGCGGAACCTGGAGCCGGGCGGGCGGTTCGTCACCGTCAACAATCGTCCGGATGACCCGCCGGCCAACTTCGAGTCCGGGCGGGCCTACGGATACTCGAAGCGACTGGAGGGACCCTTGGAGGAAGGCGCGCCGATCGTCTGGCGGTTTCATCTGCCCGAGGGGACCATCGAAGTGACCAACTTCTACCTGACGCTGGCGACGATGGAACGCGCCCTGACGACGGCCGGACTCCGGGACATCCGCTGGCATCGGCCTGAGGTGTCGTCCGAGGGGCTGCAGCAGTGGGGAGAAGAGCACTGGCGTGGGTTCCTGGCGCAGCCCCCGATCGTGTTTCTGGAGTGCGTCAAATGAGACTCCGTGATCCATCATGATCCCCCGTTCGCAAACGCCCTCCGGCACATCGGGGAGCGGCGGCGATCCGCGCCGCCGCAGGGAGGTGACGGAGTCTCACGAGCAGTGCAGCGCCGAAGGATAGGTCGGCCAATGGCACTTCGGCAAGCGTCGGCCCGGCGGGGTGGATCATGAGGAGCAACATCCGGGACCGGTCGGGCTGGATGCGGCCCGATCGTGGAGGTGCCGAGGTGTTTCCTGTCCACGCTCAAGGCCGGATTTGTCTCGTCGGCTCGAGCCCGCCTTGAAACCGCCCTTCTCACGGGCCGTCCGCACCGTGGCATGGGATCCCGTCAGAGGCTGTGGATGTCGATCACGGGCAGCTCGTCGGGTGCCGCTTGAAAGAGTGCCCGATCGTCATTGATCTGCACGAGATCTCCCCAGTCGGTTGGCGGGCCACGAGCGGGAGAGAAGGTCGGCGGAACGAGAAACCGCGACCAGCTCACCGCCCTCACTCCCTCAACCCCATCCCACGTGCCCACCCTTTCGCATCCAAGTCCAATTTCGCGTGCTCGATCCCCTCAAGGCTGCGCTGGCACTCGTAGATGACCTCGTTGAGCACCCGAACACCTGCGTCCAAATCCGCATGCCTGATCCCGTCGGCGTGCCCGGGGTCGAACTCGTAGATCTGCGGCATCTTGCGGGCGGCTTTCTCCAACTTGTCGAGGAACTCTAGATACGGTGACGCGAACTCCTTCTTCTTGCGACCTGAGTGGTATTTGGGATCGCCGAAGGTGTTCCGTCGCGCCTTCCGGAGCATGGCCAGCAGTTCTCGGCCTGCCGGATCGTTGAATGAGCTTGCTGTTGACATGGGCATCCTCCTTGATGCGTCTGGTGCGCCGGGCCTCCTGACCGCGGCGAGAATCCGTACTTTCTCGCGTTTCACATGCTGGCGGACGTCGAAAACCTTGAACTTCCGTGATGGTTTCCGCATCGAGCCAGCCCATATTTTAGCGCATCAGGGGGCACGCTCTGGCATGGTTTTTGGCCGCTCGACACTGAACCTGCGCGGAATCACGGCCAAGACCGCGTATGTTGCGAAATGCTGCACCCGCCAAAAATGTACCCACCAAATCGAGGCTTCATGGGAGGCTGAAAACGACCCCCCAACCGCTGTCCGTTTGCGCCCGATCACGCCGTCTGTGCCACCGGGGCCGCGCTACCCGACTGACTGGCCTTTGGTGCCGCCGCGGGCTTGGGTATGGCTGCGGGCAACTGACACGCGGCCATGATCGGCGCCTGCGTATCCATGAACGCCAGAATCCCCGCCTGCAGTCCCTCGGGCAGCATCTTGAACCAATCGAGCCACCCGTAGGCAGTCGTCTTGGGCACCTTGAAGAACCGGGCTACATCAATGCCGCGATAGCCTGAGCGGACATGGAGGTAGACCGCGAGCACCCGCCTCTCATTCTTGCACACCACCTTCCTGACCAGTTCGTCATCAGGCCTCGCGAAGGTGGCCAGCCGGTGCTTCAGTTGCCGCTCAAGGATCTCCACCTCGACCTTCATGCGGTCCCGGTCGCGGCCGTAGAGTTCGATCAGTGGCCGGAGCGTCTTGCGGCTGGGGTCCTTGGTGAAGTTCAGGACCATCGACAAGAACTTGGTCTGCCAGTCGACCATCTGCAGCCAATACACCGTGTCCACGAGGGTGAGGGAGTCTTCGAGGAGGTATCCCCGTGATTCCGCCTGACCGAGGAGTTCCACGAGCCGGTACGTCCTGTTGGCAAGGGAATCGTGGCAGCGAATGAACTCCTGCTTCATCTCCAACACCTCTGCAATCGCCTCGGCGGCCTTGCGAATGTTGGCTTCGGTGTTTCGCGCTGGTGGTTGCGGTGTGTCCATATACTCAAAGGTAGCGCGCAAGTGTCGTCGGCGCTACACTGCACGGATGAAGCACAACCGCGCCGCCACCGTGCCCGTTCTCTGCTGCCATCGCGGATCCTTGTCCAACACCGGCCACCTTCACGCTGCGTCGATATCCGCCCCACGCCGCAGTTTCGTGAATCGCTCTGGCTGGCGAGAATTTCAGACGGTTTTGACGGGCCTTCGGCGAGACTGCCCTCCAGCCCTCCCCGTCGTCGTTCGGGCTTCCTGGCTCCCCAAAACGGTGCTGGGCCAGTGCCTTCGACGCGATAAGCGGTTCGTGGTCCTTCTCAACGACGAGATGGGCGAGCCGCAAGCCGTCGAGGTGCTCTGCCACGAATGGGCGCACGCGCTGGCCTGGAACTTCGCCGTCGATCGGCTCATCAACGCCCCCGATACCGACCCCGTGGCCTTCGAGCGGGCCTGCCATGACGAGGCTTGGGGCTGCGCCTACTCGCGGGTCTGGCGGGCGTACCTGGACGTCATTCGAGAGGCGGCCTGACGGCGGCGCAGGCAGGCCTCGGCACTGTTAGCAAAACTGTTAGCAAACGCCCTCTCGGCGCCAAAATCCTGCGCCGGACGACATGCGCCGTTCCCGAAGAATTCGCATGACCGCGATACGACCGTGACCTATTCTTCGGGCTCGTCTCCACTCATAATCCCTTGGTCGTGTGTTCGAATCACACCGGGCCTAGTTCAAAGATCGAGGCTCTACGGCAGTGGGCCTCGGGGCGGTGCCTGTCGGCGGATCGGGCGGGGGTGTGTTCGCGGATAGACGGGACGAGTGGCGGTCGCGTGCGGAGAGTCGTGCGTGAGCCGGGGGTGAATTGAGCGGCTCTGACTTGCGCGCACTATTCCGCCGCGATCGGGATAGCCGGGCGAGGGTTCGAGCCGTTCGCCGAGGTGTGGCAGAATCTTCCGCGGATGGGCCACGGAATGGGTGTAACGCAATGAGCCTGCGCGACCGACCAAGTGGTCATCCCGCTTTGCCGCTACTTCGCCGCGAGCACGATGTCGAACGTGCCGAGCAGGAACCGTCCCCGCCTTACCGTGACGGTCTCCGGCGCGATGATCAGCGAGGGCTTGATGAACGAATCTCTCTCGTTCTCTGGGTCCCCCTCGAAGTAGAGCTGCGTGACGAGCGTCGTATAGCCCGGCATGGCGACCATGTAATGAATGTGGGCCGGCCGCCACTGGGTCGGCCCGATCTTATAGCGACCGGGCTTGATCGTCTCGAACTCGTAGTAGCCAGTGTCGTCGGTGACCAGCCGCGTCCGATTGTGAAACACGCCCTTCCTCGGTGGTGCGTGAGGATCGTCGTTGTCGTAACGTCCTGCCGCGTTCGCCTGCCAGATATCGAGCGTCGCGCCGGCGAGCGGCTTCTTCGAGTCAAAGCCCCAGACGCGGCCGCGGACCACGAGCACCTCGCCCGGCTCGAGTGGTGGCGTGATCTTGCCCCGAAACGGGGCGAGCGGACGGTAATAAGGGCCAAGAATGTTGTCTTCTGTCGGCCGGAACCGCTGCGGTGGTTCAGCGGGCGGGATCGCGAGACGGTCTGGGGCCGGGACGTCGTCGGCGGTGCCACTTGCCTCGGTCGGCGCGGCATCGGCGGCGAGTGTGAGACCGCTGATGCCCGCCGCGAGGCCAAGCGAGGCGGTGCGAAAAAAATCACGTCGATCCGGCATCGTCACGGCTCCTGAATGGCATCACGACGTGAGGTAGAAGATAGTGCGGTTCGCGGCACTCCCACAAGCCACCTACCGGCAGCCATGCGATCGGGCCGTCCCGGTGGGGGGTGACCGTGAAGTCGAACACGTTGATCGGAGAGACGACGCTGCGGTAGACCCACATCCGCACCGTGATGCTGCCACGATGCTCCGCCTGCGCAGCCGCGATTACCTCACGGGCGCGAGCGTTCTTCGGGTTGTCGGGGGCCGAGGGGGCCGGCGAGTCCTTCACGACAAGCGTCGCCGTCGTGTCGTAGCGATTGCCTTCGACCAGACCGACAGGCCTGCGAGCCTCGACCATCCCACAGTCGGGCGCCTTCGGCCAGGCAAGCTCGGGGATTTCGGTCCGGCGCTTGTTGACGAAGAGGAACAGACTTCCGTCAGTCGGATCGCTGCCAAACGTCCCGCGGATGATGCTCGACAACCCGTCGAAGCTCTTCCGCATATCGGTGGAGCCGAAATGGAGGTAGCTCGTCGGGGGCGGGGCGATGCTCAGCATGGCTGCAACGCTCCAGCCAGAGCCTCCACCGCCGTCCTAACGAACTCTGGCCTGTCATCCGGCGTTCACAGGCGGAGAGGGAGTGGCTGGCGACTCGTCTTTCAGAGCGTCAGGCCAGTTCCCCAGAACCGCTTGATGAGCCGCAGAACCATCACCAGCAGCACTGCACCGAACGTGGCAACGAGAACGGCACCCAGTAGGCCCTCGCCGAAGGGTATGCCAAGCGCCTGCACAAGCCCGCCGCCGAGCAGCCCGCCCAACACACCGACGACGATGTCCCCGAGGATTCCGTAGCCGCTTCCCTTCATGATCACGCCAGCGAGAAGGCCAGCCACGAAGCCGACCACGATAAACCAGACGAATCCCATGGCACTCTCCTCTGCATTGAAAGGGCCTGATTCGTCCGCTGAATCCTGATGGCGTTGGGTCATGGCACCGCGGTGGTACACACCCATCGCGATACTACGGGTGTCAGGAGTGCAGGGACAAAAGAGCGGCAGGGGCGGGCATATAGCGTTGCGCCGAGGCCCAGACAGTTGCCAGCGTCGGCATCATCCCACCGTCTGCCTGAACTGCTTGCGGAACTTCGCGGGCGTCATGCCGGTGTGGTCGCTGAACAACCGCGTGAAGTGGCTCTGTGAAGAGAAGCCGAGATCCAGGGCAGCGCCGGTCAGGGTGAACGTCTTGGCTTTGAGCAGTTCCAGCGACTTGCCGATTCGCCGACGATTGATGAAGCGGTGAAGGCTCAAGCCCGTCGAGTGCCTGAACTTCTTGGCGAAGTGGCTCGGCGAAAGCCCCACGCGCACGGACATGTCGCTCAACGAGGGAGCCAGCCGAAGATGTTCATCGATGTAGGCAACGAGATCCGCAAGGGTGCTTTGTTCAAACACGCTTGCATCGGCCGTCCACTCGGGAAGGCGACAGCCATTTATCTCCAAGAGCCGCAGTGTGAGACTGCGGGCCGCCAATTCTCTTCCGCCATCCACGGCCCCGGAAGGGTTATCGGCGTAGCGGGACACTCGTGCCATGCAGGACGTAAGCAGCGTGTCGTGATGAGACAGCGAATGTCGCAACTCAGGTACAGTGGAGATGCCTTCTGATTCCGTCACGCTCTGCAAGTGCGCACGCGGGATGAGAAGCATGTAGAACTGGTGGCCGGGATGACATCGGTGGATCAGCGCATGCACCTCGCCATCGGCTGGAACAAACTGCACCGTGCCAGCATCTACCCCGAACTTTTCTTCCGAGCCACGGCCTATCAATCGCACGGAAGCCGTGCCGCGACTCGTGTAGACACAACAATGAGCCACCTGTCGCATGTGGATTGCGACCGTGGAACCGTGGCCACTATCGGTCTTCCACGCCCCAAGCCATGCGTAGTGCTGAAAAGGGGAATCGCATGTTTCGTCCATATGACCCCCTTGATGTCCACGGCGGCATCCTAGCGGCCCGCCCCCAGAAGACCACAACTCCGTGGATGTGCTTTTTCTCGGACTCGAACCCCACGTCGGCACGGTTGGTCTCTCTAGAACTCAAGGCTGGCGCGTAGGCCGCGTGCAATGCACGCCATGATCGTGTTGTGACAAAACAGCCAGCCCAACAAGACGCCATCGAGAACGTCCTGTCCAATGGCTCGGAAGCCCAGCAGGACGCTCGGCCTAACCCGGGAAACAAGGATGTCGCCATGAAGATGCCCAACGCTCTGCCCATTTCTAAGTCCGCAATTCTCGCAATTGCCGAGATCAAGGCCGCGACGGAAGCCTTTGACCGAGGCGAGACCAACGTGTTCGACGCCTTGGACGTTATCGCCGTGGCCGTCGTGGCACACCAGAACGCAATGGCATCGCGTCGAGATGCCGCCTAGCGCGGCTCGGCCGGAAGCAAGGCCCCGACTGACATTGCCGCGATTGCGTGTCGCACCTCCTCCCGCAGGCGGTCGTCGTGCACGCTCAACAGCGATTCTCGCAGCTCGAACGATCTCAGTAGGGAGAGCACATTGAGCAGCAGGCCGCGCACGAGTGTGAACTCGGCGATCACGTCGTTTTGGAGCAGGTATTTCAGATCATCTTCCAGCCGGTCTTTCATTTCAAAGTGCCTCTCCAACAAAGACCGCCGTACCCCGTCGCCTGCTCCCGGGGGTGTTGTCCTCCGGTCCTTTAGGTCGGAGAAGTGGAAGGCGTGACCTGCCCATACCTAGGCGCAGGTAGCTCCAGCCACCTGCGCAGCGGATTCGTCCCTCCTCGATGCCACAAGGTTGACGCCGTTGAAGAAGCCCAATACCGTCAGCGCTGTATCGATTCCTCCGGGAGATTGCGCTACGTGATAAACCATCGTGTGCTTGCAGCCCTCGTCGCATTCGCCTTCGTGAACATAGCGCGGGCCGACTTGATTACGATGAACGTCGATCCGAACGGAACAACGTCGAATTCGACGCTCTATGGCACGGTAGTCACGAATGGGTCGGCGGCATGGCCGGCATTCACATCGGCCAAATCGGCTAGCCAGTATCGCGACTATCAGTTTGAGTTGCTCACGGCTTCCGGAACGACAACCTTCGACAGTTTTGCCGTGCGGCTGTCGGCGCAGCTGCGGGCGAACACGCCAACCGACAACCTGCTGCGGGCCACGCTCTGGGCCGGGCCGATCGTCCCGAATCCGTTGCTATCGAGCTCGCTGGTGACCATTTCCACGCCAAACTTGGCGATGACTTCGAGCGGCTACTCGTCCGTGCTGCTTTCGGGAGCGAGTTTCGCGACCCAGATCATCACGTCGACTCCATCCACTTTCTTCTTCCGCGTCTGGGCGGAGGGCGCCGGACAGAACAACGGCTATCAGACGAAGATGGCTGCCGACCTCGGGGAGTTTCAGGCGGTAACGATGGATCCGGCCCCGGCGATCGACGCCTTCATCGAATATGACGCCGACAACGACGGGTTCATCGATGATGGCGAGGGCGAGACCGTTCCGGGAACCCGCGATCTGATCGCCGAGGTACCTGAACCCTCTACCTATGCCATGGCCCTCGCCGGTCTGGCCTGCGGCGGCTACTCGATATGGCGGCGGCGCAAGCGGGCCTGACGCGCACTTCCAGCCAACCTCATTTCAACGCAAGGGGGCCGGTTCCATACCAGGGACAGCTCCCCTCTGTGTTTGTCGAGCCGGTAGCGTCGCGGGTCCCGGCAGTGCTCACGCCGGCGGGATGGTCAGATACTGGGGAGTCGGGGTGATGGTGCCACGCACACCGAGCTGATAGGCCCGGGACACCAGCGCGTTGTACTCGCCCTCAGGGATGACTTGATCACGGGTCAGGATGGTTCCAGAGGACCCGGTCGGGTCGCTGACGATCGCCCAGCTGTAGTTTGGGGCGTAGTCCAGGATCCAGTAGTTGCCCGGCTCGTCGGTGTTGGGCGCGCCGGAGAAGTCAACGCTGAAGCGGGTGCTGGCGGCGTTCACCGGGACCGCTGATCCGGTTTTGGTCTCCGCCGGGCCGTCGGGTCCGACGGTGCCGGAGTACTCCACCCCAATAAAGTCGGGCTCGGGCGTGAAGATCTGTGTCACGCTGACCAGTCCGATGGTGTTCGACTGCTTCACGCTGCCTTGTTCGTACCACGTGCCTGCGTACTGATTGATATCAACAGGCGGCGGCGCGGGCAGCACGGTGACCCCTGTCCCGCCCATCACGATCGGCCGGTTGGCGACGTAGGTGCCGTCGTTGGGATTGCCGTAGATGCCGTAGAGGGGATTGGTCGGCCCGTAGCCCGCGTAGAGGTCGTTGATCCAGCCGGTGGAGAGCGTGACCACGGCGTGGAGGGGGCTGGCATCGTCAAACTGAACGCCGACGAACTGGTAGGGGTACAGGGCCGCGAGCTGCTCCGTCGTGCGGCCCCAGTTGTTCGCGGCCTGCGGCGGCGAGGCGATCTGGTAGACAGGAATGCCGGCCTTATCAAGCGTGTCGAGCGACTCGGCGAACTGGTCCGGGGCAGCGACCCCGTCGATCATTACCACACCCAGTAGGTTCTCAGCGGCGCCGTTGTCCACGGTGCGTGCGGCCACCTCGGCGGCGAACCCGCCGCCCAGGCGCTGACCGGCAAGCAGGATCTTCTCGGGCAGCACGCCCTGATAGCCGGCGGCGTTCGCGCTGACGGAAAGCGCTCCGCGATCGCCGAGCATCATGTCGGCGACCGCCTGCTGCAGGGCTGCACCGCCCAGAAACGCCCCGGGCCGGGTCGGGATCTCGAACGAACTGATCGTGGGCGCGACGACGATGCTGTTGGTCTGCCCCGCGATCTGGGCGGCCAGCGCCGCGAAGGCCACCGCGTCGCCGAGGTCGCCGCGCTGGAGCCAGACGACGCCGTTGGCCGAGACTCGACCGTCGGCCTGGGTCGGGAAGTACCAGTCCGCCGACGTCACGAAGCCCCTCGTGCCGATCGGGATGGCCAGCGACGAGCTGCCGGTTTTTACACCGGTCACGCCGTTGCTTTGCGGCGGAGTGAAGGCCCCGGAGAGGCCGTTGGCGCCGCTGTTGACCGCAGGCCCCGGCTCGAACCCGGTCAGCCCGCCAATCGCGGCCAGTTCTGCGTCGAGCCGCCACTCCGCCGCCGACCAGGTGTTTGCAAGCGGGGTGGGGAGCGGGGTCGCCGCGGCATTCCCCAGTAGGATCGGGCGATTCGCCGCAGCATAGAAGCCATATTGGGCGTCCTCCGGCGCAACGCCCGCATACAAGTCGTTGATCCAGCCGGCGGTCAGCGTGCGGGCGGCCGCCGCATTGCCGGGCAACGACTCCGTGGTCACCAGCTGGGCTACGATCTCTTCGGATGGGATGTCGTCGGACGGAATGGTGCCCACCATGGCGTCAACGTGCGAACCGCCGGTGAGCACCACGCCACGAAACCGGCCGGGATCCGTCGCCAGGAGCGCGTTGGTGGTAGCACCGTAGGCGTTCCAGAGTTGCGCGGGCGCGGCAAGCTGATAGACGGGGATGGAACGGGAATCCAGTTCGGCCACCTGCGCCGCGAAACTGCCGCTGCCGTCGAACGCGCCGCGCGAGACGCCGTCGTACATGATCACGCCGACGAGGTCAGTGGACGCCGGGTTTTGGTCCGCGTAGTCGGCCGCAACCGCCGTCACGAATCCACCCCCCGCGGAATGACCGGCGAGCACGAACTTCCCCGTGAGTTCGCCGGCCGACCCGACATAGCCGGCCGCCGCCGCGCTGGCGACGAGCGCCGATCGATCACCCGCGAACAACGACGCCACAGCCCGCAGGGCCGCCTCGCCGGCGAGCGACCAGTTCATGTCGGTCGGCAGCGACGGCGCCACCACGATGCTGTTGGTCTGCCGGGCGAGATCGACGGCCAGCCCGGAGAGCGAGCCGCCGGTGGCGCCAGGGGCATGCTGCAGCCAGATCACGCCCTGGGCGTCGATCGTGCCGTCGACCTGCGTCGGGAAGTACCAGTCGGCAGGCGCTTGCACGCCGCCGCCATAGGGGATCGCAAGCGTGGAACTGCCCACCTGCACGCCACTGACGCCGTTCGACGTTCCGGGCAAGCTCGGATCCCCGCCGCCGAGGATTCCCCCAGCGGCCGAAACCGATGGTGCGGTGGCCACGGTCACTGCCGCGGCCGGCGCTGGGGCCAGCGTTGGCACGAACCCTGTCGCACCCTGCCCGCGCAGCGACATCTCAAATGTGCCGCCCGCGAACGCCGCCGCGATCCGGCTCACGTTACCCTGGGCGTTCACCCACACATCCACCGGCACAGGGCTTCCGTCGCGGCCGATGCTCGGGGCAGCCTGCAGGTCGGCCAGCGGGATCATGCCCGCGAACGTCGAGAGCCCCACGACGGCCCGATAATGCCGGCCATACGAGTCGCTCCCGACATACTGCACAGTCTTCGCGAATTCGATGCCGGGAAGCGTCTGCACTGGCGTCAGCGACGTGGCGAGGCGATTCGCGCCGAGCATCATCCGCTGCATCCCCGCCGGGTTCATCGCCCCCGGCGGCGGCTCCATGAAGCCCACGGAGGCATCGATGTCGAGCGTCGCGGTGCGCGTGCTGAGCCACCCGGTCGAACGGGCCGACACCACGAAGGCCTCGACCCCGACGTCGAAGGAATAGCTCCGGGCCTTCTGCGCCCGATAGGCGGCCCGCCCCACGTCATCCAGTCGAAGCTGCAGCCCCGACGCGTTCTGGGTGAGCAGGTTGCCCGAGAGGCTGCTCGCCAGGTAGTTCTCGACCTGCCCGAGCGCGTTGTCGCCAAGCTCGCTCCCCACCACGATCGAACTTGGGCACAGACCCGTCGCCGCGACGCCGAAGCCGCCGTTGGAGACGATCTCGTTACCGGCACCCGTCGTCCGACCGCCGATCGTGAGCCCCCGCGCAGCCTGGAGCGATACGCCATCGCCGACGTTGCCGCTGAAGGAGCTGCCGGAGATGACGGTGCCCCGATAGGCGCCGCGGCCGACCAGCAGCCCCGCGCCATTGTCCATGCTCGTCACGCCCGTGATCCGGGATCCCTTCGATCCGCCGGCGAAGTGGATGCCGGCACCCTCGAATCCGCTGATCGTGCGGGCGTCGGAAACGGGATCGAACACGACGTTGTGGACGTTCGCCCCGATCACGAAACCGTCCGTGCCCGCGGCGGTGCCCGATCCGTCCAGCACGAGCCCTCTGCCGACGTCCACGCGGCTGGCTTTGGCCAGCGTGATGCCCTGCAGGGGCAGCCAGCTGCCGACGTCACCCGCCATCGTGATCGCCCGTCCGGCGGAGAGCTGCAGCCTGCCGAACCCGTCGATCGTGGACGAGAAGGAGATGTCGCCGCCGGCCTGAAGGGCCACACCGTTGAGGAGCGTCACGCCGCCGTCGAACGACTGCGAGCCTCTGGCGGTCACCACGTTGGACGCCAGCAGAATCCCGTGAGTCACGCCCTCGCCCTGCGTCACGAGGCTCACGTCACCGGCTCCCTTCGCCACGATCTGACCGGTGATGGCGATGCTGTCGCTCGCCCCCGCGCCGGTGTCGATGACCACGCTCTGCGCGGCAGCTCCTCGGCTGATAACCGCGAGGTTCACACCGCCGGGGCCGATCGTGACCGAATCCGTGTTTGCACCTCCGACGATCGAGAGGCCCGCGAACTTCTTGATCTGTTTCAGGTCCACCGTGATCGTGTCGGTCACGGTATCGATGGAGATGCCGTCGACCGGAGTGGTCATGGCGAGCGAACCCGCCGTCGCGGCGGTGATCGTCAGCCGGGCTGCCGGTGCGTCGTACGTGGTGGCGAGGTTCGTGATCGCCGCGCCTTGCGGGTCAAGCGTGAGCACGACCCGCTTGCCCACCAGGCCGACGAGGACGTCGTCGGCCGCGAGCATGGCCCGCGACTCGAGGCCCTCGATGCCCGGCTGGCAGCCTGCCGACCGGCGGCCTCGTCGCCGGTGGCCGTTCTTCATCCGCCGACGATGACCGAACAGGATGGATTGCAGGAGCGGGGCCATGGGTTCCTCGTTGCAGACAAGGCCGTCAAAGCGGCCAGGCCCCGCCGTCCAGAATCGGAATCGGCGATCGTGCCTGTCAGCCTAGCTTGCGGATTGCGACACCGCCAAAGATGGGCGAAATGGCGAAAAGGCCTACGACACCTTCGGCCCGCACAGCTCGCTGGGATACCGGGGCCACCCAATCAGGGGACGGACAGCGTTCCGACGAGGCGGATGCCGGTGTCGTTTACCTGCCGGGTTGCCGTCGCCTGCGTGAAGGTGGATTTCTGGAGCGTGATGGCACCCCCGACCCAGAAGCCGCCGCGGAGACCGCGGAACTTGCCCGCCGCTCCCGACAGGTCGTTCCACTGTTAGACGTTGCCGTTCTGGTCGAACGTTCCGTAGGAACTCGGGCTGGCCCGCATGGCCCCGACGTTCGTGAGGTAGTTCTGCGTCGGGTCGATGGTGGGCTGCTGCGTGACCGTCATCGCCCCGGTGACGAAGATGTAGTTCACTTGGTTGGCGGCGTCGCCGATCACATTGCCGGGCGCGGCATTGCTGCGGGTGGCGTATGTGAAGGAGCCGCCACGGCCTTTCCGCAGGGCTGGGTCATCGAAGGCCGCCTTGTACCACTGGTCTTCCGTGGTGCCGGCGCGGACGATGCCGGCCGAGGTCCGGTCTGTCGCCATCGCATCGTGGTAGAGGCCGGCGGGATCGTCGGTGGCGACGGCGTTGAGAAAGGCTGCGTATTCGCCGATCGTCACCTCGTACTTCCCGATCCGATAGGCCTCGGTGACGCGGCCGTAGCCCGTCGTGGGATCGGCGGCATTCCGCGCATTGCCAACCGGCACGCAGATGGGGTCGATCACCGCCAGCGCGAGCCGGGGCTCGAGCCGCTGGAGCGAGAGCTGTGAGTGGGAGAGCCCCCTGCGGAGGCGGGAGGTGATGGATCGCGACATGCCGCGGGGTTCCGGGGTGGGTGCGAACGCTCCGTCGACCCTACCCTCGATCGCGGACGCGTCGGCCCGGGTGGCCTGCCGCCACAGAAAGTCATCTCCGGCAATGAAGATACAGGCACTCATCGAAGTTGCCGCTCGATGTCCATGCTTCCGTGGAAAACCCCGAGTATCGTGATGCGAGCCTCGTTCACGATCAGATATGCAATCCGGTGGTGACCATAGGAGGTTTCGCGAACCTCTCGATCACGAATTGGCTCATACCGCTGCCCGAGTCGTGGATGCGCGCGAAGGAGTTGCGCCTTGGCATAAATGCCAGGCACAACTTCACCAGCAGATCGAGGGTTGTCGCCCGCGAGGTACTCGTGGATTTCTTCCAGGCACCGCACTGCCTCGAACGTCCACGCTATTTCCGCCGCGAATCGATCACCTCGGCGACCTCGTCATCGCTATGCGTGCGAGCGGAAGCAGCATCGTCGAGCCCGCGATGAACCATCCGGGCAAACGCGAGCTCCCGCAGGATCTCATCGTATGTGCTGTCATCCGGCTGCCTGCCGATGATGTCGATCATCGTTTCTTTAACGGGGCTCATGCTGGGATCCTTAGGCAGAAAACCGGTGCGTGTACAGAAGTAGATGCCTCGCGTTGGCCGCGTCAATCTTTCTCAGGATTCACCTTCGGCAAATGACACGTGCCGCGTCGACGCCGCCTGACGCAGCTCGCCAGGCCCGCGCCGATCACCATGATCACGAGCGTCGAGGGCTCGGGCACGGCATGAGTCTGAAACAATCGCACCTACTCGCAAAGACGCGACGCATCGGCTTAGTGCAGCCCCGCCACCGGCTCTGCGCTATGAATCAAGAAGAAAAACGAGCGCGAGCGGCCACTGATGATCAACTCCTCGGATCACCGGCTGCAGCTGGGAACCGCATGAGCGCGTAGCCTTTCGCGATCGCCCCAATCCGCCGAAAAGAAGATCGCCGGACGGCCTGGCACGTTGTCGCGATCGAGTGGATGCGGCAGCCGGGCCTCCGGCATGACGGGCGGGCAGTGGTCTCGGCGGAGGTAGGTCACTTCGATGCTCCGCGGCACCCGCAGGGACCCGGCCGCCCGCATGGGCGACGCGTTGTTGGGATGCAGGTGCACGGGCACGAAGTCGATCGCGAGCTTCGTCAGGCAGTTGTCGATTCGGTCGCAGACGAACGGCTGGGCGATCCAGGCGAGCTTGTGAAATTCGATCACGAGCACCCGGAACCGGCGCAAGAGCGCTGGGGCGACGTTCGGAATGACGTCGAACTCGGCCCCCTCGATGTCCATCTGGAGCAGCAGATCGCCCGCGTCATCGGCGGCATGCCGGGCGACCCAGGCGCCGAGCGTCGTATGGGTGTCGGAGTCGTAGCTGCTGAGAAACCGCCGCTCGAACGACATCCCTTCGCATCCGGGCGGCGGCCCCGGCACCGATGGATCGACTAGATGGCAGGCGATGCCCCGACGAGCCAGTTCCTGCTCGAAGCTGGCATGCACGTCGACGCCCGGTGAAAAGCAGGCCGTGATGCCGGCGAGATCGTCCGGCACGAGATAGCCTCCGTCGAACTCGCGGCCGATCCGGATGAGCGGAATGCCCGGATCCCGCGGCCACAGCCGCGCGAGCACCTCGCGCATGCGGGCCACGGACGTCTGCTCGGAGCCGAATCGCCCGAGGCCCGCGGAACACAGGGCGTGGAGATGTCGGCGAAAACTGGCCATCGAATCGCGACTCCGTTCAAGACTGCAGGCTGCGAGGGTATCCGTCCCGGAGCATCGTAGTCGATGGTCTCGCGGCCGGTGCGACGAGCCGCGCTGGTGCATTCCTCCCCCTCTGTTGACCGACCGTGTACCCTGCTCCGTCATGCCGCTCGCCATCCGCTATGTGTCGCACCTGGAGGAAGTCGTCGCCCCGGCGGTGGAGTTTCTCGAACGCGACCGCGATCTCTTCGCCCAGCCGCGGATCGTGGTGCCGACGGCCGGGGCAAAGGCATGGCTCTGGAGCGAACTGGCTCGCCGCGTGGGCCAGAGCGGCGGGCTGGCCGGTCGTGGCGATGGCATCGTCGCCCACGTCGAACTGGCCTACCCCGGCACGATCCTCTCTCTGCTCCAGCCGCCGCGGAGCCGCGAGCCCGATCCCTGGTCGTTCGATCGGCTCACGTTCGCCGTGCTCCATGTGATCACGCAGCCGGATGCCGACCAGCTCGGCATCCCGTTCGACGTGCATCGCGAGCCGCTCTCAGCCGCGCGGCGGATCGCGGGCCTTTTCGACGCCTACCACGTTCGGCGGCCGGGCATGATCCTCGAATGGGAACGGCCCGGCGAGAACCGCGTCCTCGCCCCCACGGCCAATGACGAGCAGCGGGACGGCATCCCGGTGCCCGCCCTGCTCCGCGATGCCGACCAGTGGCAGTTCGATCTCTGGCGGGCGGTGCGGCGGCACATCGACAAGCAGTCCCCGCCGGCACGCTGCAGCGTCACTCATCTGCCGCGCCGCGATCCGATCCTCGTGGCCGGCCTGCAGTCGCTATCGCTGCCACAACTCGACTGCCTGCAGGAGCTGGGTACGGCCTGCGAGGTGGACGTGCTGCTCGTGCACCCGTCGCCCGGCCTGCACGGCAGATGGTCGGCCACCGGCCAGCAGCCGCTGGAACCCAAGCTCCGCGGCCGGCCGGTGCAGCGGCGGCTCGAGCCCGAGCTGCTCGACGGCGTGGATCAGTTGCTGCCCGTGTGGCTTGCGGGGGCCCGCGACCTGCAGGAGTTGCTCACCGCCCAGGGTGTCGAGGTGGCGGCGCATGCGGCCGAGGCGACGCGGCCGGCGCACACGCTTCTGTCGCGCATGCAGCGCACGATCGTGGAGGGAGCGGAGGCGACGTCTGTCCCCCACGATCTCGCCAGCGACCGCTCGCTCGTGATCCATCGCTGCCACAGCCTCTCCCGGCAGGCGGAGGTGCTGCACGACGCGCTGCTTCAGGCCTTCGCGGAGCTCGACGGCCTCGAGCCACACGACGTGGCGATCGTGAGCCCGTGCATCGAGCAGGCTGCGCCGCACCTCGAGGCGGTGTTTGCCCGCACGATCACCGTCAAGGATGCGGCCGGCCATGAGCGAAAGATCTCACTGCCGCTCGTCGTGGCCGACCGCGGCATCCGCGAGGTGAGCGCAGGGGTCGAACTGCTCGAAGCGCTCCTTGCCCTGCCGGCATCGCGGTGCTCGGTGGACGACGTGCTCGGCGTCGCCGGCCATCCGCTCGTGCGGCCGCGGTTCGGCGTCGATGACGACACCGTCGCCACGTGGGCCGATTTCGCGGAGCGGACGGCGATCCGCTGGGGCCTCGACGCCGGCCATCGGGCCCGCCACGGCCTCACGCTCGACGCCGCTCCCGACGTGCATACCTGGAAGCTTGGCCTCGAGCGGATGCTGCTCGGCGCCACGCTCCCCGACGCGGCAGCCCGGCCCGAGCTCGGCGGCGTCGTGCCGCTGGCCGGCCTCGACCCGGCCGACATCGCCCCGATCACGAAGCTCATCCGCATCCTCGACGTGGTTCGCACGCTCGACGCCGCAACCGCGGATCCGCGGCCCGTGGCCGCTA
>Ga0315906_10001040_pt1 | contig 42210 bp, 40 predicted proteins | sample LakEriMetagenome_4_FD_203526 | JGI IMG/M metagenome (GOLD analysis project Ga0315906, IMG submission 203526) | Freshwater fungal communities from buoy surface, Lake Erie, Ohio, United States - Buoy 2 MA122 | ecosystem: Environmental > Aquatic > Freshwater > Lake > Lake biofilm | place: USA...
AGCTGCCCTAGATCGGAGTGGTAAAGCCCTGGGAGTAATCTCTTCCATTTTTTTTAACCTGAATGCAGCAGAGACATCGGATGAAATACAAAAATTAGCTAGAGAAATTTCACCTCTGCTTACTTCCCATGCCAACGACATTCTTCTCGATAAAGAATTGTTTGATCGGGTCTCTCAGGTATATCACTGTAAGGAAAAGCTTTCTCTAAGCGCCGAACAACATACCCTTCTTCAAAAAACCTACAATTCATTCGTCAGGAATGGGGCCATGCTAAACGCAGAAGATGCCCTCACCCTGAGGAAACTGGATGAAGAAATAGCACAGCTGAGTTTAAAGTTTGGAGAAAACGTACTGGCAGAGACCAAACGCTTCCTCCACCTAATTCATAAAAAAGAGGAACTTGAAGGCATTCCTCCAACGGCAGTAGAAGCAGCTGCCCAGCTGGCCGAAGAAAGAGGACATGCTGGCTCCTGGGCATTTACGCTGGATTACCCTTCCTACATTCCAGTGATGACCTATGCTAAGGATAGAGCATTACGAAAAACGATGTTTTTTGCTTTCAATACCAAATGTGCCAAAGGAGATGAGCTGGATAATCAAGAAATCATCACCAAGCTAATACGACTCAAATCAGAGCGGGCCCAACTTTTAGGATTTTCAAGTCATGCCGAGTTTACCTTGCAAGAACGTATGGCAGAAACTCCAGAGAAGGTGCAAGCATTTTTACAGGAGTTATTGCAAAAAGCCAAGCCAAAGGCCCTAGAAGAAGTACAGGAAGTATCCCTAATCGCTAAAAAGGATAGAATTGATGAACTTCAAAAATGGGATTTCGCCTACTATTCCGAATTGCTAAAAAAAGAAAAGTATGCCTTTGACGAGGAGGAATTGAGACCCTATTTTTCTTTGGAAAATGTCATCGAAGGAGTATTTAAGACGGCAACCAAGTTATTCGGAATTACCTTCAAGAGCGCCACAGCCATCCCCGTCTACCACCAGGAAGTGACTGCCTACGAAGTAAGGGACAGGGAGGATAAGTTTTTAGCCGTGCTCTATGCAGACTTTTTTCCAAGGAAAGGAAAGCGGAATGGAGCATGGATGACTTCTTATCGAGGACAATACACAGACGAACAAGGAGACCATAGGCCACACATCTCTATAGTCTGCAATTTTACTAAACCTACCCCATCTACCCCAAGTCTTTTGACCTTTAGTGAAGTCACTACCTTGTTTCATGAATTTGGACATGCCTTGCATGGCATGTTGGCTAGGGGCAATTACGAGAGCCTAACCGGAACAAGCGTGTACTGGGATTTTGTAGAACTGCCCTCCCAAATATTTGAAAATTGGTGTTACGAAAAGGAGTGTTTGGATCTTTTTGCCAAGCATTACCAAAGCCAAGAACCCATTCCAAGTGAATTGATTTCCAAAATAAAACGAGCAGCCAACTTTCAACAGGGCTATATGACTTTGCGACAGCTTAGCTTTGGGCTGTTGGACATGGCCTATCATAGCGTAGATCCTTCCTCATTGACCGACATTAAAGCCTTTGAATCCCAGGTTTTGAAAAACACGGAGGTCTTACCGGCCTTGGCAGAAACCATGGTGAGCACTAGTTTTTCTCATATTTTTCAAGGGGGCTATGCTGCAGGATACTACAGCTACAAATGGGCAGAGGTTTTGGATGCAGATGCATTTGAACTGTTTCAAGAGAAAGGAGTTTTTAATCTAGAAACGGCCTTGTCTTTTGAAAAAAACATCCTTTCCGCTGGAGGAAGCGAACATCCCTCGATTCTGTATGCCAGATTTAGAGGAAGAGAGCCCAAGCAAGATGCTTTATTGAAAAGAAGTGGTCTTCTCCCTAGCTGAGAAAAAGCTGGAGGAGAAGCACGATTAAAACTTATTGAGTCCCTTTTTCTCAAAGAAAAAAGAATTTTAAGCCCAGTTCCATGAAATTCAAACCCGCTGTCCTTTCACTTTTGCTTCTTAGCATCCTCCTATCTTCAAGTTGCGATAGCCTAGAAGATAAAACAGGTAGATTTTTTCTAAAAGGAAATGAAAAAATGGATGAAAATGATCCCAATTCAGCCATTGAATTTTATATGGAAGCCATACGTTTAGATTCCACATTTTCGGACGCCTACTACAACAAAGGGCTGGCTCACCTGCAGCTACAGCAATGGGAGCAAGCCATAGAAGCTTTTGGATTTGCGATTAGATACCGCTCTAGCTACGAAGATGCTTTTTTTCAACGTGGTCTTGCCTACCTTGATTTTGGAGAATTTTACAAAGCAAGAGAGGATGCAAAGGCCCTAGAAAAACTCGCTCCAAAGGATTGGAGACCGTATTTTCTACGTGGACTTACAGAAGAAAAATTGAAGAATTTTGAAGAGGCGATGGTTGCTTTTAGAGAAGCTGCGAGCTTGGCTCCAGACAATTCAGATATTTTGGTTAACCAGGCTACCCTTTTTTATTACCAGGACCAAGTGGATTCGGCGAAGGCTATTTTAGAAAAAGCAGAAATTATTAATCCCATGGAACCCAACCTACATAACCTGAGGTCCATGATTTTATTTGAGGAAAACAACTACGAAGGGGCCTTGGAGGCAGTGGAAAAGGCCATCACACTGGACAAGGGTCAAGCTTATTTTTACAACAACAAAGGGCTGTATCTCTTGTACCTCAATGAATTAGAGGAAGGACTTGCGCTAATCAACCAAAGTCTGGCCATGAATCCTAGCAATCCTTTCGCCCTACGTAATAAAGGAATTTATTATACGCTAAAAGGAGAAAAAGTTGCTGCTCTAAGCTTTTTAGAGGATTTAGCCCAAAACTATCCTGATATGGATTTGGTGCAGGAGTACCTAGAAAAGGCAAGAACGTTAAAAAATTAAGGTTCACCAGGCTTAAATTCCAAATTCAACTTGGAAAAGGCCAAACCAATGAGAGGTAGTTGTGGAGGAAAAAAGAGGAGAAGTATTCCAAGCGTAGCCCAGATTCCCTTGGAATTTAAGTCTATGCCCTTTCAGGTATTTGGTCATGCCTAAAGTAGCTTCATCGCGTTGGCTCTCAAGCCATTGAATTTCTTTTTCTGGAACCACTTGCGAATACCTAAAGGCCAGTTCTGTTTTTGCCGAAACTAGTTTACTGACTTGAAAATTTTGTCCCCTTCCCACCCATACAGCTCTTTTTTCACCTTGTACATTTTCAGTAATGGGAAGTGGGGAGGTTCGAGAAAAATATTCTACTAGGATGGACCAGCCGGCATATTTACCGATAGCATCTGCGATTACAAGCCTCTGGTCTCTTTTTTGAAAAAGTTCAGGCCCCAACTGTCCCCTGGCTCTCGCTCCACCTTCATTGTAACTGTAACTCAAGCCAAGAGAAAGTTTAGGCTTGGATTCCCGTTCAAGATCTCCTTCGGAATAATCTCCTCCATTGGCAAATTTTCCAAATGGCAAATATTCTATCCTTCCTGTATAGGCTAAACCTCTATCACCAGGTATAGGATTTCTTCCTTCCCCAGAACTTACAGCTGCCTTTAGCCTATAAATGGCCTTATTTTGATTGGGGAGGGTATAGTAAGCAAAAAAACCAAAATCACGATCTAAGGTAAATAAAGAATTGGCTAGAGAACGATCTGCAAATTGAAGGTTTCCAGAGCTGATGACCCTTTCCCGATTTCCAGGAAGTTTGGCTTGCCCAAAACCAAAATAAAAATGAGGATTAACGTGGTAATAAATGATTGCATCTCGAATGGGTTGAGCAACTTCTCCCCCATCCAAGTTCATGTCTGAGTTAGAAAATCCAAGTTGGATGTAGTATTGAATGCGAGGATTAAACGCAAATCCATCCAACCTAACCCGCAACCTTCGAATTCTTAGGTCTGTTTGTTCTATGCTCAAATCTTCTCCACTTTCTGTCCTAAAACCAAATCTATTTTGCATTCTAAACCTAAGATTCAATGTAAAAAGAGAATCCTTTTTAAGGCTTAATCCCTCGTCTACTTGCACCAAAGAACGCTCGTCAGATTCGGTCTGGGCAAAGATCAAAGGGGGCAAAGCAAGAGATAAGATTAGAATTAAAAGGCCTACATACGTTGTTCTCATTATTTTATTCAGGTAAAAAAAAGCCGTAATGAGATCATTACGGCTGTAATTAACTCCAATATTTTGCCTATGCTTTGGCCTTAATCAAATTCAAGGCGCTTCCTGCTTTAAACCATTCAATTTGTCCTTCATTGTAGGTATGATTGGCTAGGATACTGTGGCTACTTCCGTCCTTATGATGCAATACTACTTGCAAGGGCTTGGAAGGTGCAAAACTACCCAGTCCTACAATATCTATGGAATCATTTTCTTGAATTAAATCGTAATCTGCAGGATTGGCAAAGGTCAAAGCCAACATGCCCTGTTTTTTCAAGTTGGTCTCATGAATTCTAGCAAAAGACTTTACCAAGATGGCTCTGACACCAAGGAATCTTGGCTCCATGGCCGCATGCTCTCTAGAAGAACCCTCTCCATAATTTTCGTCTCCAACCACAATAGAGCCAATTCCTGCTGCCTTATAGGCTCGCTGGGTAGCAGGGACCTCTCCATATGCTCCAGTAAGTTGATTTTTCACCGAATTGGTGGCATCAGTAAAGGCATTTACTGCACCAATGAGCATATTATTGGAAATATTATCCAAGTGTCCTCTGTATTTCAACCAGGGACCTGCCATAGAGATATGATCGGTAGTACATTTTCCTTTTGCCTTGATCAACAATTTCAAGCCTTTTAAGTCTACTCCTTCCCAAGCGGGGAAAGAATCAAGCAATTGCAAACGATCTGAAGTTGGGGAAACCAAAACTTGAACTTTGGATCCGTCTTCAGCTGGTGCTTGATACCCCGCATCTTCCACTGCAAAGCCCTTCGTAGGCAATTCCAATCCCTTAGGCTCATCCAATTTGACCTGATTTCCATCCAAATTGGTCAGGGTATCGGTGAGGGGATTAAAGGTAAGGTCTCCTGCAATGGCTAGTGCCGTTACGATTTCCGGAGAAGCCACGAAGGCATGGGTATTTGGATTTCCATCCGCACGCTTCGCGAAATTTCGGTTGAAAGAAGTAATGATGGAATTCTTCTCCTGTTTTTCCGCTCCATGTCGTGCCCATTGTCCTATACAAGGGCCACAGGCATTGGCCAAGACCACTCCTCCCATTTTCTCAAAAGTGGCTAAAAATCCATCTCTTGCGACGGTGTAGCGAACTTGTTCAGATCCTGGGGTAATGGTATATTCCGATTTGGCGACTAATTTTTTATCTACCGCTTGCTGAGCCAAAGAGGCTGCCCTAGAAATATCCTCGTAGGAGGAGTTGGTACAAGAACCTATCAATCCTACGTCCAACTTCGCTGGCCAAGCATTTTCTTTGACCGCAGCAGAAAATTTGGAAATAGGCCATGCCAAATCTGGAGTAAAGGGCCCATTGACATGGGGCTCTAGTTCGGAAAGATTGATTTCAATGACTTGATCAAAATAATTTTCAGGATGTGCATAGACCTCTGGGTCTCCAGTAAGATGATCTGCTATTCCTGTGGCAAGCTGGGCAATATCGGCTCTTCCCGTGCCTGATAAATAGGCTGCTGATTTTTCATCAAATCCAAAAATAGAAGTGGTTGCGCCTATTTCTGCGCCCATGTTACAGATGGTGCCTTTTCCGGTAGCAGACAAAGAGCGTGCTCCTTCTCCAAAGTACTCAACAATAGCTCCAGTGCCTCCCTTTACGGTCAGGATACCTGCTACTTTCAAGATCACATCTTTAGCTGAAGTCCAGCCTGACATTTTACCTGTCAGTTTTACCCCAATCAATTTAGGAAATTTAAGTTCCCAAGGCAATCCCGCCATCACGTCACAGGCGTCTGCCCCTCCCACTCCAATGGCAATCATACCAAGTCCTCCCGCATTGGGGGTATGGGAATCCGTTCCAATCATCATTCCCCCTGGAAAGGCATAATTTTCCAATACCACCTGGTGGATAATGCCTGCTCCAGGTTTCCAAAATCCAATTCCGTATTTGTTGGAAACAGAGGCAAGAAAATCGTAGACTTCTTTGTTTTTATCTTTTGCCTTGCTCAGGTCCTTGTCGGCTCCTACCTCGGCTTGAATCAAGTGATCACAATGTACGGTAGAGGGTACCGCGACCTTAGATCGACCGGCCTGCATAAATTGCAATAGGGCCATCTGTGCAGTGGCGTCCTGCATGGCCACGCGATCGGGTTGAAAATCTACGTAGGAAACTCCTCGTTGAAAGGCCTGATTTGCCGCTCCTTCGGTCAAGTGGGCATACAAAATTTTTTCAGTCAAGGTCAGTGGCTTTCCCACAGCTTTTCTAGCTGCAGCAATACGCTCAGGAATTCGAGCATATACCGCTTTGATCATCTCGATATCAAACGCCATTTTAGTCTAAGGTTTGGTAAATTAAAGAATCTATTTTTTTCGACTGCGAATATAGGAAAAAGCAGCAAATAAGGTAACGAGAATGCTGAAGTGAAGGTTACTCTAATTAAAAAATAGAGCATCAAAACTAGATGAGGAGAATACCCCTGGACATTCAAGAATACAGGGGGTACTTATTTCTTTTCCAATCCTAGTAAAAAGGCGATCGTATCCACCCGATCGGCATACTCCCACACTTGGGGAAATTGAGATTTTCCAAAGGGAACTACCCCCGGTAGGGAAAAAGAGACATCTGATACCATGCATTGAATTTTTGAATCCAAACGCTGAAGTTCTTCTTTAAGCTTTTCTTCCTCCTCGAAAAGCTCGTAATGAAGTACCCCAATTGGGGATACCAATTCTTTGGATTGATGGAGCAGCAAAAACCCATTGTCCAAATGAGGAGTTCCATTGACTAGAAAAATGGACTTATTGTATTCGTAGTTATTAAAATACTTGTGATGAGAAGCTACCTCCTGAAAGCGAGAAAATATCTCTAGAAGTCTATGCAGCTGGCTTTCTTTCGAGCAAAACACCTTGGAGACATTCCTGCATCCCAATCCAAAATAGGAAAACACGTCTTCGCCTAATTTTTGCAAGTCCTCATCAGAAGTATTCTTAGAAAGAATCGCTACTGAAGTTCGATTGGAACGGATCAGGTGAGGATATTTTCCAAAATAATAGCTGAAGTATCGGGCAGAATTATCACTTCCGGTGGCAATGTAGGCCTCCTTTTGCTTAAGCATTTCCTCCACTACCACCCGCTGAGCAAATCGGGGTTCTAGGGCGATAAGTTGGTTAATTAGCCATTGCAAAAGGACTCTATCTAAAGAGCTGAGTTTCACACAAGCCGTATGACCTGTAAGCAGTACACAAAGAAGGTCATGGAATCCTACCGCAGGGATATTTCCTGCCATCATAATTCCAATTTCTTTTGGTCTAGCAGGTTCTTTTACCTCATAAGAAGAAATCCAACGATTCAGGTCCTCTTCCTGTAACATTACTTGAAGTCCCTTAAAGGCTTGAGCTAAGGAAGAAAAAGTAAACCATGCGTTTTGTTGCTGCGCTTGGAAGAAAAGCGCAGATTTCTCCTCTTCCGAAAGAGAAGCTAGTTGTTGACCTAATTTGATAAAGGCTGAAACCCTATCGGAAAGAGTGAATACCATGCTGCAAAAGTATCCAAAAGGCGGGTGTAAATCGTAAAATTAATCGCAAATCCCCAACAATTCTGTTGCTGCAATGTTAGGGAGAGTGTAACTTTGACCCTAAATACGATTACTTATGGCAATAATGATTACAGACGAATGCATCAACTGTGGTGCATGCGAACCAGAGTGCCCCAATACAGCAATTTACGAGGGGGGAATCGAATGGACTTGGGGAGGAGGAACGAATCTCAAGGAAGTCACCCTTCCTGATGGAACGGTAGTACCAGCTACAGAAAAGCAAACTCCAATCTCAGATGAGTTTTATTACATCGTATCGGATAAATGCACCGAGTGCAATGGATTCCACGAGGAGCCACAATGTGCAGCAGTATGCCCAGTAGATTGCTGCGTAGACGATCCAGATCACAGAGAAACTCAAGAAGAATTACTTTCCAAAAAAGCATATTTGCACGGGGAATAAATTCAGCTCCCCCGATTAAAGGCTGCTTCCTTTCAGAAGCAGCTTTTTTTATGCACCAAAAGTTCGTTTTTTAAAAAAATAAGCAAATCATTCCAGCTACAAGTTGAGATTCAACTTCTCCAATTCCCAGGGATTTGACTAGACTTTTCAAGAGTTTTAGTATAAAAAATGTTTAATAAAAAGAAGTTTGTTTCAAAAAAAAGGACACTTGTACCTAATTTTTTACAGATTCTTAAAAAAAAGCAGGCAAATCCTTTGATTTCTACCCTTCTTTTCACTTATCTTAGAAGCACAATACCAATCAACCCATCACTTAATTTAAAATTACATTGGAAGATCACCGAGGATACGATAGAGATGAAATTTTCTCTAAAAAGGTAAAAGCTGGCAAAAGGACGTATTTTTTTGATATCAAGTCAACCCGTGGCAATGATTATTACCTAACCATCACTGAAAGTAAGCGTCGAATGGATGGAGATGGTTTTAGTTATGAAAAGCACAAAATCTTTCTCTACAAAGAAGACTTCTTCAAATTTGTACAAGCGCTAAATGAGGCAGTAGATCATGTGAAAACCGAATTACTTCCTGACTTTGATTTTGAGCAATTTGAAAATGAAGATTCAGAAAATGAATTGAATGACGAGTTGCGTTGGGAATAATCCAATCCAGGAATCGTGATCGATTTGATTTACTGAAGTATATTTGAGGAGGCTTTGCCTCCTTTTCTATTTCACCTCCATGCAAAAGTTTTTTGTCTACCTCCTCCTGTTTTTTCTGACCCTCCTAGGGATAGGGTGGTATTTTTCTAGCATTTCTCTTTACCTCCTGATTTCTTTAATTTTAGCTTCACTTTTGAGGCCTGTTACTAACCAAATTAACGAGGTGCATGTGGCTGGACAGCATATACCTAGATGGATAGCCATTTTGGTTTCCTATGCTGCCGTGGTATCGTTTATTTTTTTGTTGGGATTGATATTTTTTCCAGTGATCAATAGGCAAATAATTTTATTGAGTGAATTGGATCTGGATAGCCTGTACCTGCAAGTAGAAGTGCCTTTGGAAAAGCTGGAGCGCTTTTTGATCAAGTACCAGCTGATTGAAAACAAGCCTGGGTTATTGATGATCCAACTCAAAGATGCAGTTCTTTCCAGCTTAAGTAAATTTGATGTAGGCGGCTTTGTCAGCCAAGTTATCACGCTTACCACCAAAGTCTTGGTGGGAATTTTTGCAGTGGCATTTATTACATTTTTCCTTCTTTTAGAAAATGGAATCCTCAGAAGAAATTTATTAAATCTTATTCCTAACGCTTATTTTGAGCTTTCAGTAGCCACGTTTACCAAAATAGAAAAGCTATTGACAAATTACCTTTTTGGGCTTTTGATCCAGGTGATGGCTATATTTTTCCTCACTGCAGCTGGCTTAAGCTTGGTAGGGATAGAGTATGCACTTACCATCGCCCTTTTTGCAGCTATTGCTAATCTCATTCCTTATGGTGGACCCATATTAGGCACCGTCTTTGGGATTGTAGTTGGGATATCTACGGGCAACTTTGAAACAGATTTGGATTACAGCTATTTCTTATTTCGTATCATTTCTGTTTCGGCGGTTGTCCACCTGATCGATAATATTTTTTTACAGCCTATGATTTTTTCGAAATCTGTAAAAGTACACCCCCTTGAAATTTTTGTGATTATCTTTGCCGGAGCAAAAATCGCAGGCATCAGCGGAATGATTTTTGCCATACCCGTTTACACCATCTTTCGAGTAGCGGTCTTGGAATTTTATCACGGGTACAAATCTTACCGCATATTTAAAATTAAATCTAGCACGTAATGGCATTACAATGTGGCATAGTAGGTCTTCCCAATGTGGGTAAATCTACTTTGTTTAATGCGCTGTCCAGCGCAAAAGCAGAAGCAGCGAATTATCCGTTTTGCACTATCGAACCCAATGTAGGCGTGGTATCTGTCCCCGACCCTAGGTTGCAGGTACTAGAGGGGCTCGTGAATCCTCAGCGGGTAGTGCCTACCATCATCGAATTCGTAGATATCGCAGGACTGGTGAAAGGAGCCTCTAAAGGAGAAGGCTTAGGCAACAAGTTTTTGGCCAACATCCGAGAAGTAGATGCCATTATCCATGTCATTCGTTGTTTTGAAGACAGTAACGTGGTACACGTAGCAGGGGGAGTAGATCCCATTTTTGATAAAGAAGTGATTGACACCGAATTGCAGTTGAAGGATCTGGAATCCGTAGAAAAAAAGATTCAACGCATTGAAAAAATTGCAAAATCAGGAGATGCCAAGGCCAGAAAAGAATTGGACACCCTTCTGCGATTCAAAGATGGATTAACCCAAGGTATGAATGCCAGGGGAATTGAAGTAGATAAAGAGGACTTGGAAGCGGTAAAAGAGTTGCACTTACTGACCATCAAGCCTGTTCTGTACGTAGCCAATGTAGACGAAGCCAGCCTACATACGGGAAATACATTTGTCACCCAACTTCGGGAAAAAGTAAAAGAGGAACAGGCCGAAGTGATTGTTCTATGTGCCGCCATAGAATCTCAAATTGCGGAATTTGAAGATCCAGAAGAAAAAGCAATGTTTCTCTCAGAATATGGCTTAGAAGAAAGCGGGCTGAATAAATTAATTTCTGGAGCCTATTCCCTATTAAATTTGATTACCTACTTTACAGCTGGGGTACAGGAAGTACGGGCATGGACCATTCGCAAGGGATGGAAAGCTCCTCAAGCGGCTGGAGTCATCCATACGGATTTTGAGCGCGGATTTATAAAAGCCGAAGTCATAGGATTGGAGGATTACAAACAATTTAAAACCGAAGCAGGTTGTAGAGAAAATGGCAAAATCGCTATAGAAGGGAAAGAATACGTGGTGCAAGATGGTGATATTATGCATTTTAGGTTCAATGTTTGAAATTTGAATAAAAATAATATTAACTTTGATGTTCATTTTCCACATAGAATTTTAACCGTTTTCTAGTCTATATTATTTCATTTTATTTTTCTATACCGTGAGAGTTCGTCTGATATTTTCCTTAAAAAACAAAGGCTCCTTTTTGCCTTTCCATCACCAGTACATCCTAGCTCAGTTTCTTAAAGGCCTGATCATCAAGGGTGGAAGAGAAGAATTTTACAACTATAACTTCTTCAATTTTTCGGGATTGAAAGGGCAAACCAAGGTGAGTAGAAGTGGCTTACACTACTACTCCAGCCTAGTCACCCTAGTTCTTTCTTCTCAAAACGAAGAATTTATGGATTACCTGCTGGAACAGGTATTTGCTGCGTCCAAGATTGAATTAGGAAACTTGATTCTGTCTCCAGAGTATACCGAACTTGAGGTAGAACCTACCTTGGAAGTTTCCAATAAGTTTGTTTGTATTTCTCCCTTGGTGCTCATCACTCCTGCATTCAATGAAGAAGCAGGCAAGCGATTTATCAATCCGGATAGCGATGAATTTTCCGATTTGCTATACGAGTCCACCTTGACACGAATGGAAAAGTCAGGATGGTATACTCCCGAACAATTGGAGTCATTCTACAAATTTCAAGTAGTGCCCGATATGGTGTACGTCAATAAATTAAAAGAGCAGCAAAAGAAATTTGCTCGGATTTATGCCGTATACGATCTGGACGTCAAATACGAAGTTAGAGGATATACCCTTCCGTTCACCTTATATGCCGCTCCTGAAGTTCAAGACTTTGTTTTTAAATGTGGTCTAGGAGCCTTTACTCATAAAGGATTTGGAATGATGGACTTGGCAATTCATGCTTCGGAAACCCGCACTACTCCCTACAAATTCAAAAGAGAAGGATTTGTTCCTTACAAGGGAGGAGATCGGGATAGAACAAGACAAAATGTAGCTCCTTCTGAAACAGAAGAACCACTGGAAGAAGTTTAAAAAATTCCCCACCCCATAAATTCCCCTCGATTTACTTTCAAGAAGTTTCGAGGGGATTTTTTTTTAAAATCTTCGCTTATTGGGCCGAAGGTTAGCATAGCCTACCAACTGATCGTAACGGGAACCTAGCCCTCTGTAGTACACAAATACTTCGTATTCGTTTTCGGTTTGAAAATAACTTCCTTCCAGAGGTTCCGAATTCAAATCCCCTGATTTTGATCGGTAGGCATACTGATAATCGTACCATCCTTGTTTAAGAAGGAGGGTCGTTGAATACATTTCTTTTTTGGAGTCAAACAGCATTTTGGCCTCGGGGATTCTACCCCATTGACTCAATGCGCCCAACATCACAATTTCTTTGCCAGGATCGTCTTTCAGGTAAAAAGTGGTGTAGACATACTCACTTTCCACCTCAGGATTTCCTCCGGGCCTATCCAAGGTCTGCACCAGGTAAAGACCATTGAGATCCAAATACTGAGCATAAGCGATGCTAGGTCTAGGTTGATCTACCATGGCATCAGCTAGGACTAGGGATTCCTCTACCTTGACAAAAGCTACATTTACTCCCCTACTTCGGATAAAACGAAGGTCCACAAAACGAAACTCATTGCCGGCTCGAAAGGTGTTTTCTCCATTAAATGACTCGTACCTAAGCAGCTTGCTGCTTTGATTTAAAAAAGTAGGGGCTTGAAGAAACTTGACTCTATCCCAGTGCTGATTTTGTCTTATCAAGACTTTTACTTGAGTTTTGGGATCAATCACCTCCAATTTGGAGTAATTAACTGTAGCATTGAGTTGCTGTAAGGCAGTTCGATCTTCCGTTTGGCTGGGAGGCACCAGGACTGCAGCCACAGGTGCTAAATTTTCCAACACCATAAATCTTTTGGTCAGTACAGGCTGAGCTTCATTTCTATTTTTGTAGACCATCAACACGTAATTGCCAGATTTACTGACCTTGGGCACGGCAAAGGAGTAATGAATGTAAGGTACCCGAGTATTGACTGAATAGGAATAATCTTGGATCGTAAATTGATTGAAACTAAGGGAAAAATCAGTATCTCGCAGGGCAGATTTTTGCCAATTTGCATCGCAGTGAATCAATTTGGCAGTATACAGTTCTGGATCATATGCCAAATCATCAAAAATCAATTGGAGGTCCCTACCCTCTCCAAGAGTGATAAGGGGTGAGTTCAATTGATTTGCAAATTCTGATCCTTGGGGGTACAACCTAACGGAAAGAATATGATCTACATATACAGAATCATTGAGCACTTGAGAAAAGCCTAAAAAAGGATATTGAAAAATCAAAAAGATGAATATCAAGGATCTCATAGTTGAATTTCCTCCTAAGAAAGTGGTACGTTTTTGCTGGAAAGTTGATCTACCAGATTTTCCCAAATAGTGGTGGACTCCTGTAGTTTTTGTTGAATATCTTGATAGCTGCGTTGGCATTCTTGAGCTTTGCTTTCGTCTAAATAAAGCTCTGGTTGCGCTAGAATTTTTTCGAGATCTACCTTTTTTACTTCCAGCTGCTCAATTTCTCTCTCTAAAGTAGAGAGTTGCTCTTCCATTCTTTTGATTTCTTTCTTTGCCACTTGGGAATTCTCCGTCGAGAGTACAGAGGGAGTGGTTTCTTTCGTCTTTTTTGACTCTTGAGGCAAAGAGTTAGCTTCTAGTTGCTGGCCTTTCCAAAACTCAAATTCTTCGTAGGTACCGGGATACTCCTTAATCTGGTGTTGTTCTATGTACCAAATCTTATTGGCAACCCCCTTGATAAAATGCCTATCGTGGGAAACTGTAATAAAGGTACCCTCATATTGCTGTAAGGCTTGAATGAGTATATTGACCGATTGAAAATCCAAATGGTTGGTAGGCTCGTCCAACAAAAGAAAATTGGCTTCGGAAATTAAGGTTTTTGCTAAAGCCACCCGAGACTTTTCTCCTCCAGACAATACCTTAATTTTTTTGTAGACCTCTTCGTTGGAAAACAAAAAACATCCCAAGACCCCTCTCAATTCCAATTCTGTTTTTCCACTTCCTGCTTGAGCCATTTCCTGGAGGATTTCATTGTCAAGGGTCAGCGCTTCCAATTGGTGCTGGGCAAAAAAGGAAGCTATGACCTGGTGTCCTTCGGTCCTAGAACCTAGCATGGGCTCTGTGCCTGCTAAGATGCGGAGCAGCGTGGATTTACCCTTCCCATTTGCTCCAATGAGGGCGATTTTGTCTCCCCGCTCAATCCTGGCACTGGTTTGAGAAAGAATGGTCAAGTCTCCGTAGGATTTGGATACCTGATCAAGGGTCAACACATTTCTGCCTGATTTCTGAGAAAATTTGAATTTAAAGTTTACAAAGGCCTCGTCATTGACCACTTCATGCACTCGCTCCATTCTATCCAAGGCCTTGATTCGAGATTGCACTTGGTTTGATTTGGTTGCCTTTGCCCTAAACCGCTCAATAAATCGTTCCGTCTGCTTGATCAGTTGCTGTTGATTATCAAAGGCATTTTGCTGCAACTCCATCCGCAACTTTTTTTCATCCTTATAAAAGGAATAGTTGCCAGGATAAGAAGTGAGGGTTTGGTTAGCTACTTCTACAGTAGTACTAATACAGTTGTCCAGGAAAGTTTGGTCGTGAGAAACCACAATCACGGCTCCTTCGTAGTTTTTCAAATAATTTTCTACCCACTGTATGGAAGGCAAATCCAGGTGGTTGGTAGGCTCATCCAGCATGAGTAAGGAAGGCTTTTCCAGTAATAATTTTGCAAGCATCACCCGCATTCTCCAACCTCCAGAAAATTGACGCAGAGGCTTTTTCAAGTCGCTGGTTTGAAATCCTATTCCTTCTAGAACTTCTTCTGCCTTGGCCTTGATGGTGTAGCCTTCATTCGACTCAAATCTATCCTGCAAGTTTGCAAGCCTGTGGATTATTTCTTCCGAATAATCCGTCTCCATGAGCTTCAATACCTTTTCAATTTCATCCTGGATGGCTAAAGTATCCTTAAATGCAGCCAAGGCTACATCTAGAATACTATCGTCAGACTGGTAAGAAAGTAAATCCTGATTCAAAAAACCCAGAGTACAGTCTTTGGCCTTTTGAACCTCCCCTGTGGTGGCCTGCATGTCCCCATGAATGATTTTCAACAAGGTAGATTTGCCTGTTCCATTCTGTCCTACAAGTCCAATTTTATCTTTGGGCTTGATGTGAAGATTGGCATTTTCGTAAAGCGGACGACCTCCAATGAAATAAGATAAGTTACTGATCGATAACATGCCGCAAAATTAACCAATACTCGGCGCTATTCAGAATCAAACTGTAAAGTATTCCATTAAATTTAGGTGTAAATTTATAGCTATGGCATTTCTTAAATCTCTTTCCTCGCTCACTCTAATTGGTATTTTCTTCCTAACCATCTCCTGCAAGGGTGATCAAGATACAAACACCACTTCCCAAGTGGGTACCAAAGTGGCCATCGATACGGCCAAAGCCGAGGTATTCTTGGACCAACTCCAGCTCCCGGATGGATTTTCCATAGAGGTATGGGCTGCGGATGTCCCCAACGCTCGCTCCATGGCCCTTACTGAGGAAGGGATTGTCTTTGTAGGAAATAGGCAAGAAAAAAACGTTTATGCCCTTCTAGATGAAAACGGGGACGGAAAAGCGGATATTAAATACATCCTTGCCACTGATTTGCAAATGCCTAACGGGGTAGCCTACAAGGATGGGGACTTGTACGTAGCAGAAGTTTCAAGAATTTTAAGGTTCAAAGACATAAAAAATAACTTGGCAACGCCTACTTACGAGGTAGTATACGATGGGTATCCAGAAGAGACTCACCACGGGTGGAAATTTATTGCTTTTGGGCCCGACGGAAAACTTTATGTCCCTGTGGGAGCCCCTTGCAATATCTGTTTATCCGAGGACCCTATTTTTGCAAGCATTACCCGCTTAGATGTGCAAACACCCGGAGCCAAGCCAGAAATTTTTGCCCATGGCGTAAGAAATTCCGTAGGAATGACTTGGCATCCCCTTACAGGAGAGATGTGGTTTACCGACAACGGCAGAGACATGATGGGAGATGATGTTCCAGATTGCGAGCTCAATAGAGCTACAGAACCAGGGCAGCATTTTGGATATCCTTTCTGGCATGCAGGTACAGTTCAAGATCCTGAATTTGGGACCGAAGGACAAGAGGCTTCCTTCTACATCCCTCCAGCAGCGAAACTGGGAGCTCATACCGCACCCTTGGGCCTACGATTTTACACGGGAGATCAATTCCCCGCTTCTTTCAAAAATCAACTCATCATAGCCAAACACGGCAGTTGGAACCGAAGCAAAAAATCTGGTTATGAAGTGGTCCTTATAAAATTAGATAGTACAGGTACAGCCCTAGGCGAAGAGGTGCTCGTGTCGGGTTGGCTGAATCAAGATACCCAAGAGGCATGGGGAAGACCCGTGGACGTACAGCAAATGCAAGATGGAAGCCTGCTTATTTCTGACGATGTAGCTAATTGCATTTACAAGCTCAGCTACACTGCAGAAAAATAACTGGAAAGCATTTTTTCTGAAGATTAGGGATAATAAATTTCACCTTCAACCCAGCCAGGCTGGCTTGGTAGTCACTACCTCGGCTTGGAGTTGATTGAGTAAATTGTACAATCCAAAATACGTACGATTGATGTAAAGCCCGTGTTTGGATCCCCTAGCCTGTCTAGATTTCTTAAACATCGGATCATTGGAGATACGATCACCCAACCTAAAAATTTCTTCAAAATAGGCATCGTTAGAAAAATCAAAACGGTCCACATGAAAGGGTTTGCCAAGCAATGAAATCATTTCGGTAAACACTCCCTTGAAGTACATTTTCTCCTGATCGGTGTCTTGATCCGAAATAAAGTCCAAGGCGTAGAAAATATGATCCAATTCCTCTTGGTTTTTTACGAGTCCAGGCTTGATCAATGAAAAATATCCAGTATAAAAATCCTCTGGCATTACTTTTACACAACCAAAATCAATAATACCTAGGGTACCGTCTTCTTGTACGATAAAATTACCCGGATGAGGATCGGCATGCACTTGCTTTAAATGATGCACCTGGTGATGGTAAAAATCCCATAAAGCTTGACCTACCTGATTCTTAAGGTTTTGGCTAGGTTTAGTTTCCATCCACTCTTTGATGTGTTTCCCTTCGATCCAATCCATGGTAATGATCCTTTCGGAACTTAAGGCATCAAAATACTTGGGAAACAAAAGGTGAGGAATATGGTCACATGCCTCAGAAATTTCTCTAGACCTGGCAACTTCTAAGGTGTAATCTGTCTCCTCCAACAAGCGCTCTTCCACTTCTTCCATGTAGTGATCCAACTCTCTTTCGTTCATATTGAGAAGACGAAGGGCAAAGGGACGAACCAATTTCAAATCTGAGCTGACAGAGTCAGCTACGCCTGGATATTGAATTTTAACAGCCAAGAGTTTGCCGTCTTTTCTGGCCTGGTGCACCTGGCCAATAGACGCCGCATTTTTTGCAGTGCGGGAAAAGAAGTCGAAAAGTTGTTCTGGAGTCTTTTGAAAATATTTTTGGAAGGTTTTAACCACCAAGGGATAAGACAATGGCGGCGCCGAATACTGCGCCATAGTAAATTTGTCTTGATAGGCCCTAGGGAGTAAATTTTTGTCCATGGACATCATTTGCGCCACTTTCAAAGCAGAGCCCTTCAATTCACTTAATGAATTGTAGATGTCGGCAGCATTGTTTTGATGCAATTCTTCCTTATTCATGGAAGGATTGACCATTTTTTTGGCATAATGCTTTACGTAATTACCCCCCACCTTTGCACCTGTGGAAATGAATTTTGCCGCACGCTGTACTTTAGATACAGGAATAGATCCCTGCTCCTTGAGTTGATCAGTCATAAATTACTTGGTCTGGTAGAGAAACTTTGCAAAATCCAAAAAGGAGTCCAAGGCACTTTTTCCCATTAGGTCAAAAGCCAGATTTACTGACTTTTCTATAGCAGCATCTGTTTTTTCAAAATTCGCACTTCGATCACCCATCCAATAGCGGAACACAAAAGCTACTTGCAACCAAAGTGCTTCATCGTATTTCTCGGTGATGAATGGGCGGGAAGCGATCTCCTGCGTTTCTTTTCCTTCAAGAATAAGTTCGGAGGCAAAATCAGTAAACTTCTCCTTAAACTCTCGTGCATCTGAGGGTAAGGTTTTAAATGCGGTAGCCTGATCTTGGTATAAAATCAACAGGTAAGACCTGTTCTTTTTCAGTTCTTCAATCCACGTGTACAGAAAAGACAAAAACTTTTCACGTACTGCGTATTCTTTGTACACTTCTTGGGATGCTATAGCCTGCAGGGTATCTTCAAAAATACGTACCCAAATGGCAGATTTGACTCCTTCAAAAGAGGTGAAGTAGGTGTAAAACACTTCCTCCTTCATGTCTAGCTCTTTGGCAAACTTAAAAATGGAAGCAGGCATTCTTCCGTGCTCTAGGAGATGTGTCACAAATCCATCGATAATCAATTTGCGGTAATCTTTTGTGTTGGTCTTCTTACGTGTAGCGGTTTCCATGGTAGCTGACGATATAGTATTATAACACCTACAAGACTCATGTGGTTTGGAACAAACAAAAAAAAGTCGGAATACTTTTCCGACTTGAAAAATGATAAGTACTTAAGGCCCTTATGGGGTTACCTTTTCAATTACCAAATTGTGGTTGGTGTAGATGCAAACATCTGCAGCAATGTGCAGGCTTTCACGAACCATCTCTTCGGCAGTCAGGTGGGGGGCAAACTTTTTCATCGCTCTAGCAGCAGATTGGGCATATACAGAGCCTGATCCGATACTTGCAATCTCCAAATCGGGCTCAATTACATCCCCTGAACCTGAAATTATTAAAATATCCTCCTTGTCAGCTACGATCATCATCGCTTCCAAGCGGCTAAGCATGCGATCCATTCTCCACTCTTTGGCAAGTTCCACGGCTGCTCGCTTCATGTTATTTCCAAATGCGCCTAATTTTTCCTCAAACTTATCCAAAAGGGTAAACGCATCTGCCGTGGATCCAGCAAACCCCGTCACAATTTTACCTCCCTGAAGCACTCGAATTTTCTTGACCGTGCTTTTTGCCACCGTATTGCCTAAGGTAGCTTGGCCGTCGGCTCCAATGACAACCTCTCCCTTATGCCGAATGGCAACGACGGTAGTGGATTTGATTTTTTCCATAACAGATAAATTTTTGAATAGAATTGGACTAGTATCCTCGGGTTTACAAAAATGCAGGCCTTTGTGGTCTACAAAAACAAAAAGTCCTAATAATCAGGACTTTTTGACCAAAATTTTAAAGTAAAATGCGAACTGGATCTTCTAACAGTCCCTTTAAGGTTTGTAAGAAAGCAGAACCCACTGCCCCATCCACTACCCGGTGATCACAGGACAAGGTCACCTTCATTACATTACCAATTTTCATTTGACCTTCCTTTACAATCACCGTCTCCTTGATCCCCCCTACGGCTAGGATACAGGCATCCGGGGGATTGATGATCGCGGTAAATTCTTCAATTCCAAACATTCCCAAATTGGAAATGGTAAAGGTATTTCCTTCCCAATCCTTGGGCTGAAGCTCCTTATTTTTGGCTTTTTGTCCCAATGACTTGGCTAAGTTTGAAATTTGAGACAAAGACAATTGGTCTGCAAATCGAATCACAGGCACCAAAAGTCCTTCCTCTACGGCAACAGCCATTCCGATATGAATATGGTCGTTGTAACGAATGGTATCTCCCAGCCAACTTGAATTTACTTTGGGATGTTGACGCAAGGCCGAAGCTACGGCTTTGATCACCATGTCGTTGAAAGAGATTTTAGCAGCAGCAAACTCATTGATGCTTTTTCTAGCCTCAATGGCCTTGTCCATGGCGATTTCCATGGTCAAGTAGAAATGAGGGGCGGTAAATTTGCTTTCAGCCAAACGCTTGGCAATGGTTTTTCTCATCTGAGATACCTTCTCCTCTCTGAAGCTTTCTTGTCCCAAGGTAGGTGCAGGAGCAGACACAGGTGTAGCCGATGCACTAGAAGCAGCGACTGGTTGGAAAGATTCGATATCTTTTTTTACAATTCTCCCTCCTTCTCCCGAGCCGGCTACTTGACGAATATCTACTCCCTTTTCACTGGCGATTTTTTTTGCCAAAGGAGATGCTTTTACTCGATCTCCTGAAGCAGCAGGGGATGGTACTGGCGCAGAGACCACTGGCGCAGCTACAGGCGAAGCAGGGACTGATGCTACAGAAGTTGATACAAGTGCTGCTTCTGCCGCACTTGGTGCAGGTGCGCCACCTTGCTGTGCTTTTAATAGGCTTTGGTAATCGGCACCACGCTCTCCAATGACGGCAATCACTCCATCTACGGGAACACTTCCTCCTGCCTCCACACCAATATACAAGAGGACTCCATCCTCATAAGACTCCAATTCCATGGTTGCCTTATCGGTTTCCACCTCGGCAATAATTTCACCTGATTTTACAGGATCTCCAACTTTTTTCAACCAAGCCGCAATGGTTCCTTCTTGCATGGTATCACTCATTTTTGGCATGGTCACTACTCGCGCGTGAATGGAAGAAGTATCCACCTTTGGAGATGGTACCGGGGGAGTTACCGCAGCCGGGTTGGACTGGACTGCCTCCTCTACTTTGGTTTGGGCTGCAGGAGATCCTTGAAGGAGGTGCTGGTAATCCTCTCCTTTCGCACCAATAATGGCAATGATTCCATTTACTGGAACAGCATCTTTCTCTTTCACCCCTACATACAAGAGAGTCCCTTCTTCGTAAGCTTCGAGTTCCATAGTGGCTTTGTCTGTTTCCACTTCAGCAAGAATATCTCCTGGCTTCACCGAGTCCCCTACTTTTTTCAACCAAGATGCAATCACACCCTCTTCCATGGTGTCACTCATTTTTGGCATTCTTATGATTTCGGCCATTTTCTAATTAGCGCTTGTAGTTTTTTATAAAAGTGCTCAAAAATAGTTTTTAAAAACGCTTTATTCAAATTTATATCCTGTATTTTCCACTCGGTTTTTGGCCAATACTTCCCATGCCCCTACGCGAAAGATCCGCCTACAAAAGACCTAAATGGCTCTTTAACAGACACCTAGAAACAATTTACCCTCCTCTATTCCGTCAGGTAAGCTTAAATCACCCCATAGAAGAGCAATTAGAAACAAGCGATGGGGATTTTTTAGAACTGGATTGGTACCGTCAAGACAGTAAAAAATTAGTCATCATTAGCCACGGCTTGGAGGGCAACAGCAGAAGGTCCTACATCTTAGGCATGTGCAAGGAAATGTTAGGTCATGGATTTGATGTGCTTGCCTGGAACTACCGAGGATGTGGAAAAGCGTTAAATCGCAAAGTAATTTTTTACCACAGTGGTGCTACGTACGATCTAGATGCGGTCGTGGCACATGCCTCCAAAAATTACGATGAAATCTATTTGATTGGCTTCAGCCTAGGAGGAAACCTTACCTTAAAATACTTGGGTGAGAAAAAAAATACCTTGACCAAGCTTAAAAAAGGAGTAGCCGTGTCCGTACCCCTTGATTTGGGAAGCTCTTGCGATAAAATCTCTACGGGAATCAATGAAGTGTATGCTAAATTATTTCTTAAAACCCTGAGAGAAAAAATAGAAAGAAAAGCTCAGCTTTTTCCCAATGAATTGGACTTGGGAAAATTTAATCGGATCCGAAAGCTTCGGGATTTTGACAATGAATTTACAGGTCCCATGCACGGGTATCGCGATGCAGAAGAATACTACCAAACTAACTCTTCCCTACAATTCTTGCCCCAAATTGAAATTCCAGTTCTGATTTTAAATGCAAAAAACGATCCCTTCCTGAGTGAGTCCTGCTACCCCTACCGATTGGCTAAGGAATTGGATGTGGTACATTTTGAATTTCCAGACCAAGGCGGACACGTGGGATTTGCTTCCTCAAAAAATGGGACTTGCTACTATTCAGAAGCTGCCGCAATTGAATTTATACTTCAGGATCGCTAACTTCCCAACAAAATCTTGAACTCCTAGATCATGTGCGGAAGGTATTCCCTCAATAAAACGAAAATAGAACTTGAAGAGCGTTTTCAAGCAGAAATGCTGGTAGATTTTCATCCCAGGTACAACATTGCGCCCACCCAACTGGTACCGGTCATTACCTCGGACAGTCCCAAAGGATTTTCCTTTTTTTATTGGGGAATTACTCCTGATTTTGGTCAAAACAAACCCGTTTCTCCCAAATTAATCAACGCCAGAGCTGAATCTGTGCACGAGAAAGTGACTTTTAAATCCTCTTTTCAAAAAAGGAGATGTTTGATTCCCGCAGATGGCTTTTTTGAGTGGAAAAAATTGGGAAAAAAAACCAAAATACCCTATCGCTTTACCCTTAGGGATGAAGAATGCTTTGCTTTTGCTGGGATCTGGGAGGAGTATGAAACGGTTTCAGGTGAATCACAACATACTTTTTTAATCCTAACTACCAGTCCCAACGAACAGGTGAACGAAGTCCATGACCGAATGCCCGTTATTTTACCTAGAAACCAAGAAAAAAAATGGCTGGATACCTACAGCTCAGAGGAAGAACTCTTGGCCATGCTCCAACCCTACCCTTCTGACTTAATGCAGAGCTATACCGTATCTCCCCTTGTCAATTCAGTCCAAAACGATACCCAAAGTATTCTTAGGCGAACCTCTCCTATGGACCAATTTGGCAACTACACGCTCTTTGGTTGAGACCCAGAGGCTTTAAGTAAGAGTTGTTGGATTGCCACCAAGTTCCGATATTGTCGAGGTTTTACCCACACCCTCTTTCATCTATAAGCTAAATTCCATGTTTAAATCAAGAATTCTTGGTGCTGGCCATTACGTGCCGGAGCGTATCGTGACCAACGAAGAGCTTTCTCAGCTCATGAACACTTCCAATGAATGGATTGTAGAGCGAACAGGCATACAGGAACGCAGGTGGTACACTCCTGGAGTGGATACGGTAACCAATATGGCTGCCAAAGCAAGTAAACTCGCCATGAGTAGGGCTGGGGTGGGGCTAGAGGAAATAGAGTTTATAATTTTTGCAACCATCACTCCCGATTATTTTTTACCCGGAAATGGGGTTTTGCTGCAGCGGGAACTCGGCATGGGTACCGTAGGGGCATTGGACGTAAGAAATGCCTGCTCAGGGTTTATTTATTCCCTTTCCATTGCCGATCAATTTATCAAAACAGGCATGTATTCAAAAATTCTAGTGGTCGGTGCTGAAATCCAATCCTCCGCTTTAGATAAAAGCGATGAGGGCAGGTCTAGCGCGGTCATTTTTGCAGATGGTGCTGGGGCTGTGGTGCTAGGAAGATCTGAAGATGCAGCGCTTGGAATTTTGAGTACCCACTTGCATGCCGAAGGAGCTCATGCAGAAGAATTGTATTGCATAGCTCCAAGCTCAAGCGGTAAAGTAAGAATTTCCAAAGAATTGATTGATCGAGGGGATTTCTTCTTAAAAATGAATGGAAATGCGGTGTTTAAGCATGCCGTAGTTCGATTTATGGAAGTCATTCAAGAAGCATTGGCTTTCAACGGGATTCAAAAAGAGGAAATTGATTTGTTGGTTCCACATCAAGCCAATTTACGGATTAGCCAATACGTACAGCAGAAGCTAGAATTGCCAGACCACAAAGTATTCAATAACATCATGCATTTAGGAAATACCACGGCTGCCACCATTCCTATAGCCTTATCTCAGGCTTGGGAACAAGGAAAATTAAAGGAGGGAGATTTGGTATGTTTGGCAGCTTTTGGATCAGGATTCGCGTGGGCCTCAGCCTTATTGAGGTGGTAAGATGGGTGATGAATTTGATCAAATTGACCTGAAATTGTGGTTGGATAGTGAGCTTTTGCAAAAGCAAAACCTCCTTAAGGCCAGTTTTCTCGAACTTTTTGAAGATTTAGGAAATAGCTTTCCAAATGAATTGCTGAGGGAATTTTTCCCAGATTCCAGGGGTAAAAAGATTTCTAAAGGAAGTAACCTTTTGGGAGCCCCTTACTTGGTATTAGACTTGATCAGAAATTTTGATTTGGACTCAGGAGCCAACATCCGAGTGATCAATTGGTTTGGACAAGGCATGTTTATCTGCGCATTTTTTGGTAAAAACATCCGACTACCTGCAGCTCATTTTTTACACGATGGATTTGCTTTTGGCCTTACCGAACAACCATGGGAGTTGCCCGAACAGGTGCTTCAACATAAAACTACGCGAGAAGTGACTGAACTTCTTTTAAGCAAGGCAAAGTATCAACTCTGGATAAAAAAATTGGAGTTGGAAGGAAGTAAAAAAGTGATCTTTTCCTGTATAAATCAGGAAATCAAAAAAATCCTGGCGCTAAAGTCCACTCCTCAGGATAAAAGTTAAGTATTTCGATTATTTTTAAACAAGAAAGCATTTCCTACGTAGGAAGAATAAAGCAGCTATTTTCCACGTTAGTTTTCTACCCGCCAAACCGACAAGAACTCGCTCAATCATGAAGCATTTGCTTATTGCAGTATTTTCTCTCTTTCATTTTTCAATTTTTTCTCAAACCCCTAAACTCGTGGTGGTCTATAATGCAGATTCTACCATAGTAGGCAGCGGGGTTTTAGACAACTCTCTTCAAACAGGACTATGGAAATACTACGATGTAAAAACCAACACCTTGCTTACAGAAGGCACTTTCAGCCAAGGGTTTAGAGATGGACAATGGACCAGTTTTCACAGCAATGGTAGGCCTAAAGAAAGGGCCGATTACCGCAGGGGTAAACTTTTTGGTCCGGCGACTTTTTACGATTCCTATGGATCGCTTGTCAAAGAGATGATTTTTCAAGACAGCATCTTGGTAGGAAAATACCTGGAATATTACGGGACTGACCCCAATGCGCCCTACATTGATCCAGAACAAGTTAAACTAGAAGGGCAGTACGGAAAAGGTAAAAAACAAGGCCAATGGGCTACTTATTTTGAAGAAGGGCAGCTTGCCATTCGAGAATTTTATGTGGATGGGCTTCGTGAGGGCTCTTATTTAGAATACGATCGAGAAGGCAATGTGGTGACCGAAGCCCATACCATCAAGGGCCAATTTGATGGAGCATTTAAAACCTATTCCTATCCAAATTATCTCCTTACCTCAGGTACTTACCAGCAAGGTGAAAAAGTAGGCGAATGGAAGAGTTATTTTCCTGGTACTAAGATGTTAGCCTCGGAAGAATACTACGACAGCACCGGAAATCGTGAAGGAGAGTGGAAATACTATTACGAAACGGGAAGATTGGCGAGGGTGGAGCGTTACAAACATAACATCGCGGTAGGAGATTGGGAAGAATATTTTCCCAATAAATCGCTATCCAAGCGCAAAACCTATGTCTTGGGAGTGCCTTCTGGACCCTATGTGGAATACCACAGTACCGGCAAGTTGTCTGTGCAAGGAGCTTACGATGGAGGAGCCAAAACTGGCCTTTGGAAAAATTTCTACCCCGATGGGCAGCTCTATGCCATAGGAGAGTACAGAAATGACCTGAAGACTGGCCTATGGAAATACTTCAATAAAATTGGAATTCTAGTTGCGGAAGGTGAGTATACCTTAGGCATGGAAAACGGACAATGGGTATATTATTACGATGGTGGGCAATTAAAATCTGTTGGGGCATACAATGTGGGGTTTGAAAATGGGATATGGGGACTTTTTTATGACAACAAGCAATTGATGCAGGAAGAATTTTGGGACAATGGCAGGCTAATGAATGTCAGTGAGTTGAGTACAGAAGACGGAAAATCTACCTTAGACAAAGGGACTTTGAAAAATGGTAATGGGACTCGGATCACCTACTACCTGACTGGAGCCAAAGAATCAGAAGGTACCTATGTCTCTGGAAAAGCTGAGGGAATTTGGATTTTTTACCACGAATCTGGAAAAAAGGCCTCGGAAGGGTTGATGAAAGAAGGGAAAAGAGAAGGCTCCTGGAAATTTTATAATTCTGCTGGAAGGTTAGAAGATCTTATCCAATTTAAAGCAGACGAAATTGTAAATCCTAAGGAAAACTCAAGCCCTCTTTTGAGGTAAACAATCCAGTTCCTTGGCTGTTATCCAATAAACTCAACTCATGTTTGGATTATTTAAAAAGAAAACAGAAAAGGAAAAACTACAAGAAAGCTATGCCAAAATGATGGCTGAAGCCTACAAGCTTTCTCATTCCAATAGAACTGCAGCGGACAAGCTTATGGCAGAAGCGGAAGAGCTGGCAAAAAAAATAGATGCCCTGAAAGAATAATTAGGACCTACTTTCACCAAGGCAAAACTGAACTATCTTTTTAAGGTTACCTGCTTAAAAAGAATTTAAGGAGCAATTATTGGTTTTTTACTTTCTTGAATAATCGTCTTCCAATCGGACTATATCCGTTTCATCCGATGGAAATGAGGCATCAGAGTGCATCCATATCTCTGCTACTACTCCCCAGGTGGAGGTTCCTATCAGGCGGTGACGCTCCCCCTTCTCCAAAGAAATAATTTTTCCTGTTTCCATGGGTACAAGGGGTCCCTGACTATCGTCCATGCTCCTGCATAAGGCAGCCTCTCCAGCCACCAAGGTCCACAATTCAGCTCTTCTAAAATGGTATTGCCACGATAGCCTAGCTCCTGGAGCAACAACCAGAAATTTGGGGCTTAACTTCTGTTCAAGCTGCTGCTCAGAAAATACCACCTCCTCAAAAAAAGCATGTTTAAATTTTTTGAGTTGCTGCTCGTCCAAAACAAAAAAACCTCCCCAAGGACGATCAAAATCAATTTTGGTAATGTTGAATCCAGAGTCAATTAAAAATTTTTCTACTAACTCCCCCACCTCCGTTTTGCTCAGGCGGGGATGAAGTTCAAAAACATGATTCATTCTATATATTTTTTTCAAAAGTAGCATTTTTGATTTATTTGTTTGAGGGCTAAATAGAATTGCAATCCCTACAGGTTACTGGACCTAGTGAGCTAAAAAATTCTTAAGGTTGACTTCTGAGTGATTTTTTTTAATTTATTTACTGAAATTCAGCTTAATTCCTTAAATTTTTTATGAAAGTATAGCCTACTTTCCTGACTTTTGTACCCTTTACTACCAAGATTCCCAGCATGCACCTGATCAATCCTCAAGAGGTTCTTTCAAAAATAGATGGAGTAGTTGAAGCAAAGAACTATATCCAAAAAATCAAACTTATCAGGCACCTTTACCAAAAGGGGGCTTCCACAGCCAATGGGATTTGTAGCGATATAGGGATTTCCTTACCAACGGTACAAAGTCTTCTTACGGATTTGATCCAGTCTGGAGAGGTCAGCAAACAAGGTAGAGCTGCATCTCAGGGAGGAAGAAAACCAGATTTGTATGCCTTAGCCTCTCATGCCTTTTACGTGTTGTCCGTGGATATTTCAAAATATTCCATGTCCATGGCCCTTTACAATTGCCAGCACAATCAAGTCCAAGAGAAGAAAATTCAAAAGATTACGCTGAATAACGAAAAGAAAACCTTCGATACCATCTGCAATGCCGTAGAGGAGTACCTCAGGTCTTCCCCATTCAGCCCAGAAAAAATCATAGCAGTTGGGTTTTCTATGCCTGGCTTATTGGACGCTTACACAGGCATAAACTATACCTATTTGCGCTTCGGGGAGCAAAGCCTTGTAGAGCAATTCGAAAAGAAGTTGAAGAAAAAAGTTTTCATAGAGAACGATGCCCGTGCCATGACCCTTGCAGAATGTAAATTTGGGGCGGGCAAAGAAGCTAAAAATGTATTGGGGATTTTTGTTGGCTGGGGAATTGGACTGGGAATTGTTATTCAGGGTAAAATTTACCAAGGATCATCTGGTTTTGCTGGAGAGTTTGCTCATTCCCCTTTGGTAGAGTCTAGTGAGGTGAGTTGCACCTGTGGTAAAAAAGGATGCCTAGAAGCCGTGGCATCTGGTACTTCGCTAGTTAGAATGGCAAAAGAGCAAATTCAAACTGACAAAGAAAGTATCTTGGCTAGGATGATCTTGGAGCGAAAAGGGGACCTGGAACCTGAGCTCGTAGTAGAAGCCGCTTTGGCGGGTGATCAGCGAGCTATAACTATTTTATCTGAGGTAGGCATAGATCTAGGAAGAGGAATTTCCATGCTTATTCAACTTCTAAATCCAGAACAAATTATCATTGGAGGCGCTATAGCAGAAGCCAAGCACTACGTGATTACGCCCATTCAACAGGCCTTAAACATATACTGCATGGCTAAATCAAGAGAAAAAACCAAACTGGTCTTGTACCATTTAGGAAAAGAAGTAGGTCTGATGGGAGGAGTAGCACTGGTAAATGAAAAGCTATTTGAGGAGATGGTAAGTAGATAAAAACCGAACTTTTCAGTAATAGAATTTTCAACTAGAAAAGGGGTATTTCTTTTTCTCTGACAAGCAAGTACCTGTCCTCTTCTACAGGAAGGTATCCCATATCGTAGCAGAAATAAACAAGCTTACCCTCCGGAATTCCTACACTGTGGGTATGGTATTTAAAATTAAAGCCCTCTGCAACCAAAACTTCTTTAGGAACCTTAGCTTCCTTGTTCCCTTCTGCAATTTTTGAATGGAGTATGGCTCTATTTCTACGCAAGGCATGATTTATGCGTCTCATGCGGTTGGTATATTGAGCATTTTTTTGGTTGTTGAAAGTAGTCCTACACCCGTCGTCACAAAATCGTTTGTCTAACCTCCCTATCAAGGGACTGTCGCAGTGTAGGCATCGACGATGATTTGTTTCCATAAAGATTAAAAAATGATAACTAAACTCGCTTAAAAAGTAAAACCAAAAGACCTTCCTGCAGCGGCCCAAGCTAGGGCGACTACAGGAAGGAATCAAGATAGGATGCTAAAATTTTCTATACGCTCCTCGCAAATACTTGTTTGCTTTTTTCTCTGAAAACTTTGCTTTTTTACTATTCCAATGAAGAGTTTGGTTGGGAAATCTCCCAGCAATTACCCCTAACAAAATGGTCTCTGTCAATCGAGCAGAGTAAGAAAAAGGAGCACTGCATTCCCCCTTACCCAAACAGGCATCTACAAATTGATGGTAATGCTTTTTACTTTCTCCCACATAGTCTTTGACTGGTGCTCCCAAATTGAAGGGAGTAACATCAAATTCTTTGTATTTTCCGTCTACAATCCAACGCGGAAGTTGCTGAAAATGAGGCAACAATAATCTTCCTTTTTCACCTATAAACATAGCTCCTTGATCCGGTAACTTATCTCCTTTGGGGAGCTCAAGGTCTTCATGGTCTTCAGGCGCTCCTGGCCCATCGTACCAGACCCAAGTCAAGGTCTCTGCGGTATAAGGGGTAGAAGGAAATTCATAGGTCACGATATTATTTTCAGGAAAGCCAAATCCCGTAGGTTTTCTACATCGGTTGATGATGGTCTTAGGAACGTCCAGTTGCAGGGCATTATAGGGCGTATCAAAAATATGCACTCCCATATCACCCAAGGTACCACAGCCATAATCGACCAGTTTTCTCCAGTTACCTGGATGGTAGACACCTTCTTTGTACGGCCTCTCTGCGGCCGTTCCTAACCAGAGGTTCCAATCCAAATTACTAGGAATGGGATCGCTACCCTTAGGCTCTTTGCCGTCAAATCCCCAATTTTTGGGTGACCAAGCTCGTACCGTATGGACCTTTCCAATGATCCCAGATTGAATGAGAAGGGTAGCCAGTTTGTAATCGTAAAAAGAATGCACTTGTATACCCATTTGGGTTACCAATCCTTTTTCTTCCGCCATTTTTTTCATTTCCCTAGCTTCGCTAACGTGGTGCGTCAAGGGCTTTTGGCAATAGACCGCCTTGTCTAGTTCCATAGCCATCAAAGAAGCTGGGGCGTGGGTATGATCGGGGGTAGAGACCACTACCGCATCGATCTGATTCTTCATGTCTTTCAGTAAGATGCGGTAATCGCTGAAAGTTTTGGCTTGAGGGAAGAGAGCTGTGGCATTGGTTAAGGCATTAGAATCTACATCGCACAAGGCAACGACCTCAACCATAGGATGACTAGAAATCGCCCTCAAGTCTTCCATTCCCATACCACCAAGTCCAATATGGGCAGTTCTCAACTTTCCTGCCTTAGCGCTCTTGGCCAACAAGGCAGGCGCAAGGGAAAGGCTAGCAAGGCCTAAAGCTGATTTTTTTAAAAAGTCTCTTCTGTCCAGTACTACGTAATTTTTTTTCATGTTAAGCTTGGGTTATTGATAATTAGAAAATCTCTTTGATTCGAATATCTCGAAAACGAACCACATCCCCATGTCCCAGAAAACCGATATGTCCACGGCTTCGGAGTAGTCCAGGATGTTCTTTGTGATCAAGGGTACCGTTTTTACTTGCCTCTAGGTAATTACCTTCTAGAATAACTTCTCCATTTAGAATCACGGTGATACGGGGATGTTCCACCCGCACTTCTTGTTGGTTCCACTCCCCTACCGGTCGCAAATAACCTCGTTTGGCAGGGATGACTCCATACACTGATCCATGGTACTGATACGGCTGGAGACTTGCGTATTTTTCTGACTCGTTGTCTAAGATTTGCAATTCCTTACCCAGGTAGGCCGCATCACCTGTCAAGGGAGCATGAATACCTAACCCGTTATTTGCTCCCGGAGTGAGTTGAAATTCAAAGCGGAGAACAAAATTTTCATATTCCTTTTCTGTATAAAGGTTACCCCCACCCCCGCCTTGGGGTTCGATGACTAGAATTCCGTCTTTAACCAAATAGGACGATTTATTTCCTATCCAATTGTCTAATGATTTTCCATCAAAAAGGGACACAAAACCCTCTTCCTGGGCATATCCCCTCGTGGAAAAATTTACCATCCATAAAAAACAAAGGGTTACCTGAAAGAGGACTCGAGTCTTTTTCATAGCGCATCAAAAAAGTGTGCTATACAAAGCTAAAAGAGTAAATGATTTCTTAGTCTTTTTTGGAAAAAAAAGCGAAAAAATTAAGTAGGGAAAATTCCACCCTTCAAGTCCTTTGTTTCAAATTTGCACAATAATTCTATCCAGTTGAAACAGAATAAAGCTTCTTGATGTTTAACCAAAGTAAAGTCAAGAGCAGTACAGCTCTACGCTTGCAACGTCTACTTATGAACTACCTAAAGCATCGTTTATTTCTTATGATCGCCCTCCTTCTCACTCCGCTGATGATCAGTTGTACAAATCCATCCACCACGTCCCAAGAGATAGCTCCTGAAGCAGAAAACATAAAAGAAGTGGTATCCTCTACCCAAGAAGTAGCCACCTTCGCAGGGGGCTGTTTTTGGTGTGTAGAAGCCCCATTTGAAGGGGTGGATGGGGTAATTTCTGTAATTTCCGGGTATGCTGGAGGAAAGGAAAAAAACCCTAGCTATTCCGAGGTTTCTGGAGGACAAACTTCCCACAGGGAATCAGTTCAAATTACCTATGATCCCGAAATTATTAGTTATGCCGAATTGGTTGATATTTTTTGGCAAACCTTTGATCCTACGGATGTTGGAGGATCTTTTTTTGATCGAGGAAGTCAGTACGAATCTGCTATCTTTTTTCACAATGAAGAGCAAAAAAAGGTCGCCGAAGAAAGCAAAAAAAGATTAGACCAATCGAAAAGATTCTCCAAACCCATCGCTACGCCTATTATAAAATATACCAATTTCTATCCTGCCGAGGAATACCACCAAGATTACTATAAAAAGAGTCCCCAAGAGTACTATGCCTATCGAAAAGGCTCAGGAAGAGATGCCTTTATTCAGCGTCATTGGCCAGAAATAAGCGATAAAAAATATCCATCTCCGTCCAAATCGGAATTAAAAACTACCCTTACCGAACTCCAATACGAGGTAACCATGGAGGAGGCAACAGAATTTGCCTTTTCCAACGAGTACAATGCCAATAAAGAAAAAGGAATATATGTATGCATAGTCTCAGGAGCTCCTCTTTTTAGTTCAAAAGACAAATACGAGTCAGGATCAGGATGGCCTAGCTTTACCAAACCCATCGATGCAAGATGGATAGACAAGCCTATAGATCGTAGCTTGGGAATGGCCCGAGTGGAAGTAAGAAGTAAATTAGGGAATAGCCATTTGGGTCATGTATTTTACGACGGTCCAGATCCTACCGGCTTGAGGTATTGCATGAACTCCGCCGCTATGAAATTTATCCCTAAAGCAGAGATGGCTGCAGCGGGCTATGCGGATTACCTGTGGTTGGTGGATTAAAATTCAATTCAATTCATTTTATCCTTAGTCCCTAGAAAAGTTTTTTAAGCAAATAATTTTCGAAAGGTCAGATTTATTCTTGGCCGATTCACTTTTTTTGTCTTGGGAACTTGGTGTTCCCAATGATGTTGGCTTTCCCCTGACATCAGGAGCAAACTACCGTGGGTAAGGTCCATAGAAATCTTGGGGGATTTTTCTACATAAGGCCGCAGTTGGAAGGTTCGACTGGCACCCAAGGTAACAGAGGCTATGGTAGGATTTTTACCTAGTACGGGTTCATTGTCTCGGTGCCATCCCATGCTATCTGCTCCATCACGGTAAAAGTTGCAGAGGACATGGGTAAAATCATTGCGGGTATAATCCTCAATACGTCGCTTAATTTCCTCTAGCTCCTTAGAGAAAGGCAATGCATGCATCTCCAATCCAGAGTAGCGATACGGTACCGATGGATCACCGTAAAGCGCAGTGAGTCTAGGTTGTAAAACTTGTTTTCCAAACATCCAAATGTAGTCTTGCCTCCAGGACAAGCCTTTCTGAAGAGTTTCGAATAAAAAATCTGCTTCTTGAGTAGAAAAAAAATGTGGGTTGAAAAAAACCTCTCCATGAAAGGGTAATAAATTTTCCTCCATTTGGGGTAGTAAAGAATACTGCATTTTATGAGTTTACACGAGGCTCGGAATTAAAGGAAGACCTGCCTAGATAGCGTTCGATAGGATCATTACCAACCGTTTATTTTTTTGTCCAATAATCGAGGACGGTCACTTTATCAAGGTGTGGTCCAAGAAGGCTGACAAACTCCTGGTGTGCTGGGTGGGGCAGGTAGGCATCACGGTCGGCATCGGAATGAAACGTGACGGTAAAGGCATGGGTCAATCCTTGATCAAAGCCTTCTGGACTTGAGTTTACGCCCCACTCAAATCCCTTGATTTCAGAAATTCTACTGGGTAGAGCTTTAAATGCCTCCACGATTTTATCAATATCTTGAGGAGACGAACTTTGTTTAAATCCAAACAACACCACATGGCGGAGAACAGAATCGGGCATATCGCTAGGTTTTAAGTTGATTTCTGAACGTGTACTTTGGGATTCTTCTTCTACCTTTTGTGTAGGTTGACAAGCAAGAAGAAGTGAAATCAAAATCAGGAGGGGGAAATTTTTCATGGGAGGGAAGATAAATGGGATAGGATGCATCGGAAACTTCTATCCTAGCCTCAAGATGATAACTAAAGTTAAGCGACACTTATGAGATAGCAAAAAAATAAAAGCCCCAAGCGAATAATACACTCGGGGCTTCTTTTAAAAAGGGTTAGGTAATTACTTAACCACTTTTACGTTTACGGCATTGATGCCCTTCTTTCCTTGTACAAGGTCATACACAACTTTATCGTTTTCACGGATTTCGTGTACCAAACCGGTGTGGTGTACAAACACGTCTTCGCTGTTGTCAGATGGGGTAATGAATCCAAAACCCTTGGTTGTGTTAAAGAATTTTACTGTTCCTTCATTCATGATTTTTGAAATTTAAATTGGTTTTTACTCGATTTTGTTTGACTTGGTTTATTTTGATTTTTTATCTGCAATAGGCGCAGGAGGTGTGGAAGAAATATTACCGAATTCATCAACGTATGCGATCATATTATCAAGACTTCCATCCTTGGGTTGGGCCTTTCGCTCAAGCATTTTCTCCAGCTTATCTTTTTGCTTCCGCTTTTTGAGTTCTGCTTTTTGTTTTTTTATAAATGTGTTTTGATTTTTTGACATGCAATGAGATTAGTTTACAAAGGTGATGGCATGACCTACTTTACCTGCTCTGCCCGTTCTTCCGATTCTATGGATGTAGGCATCCATGGTCATGGGCAACTGGTAGTTGATCACATGGCTTACGTCGGCCACGTCTATTCCTCTAGCAGCGACATCGGTAGCCACCAAAACACGAATTTCTCCAGTTTTGAATTCTTCGATCATGCGATTTCTAAAATTTTGAGACTTGTCTCCATGGATTTGACCGGCCTTTATTCCCACTTGTATTAGTTTCTTAGCCAGCCTATCAGCCAATCTTTTGGTTTCCGTGAAAAGGATGACCTTTTCTAAAGAAGGACTGGAGAAGAGCTTACACAATACTTCAAACTTGTCTTGTCCTTCTTGGATATAAATGGTCTGCTGCTCAATATTCTCGTTGGTCGTTGACCCTTGGGCCACATTTACTTCCAAGGGATTGCTGAGCAAGCCATCAATTAATTTCCTTTGAGCAGGCTCTAGCGTAGCAGAGAATAAGAGCGTTTGGTCTCTTTTTCCTATTCGGTTGACAAGCTTAGTTACGTCTAGTACAAAACCCATGTCCAACATCCTGTCAAACTCGTCAAGCACTAGGGTATTGATTTTGCTCAATTCCAAGTTCTTACGGTCAGATAGATCCAACAATCTTCCTGGAGTACCTACAATTACATGAAGCTTTCGTTTGAATTTATCCACATCCGAATTGATGTTGGTACCTCCTATAAATGTTGCCGAATTCAATCCCATTCCAAGGGTTAGGGACTTGAATTCTTCTTCAATTTGTAAAGCAAGCTCTCTGGTCGGGGTAACTACCAAAGCCGTGAAATTTCTTGAGTCTTTCAAGGCATGCTCAATGATTGGAATCAAAAAAGCAGCTGTTTTTCCAGAGCCAGTTTTGGATATGGCCATCATATCTCTTCCCCGTAGCAATTGTTCGATGGATTGTTCTTGAATGGTGGTCTGCGTTAGATATCCTTTGGCTTGAATATTTTGAAGTAATTTTAGGTTTAAACCCAAATCGGAAAATGATTTTTCCGTTCTAAAACCTTCCTGTCCACTAGGCTTTGCCTTTTTGACAAACAACCTGGGATCTAAAGTAGATTCCTTCTTTTTTACCTGCCTTCGGTCTTTATTACCCCCTCGAGGGCTGGCAGAAGAAAATTTATTTTTTTTGATAGAATTCATATTTAAGATTAAGCGGGTAAAGGCTGATTTTCCATGGTACCGAGTTGGTGCAACATCTTCGCATGAGCCTTTAATGCATCAAAAAATGTTTTTTTACTGTAATAAGGAATATTAAACTCCGCTGCAGTTGCCTTGACTATAGGAGCAATTTTGCGGTAATGTACGTGACAGATGTCTGGGAAGAGGTGGTGCTCTACCTGGTAGTTAAGTCCGCCTATCAACCAGGAGAAGAAGTGATTTTTTTCTGAATAGTTAGATGTGGTAGCCAGTTGGTGTAGCATGCGCTCACCCTCCACTACTCCAAACTCATTGGCTTGCGGAAAAGCTACTTCAGGCATGATGTGAGCCGTTTGAAAAACCAAGGAAATACTTAGTCCAGTTACAAAATGTAGGGCTAGGAAGGCTAAGATAATTTCACCTATTCCAAATGGTGAAAAAAGAATAGGTAGTCCTAGAATAAAGGCATAGTAAACTAATTTCCAACCTATAATTTTTATTAGAGTATTTCTATACACATGTTTTCCTTTAAACATGCCCATATTGTAATACCTATTGAAGCGAATAAAATCCTTAGAAGTCACCCAAGAAAGGGTGGAAAGACCATAAAAAATCCAAGAATACCAATGCTGGTATGCATGAAGGCCATTCTTTTTGGCATGAGGAGAAAATCTTAGGAAAAATGGAGCGTTGATGTCATCGTCTCCTTCTGGAATATTAGTGTACGAATGGTGCAACACATTGTGTTGGACTTTCCATACCGTGGCATTGGCTCCCACAAAATTGAGCGTATAGCCAAGCAGTTTGTTTATTTTAGGATTTTTAGAGTAGGTACCGTGTATAGCATCGTGCATGATGCCCATACCTATACCAGCCATACCAAGTCCACTGGCAACATAGCAAAGGAAAAGTTGCCAGGTTTGATTAGCTACTCCTGTAGTTACAAGAACAATTGGAAGTATATAAAAACTCAACATGACCAAGGTTTTGATGATCATTTCCTTGTTTCCAAACTTCGTTTGACTTGAGGAATTGAAGTAAGCATTGACTCTGCTTCGGAGGGTAATAGAGAAATCAGATAAAACTGATTCTGAAAATCGAATGGTTTTGATGGGGATGTAATTTGGGTGGGTACTAGTAGATTAAGGTTCTCAAAAGATTGTTAACTGCAGGCTTTAATTCAAAAAGACAAGGTCTTATAAGAACTAAAAAAGTAGAAGAAGAAGAAGTAAAACCTGTGTTGGAGAACTCTTGATTTGCTACTTGAGGCAGGTGAATCGCCGATGCTAAACTTGAAGACAAGTATCGGAAACATTTCTCCGACATATCAAAGGTCTACATAATAATTGGCAATTCCTAATTTGAATCGGTATACCCATCGTAGCAATCCCTTAAATACCCATTGAAAATCAGGTAAATACAGGACTAAGCATCTATGGAGTAGCTTTGTACCCTTTCCCTCAGGTTAAAAAGAATTTCTTTTGAAACACAAAGGAAGACACCTTATACAGATCAATTCTTCCAGATTTTACCCCTAAGAAAAAATGAATTTTAATTTAGTTACGATTAGTAGCAGCGGCTTTTATAGGTCCAAATGGACCATACTTATGCTGCTCTTCTGGGAAGCCATCTGAAAAAGGACCAAAAGGATGATCCATGGGTTTTTTCGAAATATCAGGCCAATCCCTTGACAAGTCTTTGGAGGGCCTATCTAGGCTATTGACGTAGGCGGCAACATCCCATGATTCTTCATCGGTAAGTTGTGGGTTTTCAAAAGTAGCGCCCAAAGGCATATTGGCCTTAACATATCCTGCAAATCTTGAAAGTCGGTATAGCCCAGCTCCATGATTGTAGCTTCCTTCTCCCCATAATGGAGGATACAGGTACCCCTTACCCTCAGGCTTCATTTGGCCTTTGCCATCGGATTGATGGCAACTTGCACATTTGGCCTCATACACTACCTTGCCTTTGATCGGGTCTGCTGCGCGATCCAACAGGGGAACCTCAAAAATGCCTGTACCTTTGGGAATTTCTCCCTTTGGAACTTCTTTACCTACCCAAGAAATATAAGCCACCATGGCTTTCATCTCTTTGGAGTTTCTGTCCAGAGGTTTTCCATTTAAACTTCTTTCCAGACAATCGTTGATTCTCTTTTGTATGTCTTCTTCTGTACCCGAACGAGCCCTAAACTTGGGGTATGTCGAAGCGACTGCAGCAAAATTATTTCCAAAAGGAAGGGTGCCTGCTTGAAGGTGGCAGTTTTGACAATTCATCCCATTCGAAATGGACTTTACTTTACCGTGGGGACCTAAATACTCGGCAGTGTTTGCAATCAAGTCTTTGCCATACTGAAGTTCATCTGCATTAGGTTCTAGATTCAAGTCCTCTAGGGCTGGAGCCTTCCATAAGGTCTCGGGGTCTGCGAGTGCCTGAAGGGAGGTACTTTGATCTTCTAGTTCAGAAGGCAGCTCTCCCTGATTTGTAAATTGAAGAAGCTTATAATCTGAAAATGAACTAATTGCAACAGCCACGATCAGGATTATCAATCCAACTACGAGCCCAAATAGGACCATACTGAGGTTGAAGAGTTTTTGAAAAGGGGCCATTATTTACCAATGTATTTGGTCTAATATACAAAGTTGTTTTTAGGAAAATGTAGGGATAGTGCAGAATAAGCACCTTTTGATCATCATCAACCTCCCCTTACAGCCCTGCTACACCGATGTAGTCTGGGTAGAAAAAATTTCTTTTCCCAAACTACTCAACAAAACAATGCCTAACCCATTGCAGGCGATGATAAGGAAAGAAACCTTCAAATCAAGCCACTCTGCCACGAAACCTATCAAAGGGGGGCCTACTAAAAATCCAAAAAAAGAAAGGGTAGAAACTAGAGCAAGGGCGACGCCTGGAGAGTACATCTTGGACCGGCCTGCAATCCCATAAGACAAGGGCACAATTGAAGCCACCCCAAATCCTACCAAGAGAAACCCAAAGGCTGCTGTGTATATGCTAGGAAATAGCACAGAAATCACCAAGCCCAAAAATATTCCAATCCCGCTCACTTGGATCACCGCAATTTTTCCAAATCGGTTGCTGGCTTTATCTGTAATGAATCTACCTGATGCCATGGCACCCATAAAACAAACATACCCTAGGGAAACTAGCTCAGGAGAGGCCTCCACAATTTTTTTGAAGTATACCCCACTCCAATCAAACATACATCCTTCGGCCATCATGCCTAAAAAGGCAATTAGTCCTACACGCAGAAGAAGAGGGTCCATTTTTTTCAACACCAATCCCCCTTCTTTTTCTGCTCCTGGCTTGTCAGCTACCACAAATTGCTGAGAGCAAAGAATAATTACCAAAGAGAGTAGCGTTACTACAGCAAAATGCGCTGCAGGGGAAAATTGAAGAAGGATCATGCCAGCACCAAGTCCAGCGCCAGTAAAACCAGCCATACTCCACAACCCGTGAAATGATGCGAGGATACTTTTTCCCAATTGATCTTCTAGACCTAAAGCCTGGGTATTGAGTGAAATATTCATGATGTTGCCCAACAACCCAAAAAGGCCAAGGGTTGGGACCAAGATCCACGTGCTAGGAGCAAGGCCAATGAGTGGCAAAACCAGCGCATAGGCGACGCTGCAAATTAAAATGACTATTCTGCTCCCGTAATGATGCACCGACCAGCCGGCTATGGGCAATCCCAACATAGAACCAATGGGCAAGCAGAGCAATAGCGTTCCTAATTCACCTTCAGAAAGTTGGAATTTACTCTGGATATCTGGTATACGTGCGGCCCAACTGGCAAAACAAATCCCCATGAAAAAAAATAAAGCCCCGATTGCTATCCTACGTTTGGAGAGGTACTGCATTAAAAAGGAAGAAGTTAGGTACGCTTGCGAAGATAACTAGAAACCTATTGAATTTATGACTGTTTACCAAGTTCAAGCAAACTATTCTCCTGCCAAGGAGTTGAATAGAAAAAAATAATCATGGAATTCGTCATAGTGGGAAGCATCGTTGTCGTAATCATTGTTTTTATCCGCTTCGTTGTGAAAAAAGTATTTCATTAAGATTCTATTTTTTGGAGTAACACTTCTTAATCAACTGCTGCATATTTTAGTTGGGAAAATACTTTTCAAACCTACCATACACCCAAGTTCCCGCTAAGGCCGAAATCAAGGTGACAAGCACCACGGTATATCCACTCCCAATTTGGGCAAACAAGGGTCCGGGACATGCTCCTGTGATCGCCCAACCCAATCCAAAAATAAACCCGCCAATAGGTTGTCCTTTTCTAAAAGGTTTTGTAGGTATGATAATGGGGTCACCTTGAAAGGATTTAAGTTTGAGTCGCTTGATCACCTGAATGGAAATCATGCCAGTAAGCACTGCAGAACCTATCACGCCATACATGTGAAAAGATTGCAATCGAAACATTTCTTGAATTCTAAACCAAGAAATTATCTCTGCTTTAACAAATATGATCCCAAATAGAGTACCCAAAACCAAGTAAGTGAGAAGGGTACCTAAGGATTCCTTTTTTCTGCTTGAGTTGGGAGCCACGCAATTGGGATCCATCTCCTGAGCTGCTAGGGTTATAGTTTTCTTAGCCATATCTAGTTGGGTTAAAATCCTAAGAATTGCATGAGGGGTGCAAGTAGAATTTGAGTCATCAGAAATCCACCTAGCATGAAGCAAATTGTAGCTATTAGAGAGGGCCATTGCAAAGAACTGATTCCCATAATGGCATGTCCAGAAGTACATCCCCCCGCATATCGAGTACCAAATCCAACTAAAAATCCTCCAATCACAAAAAAGAAAATGCCCTTGGCTGTCAAAAGATTTTTCCAAGAGAAGATTTCACTAGGCATCATCTCCGAAAAATTGGTAATACCCATCGCTGTCAAATCTGCCTTCGTGGATGCAGCAATGGCAAAGGGTTCAGGGTTTTCCATAAAGGTAACCGCGATCCATCCTCCTAGGGCCGTGCCCAATACGAAAAGAAGGTTCCATGCTTCCTTTTTCCAATCGTAGGTAAAAAAGGGTATACCTGCAGGGATACAGGCGGCACAAATGTGTCTAAGCGAAGAAGAAATCCCAAAAGCTTTGTTGCCCACCAGCAATAATGCAGGCACGGTAAGTCCGATCAAGGGACCTGCGATGTACCAGGGCCAGGGTTGCGAGAGCCAATCGAGGAAGGCATGCATAAGAGTTAGCGTTGAGTTTAATGGAAGAACAACTATTTTACAGTGGATTTAGCCAGCAGAAAAGGATGATAAAGAAGAATTGAAGATTATTTAACAGGGGTACTTTGACAGATAAAAGAAGTAGTAGGGATTTTCCCAGTCTCCTTAATGGATTTAAATCCTCCTTTTACATCAACGAGATTGTCATAACCCCTCGCCTTCAGTATGGAAGCGAAGACCATGGACCGGTATCCTCCCGCACAGTGTACGTAATAGGTTTTGTCTTTATCCACCTGTAGCATGCTTTCATTGATGTAATCCAAGGGAGTATTTTCTGCTTCTATGACATGTTCAGCATCAAATTCTGAATTCTTTCTCACATCCAAAATAGGAAGCTTTGGATTTTTTTGATGCAAGTTGGCCAGTTCCTCTGCTGAAATGGATGGAATGGTGTCCAGCTCAAAACCTGCCCCTTTCCAGGCTTCAATTCCTCCGGAAAGGTAGCCGAGACAATAATCGTAACCTACGCGAGCTAGACGGGTTATGACCTCTTCTTCCCTCCCTGCTTCAGCAATCACCAAAATCTCTTGTTTGAGGTCTGGAATCAAGGCCCCTACCCATACCGCGAAACTTCCATCAATACCAATGTTGATCGCATTGGGAATAAATGCTTTGGCAAATACTTGAGGGTCTCTGGTATCCAAAAGTAATGCAGAAGTTTCGTTGGCCAAGGTCTCAAATTCCTTTGGCGATAAGGGCTTTACTCCACGTTTCAATACCTCATCGATGCTATCATAGCCCTGGATATTGAGCATTACGTTTTGAGGAAAATACGCAGGGGGTGGAGTCAATCCCGAAAGCACTTCTTCAACAAACTTTTCCTTGCTCATGGGCTGTAGCGCATAGTTATTTTTCTTTTGGTTACCCAAGGTGTCGTACGTTTCCTTACTCATATTTTTCCCGCAGGCAGATCCTGCTCCATGAGCTGGATAAACAATCAATTCATCCGATAAAGGCAATATTTTGCTGCGCAAAGAATCGTATAAATAACCAGCAAGTTTTTCTTGGCTCAGGTCCTTGGCTACCTTTTGCGCAAGGTCAGGGCGTCCTACGTCCCCAATAAAAAGCGTGTCTCCTGTAAATATTGCTTCCTGCTTACCATTTTCATTGGTGAGTAAATAACATACGGACTCCAAGGTATGGCCAGGAGTATGTAGAACTTTAATTTTTGCCTTTCCTAGAACAAACTCTTGATTGTCTTCCGCTACTAGAGCTTCGAATCCCAATTGAATTTCTGTAGGACCATAAACTATTTTTGCTCCTGTCTTGGCGGCCAAATCCTTATGACCGGATACAAAGTCAGCATGAAAATGCGTTTCAAAAACATACTTTATTTTGGCATTTCTTCTCGCCGCTTTTTCAATGTAGGGTTGTACTTCACGAAGGGGATCAATGATCGCTGCTTCCCCATCCGATTCTAGGTAATAGGCGCCTTGTGCCAAACATCCAGTATAAATTTGTTCAATGATCATGATGTACTGTTTTAATCAAAAAAAGGTTTGAGAATTAAATTTAATGATTTGTAATTAAGTTTTTTTCAACCAAATGAACCAATTGTGAAGTAGCTAGAGTTCCCGAATGCCTCCAAAGAATTTTTCCTTGATGAAAAAGGATGAGTGTGGGTATCCCTCTGACCTGAAACTTGTTAGCAGCAGAAGAATTTCGGTCTACATTTACCT